>JAEEGL015457898.1_pt1 | contig 11293 bp, 11 predicted proteins | sample 9134231 | NCBI WGS metagenome assembly JAEEGL01 (sample SAMN16246548, study PRJNA631951) | gut metagenome | biome: gut microbiome; feature: rumen; material: fiber-attached | host: Bos | place: Iran: Karaj | collected 2018-10
AGGTCCTTATCTGCACAATACTCAACCATCTTTATAATGGGGGCAATATCGACCCTGTTGAGATAGCAAAAATCTCGCAGTACGCAGAGAATGCGTATTTCGGAAAACCCTGCGGTCTTATGGATCAGATGGCCTGCTCTGTAGGCAGTTTCATAAAGATTGATTTCAAAGATCCCGAAATTCCCCTGATCAATAAAATTGATTTTGATTTTTCGGCGGCAAACCACGCTCTTTGTATTATTGATACGGGAGCGGACCACTCCGATCTTACGGATGATTACGCTGCCGTAAGAGAAGAAATGGAAGCTGTCGCGGGTGTATTCGGCAAAAAGGTTCTAAGGGAAATCGACAGGGCCGAATTTGAAGATAACCTTGCTAAGGTCAGAGAAAAAACCAATGACAGGGCAATTCTCAGAGCAAAACATTTCTTTAATGAGAATGAAAGAGTCGATTCACAGGCAGCCGCACTGCTCAGGGGCGATTTTGAAGAATTCAAGAAGCTCATTATTGAAAGCGGCCAATCCTCGTTCATGTATAATCAGAATGTTTATACCAGCAAATATCCCACGCATCAGGCGGTTTCACTCGCTCTTGCCATATGTGATGACGAGCTCAAAGGCTCCGGCGCCTGGCGCGTTCACGGCGGCGGATTTGCGGGCACGGTTCAGGCATTTGTTCCTATGGATAAACTCGATTCATTCAAATCAAAAATCTGCTCTGTTTTCGGCGAGAAGGCCTGCTACGTCCTTAAAGTCAGACCTGTAGGCGGAATGATGATGATTGGAAACTGATTATGGAATACACTCAGATAAAAGAATTGCTTATTAATCTCTGCTCGGTGCAAGGTACATCGGGCAGCGAAACCTGCGCGGCGGAAAAAGCGGCTGAACTTCTCGGCGAATATATGCCCTGTCATATTGATAAACTCGGTAATGTTACAGGGACTAAGGGAGAAGGCTTTTCAATCCTGCTGGACGCTCATATAGATCAGATCGGACTTGTTGCTACAGGCATAGATGATGACGGATTCGTAAGAATTGCGCGTGTCGGCGGGGCCGATTGCAGAGTGCTTACGGCTCAGCAGGTTATAATACACGGCAAAGAGGATATTTACGGCATAATACCTTCTGTACCTCCGCATCTCAGAAAAGATGATGATGAAGCCAAAGTCAAAAGCTTTGATGAAATTGCAATCGATATCGGAATGAGTAAATCCGACGCGGAGAAAATCATTTCTCCGGGTGACAGAATAACATTTTCAAGCCCGTTTAATATTCTCATGAATAACCGTGTTGCCGGGGCAAGCATTGATGACAGAGCCGGTGTAGCGGCAATACTCAGATGCCTTCAGCTTCTTGAAGGAAAGAAAACCTGCCGTATTGATGTTATGTTTTCCGCTCAGGAAGAAACCGGAGGCAGCGGCGCGGTTGTCGGTGCATACTGTTCACAGGCTGATGAAGCTATAGCCTGCGATGTCAGTTTTGCCTGCGCTCCCGGTCTTTCTTCTGACAAATATGTTTCTCTCGGCTCGGGCACAATGGTCGGCTACGCACCGTCACTCGATTATAAAATGAGCAAAGCTCTTACCGCGCTTGCCGAGGAAAAAGAAATACCTCATACCGCTGAAGTAATGGGCGGCAGGACCGGCACAAACAGCGATGATATTCAGGTTACGGGTAAAGGGATTAAAACCGCCCTGCTGTCTATACCCATAAGAAATATGCATACCTGCGCTGAAGTTGCCGATCTTTCCGATATAGAAAATACTGCTCGTCTTATGGCGGAATACATACTGAAGAGGAGCGCTGAAAATGCTTGAAACATTAAAAGAATTATGCCTGCTCCCCGGAGTATCCGGCAGAGAAGACAAGGTAAGAGATTATATCATTTCAAAAATTTACGGTTTCTGCGATTACAGCATTGATCCTCTCGGTAATATTATTGCGTTCAAAAAAGGAAAAAACAAAGCGGCACATAAAATAATGCTTGACGCACATATGGATGAAGTCGGTCTGATAATTACAGGTGCCGACAGCGACGGATTCCTGAAATTCGCCAATGTCGGCGGAATAGAAACCGATGTTATTATCGGCAGAAGCGTGCTCATAGGTGAAAACAATATCCCCGGTGTTCTCGGGATAAAGCCGATACATCTGATAAAAAAAGATGAGGAGCAGACTCTGCCGAAATCCGATGATTTATATATAGATATCGGCGCTTCCGGCAAAGAGGAAGCTCTCTCAAAGGTGTCTGCCGGTGAAGAGGCCCACTTTGAAAGCGACTTTACGGAATTCGGAAACGGTTTCATTAAATCAAAAGCCATTGATGACAGAGCCGGCTGCACGGTATTGATTGACCTTATACGCTCAGAGCTTGAATATGACTGTTATTTCAGCTTCAGCTCACAGGAAGAAATCGGAACAAGAGGAGCAAAAGTAAGCTCATATACAATTGATCCGGAGTATGCAATAGTTCTTGAATCCACTACCGCCGCAGATATCAGTTCGGTCAAAGGCACAGAAAGAGTATGCGTGTGCGGTGAGGGCGGTGCTGTTTCTTTCATGGACAGAGCCACGGTATATGACATTTCACTTTACCGCAGAACTCTTGAAGTCGCTGCCGAAAAATCCATCAAAGCTCAGCCGAAAACAAGAGTTGCCGGAGGCAACGATGCCGGAGCTATTCATAAATCACGCTCGGGAGTAAAAACAATCACAATATCGGTACCCACACGATACATTCATTCACCGTCATGCGTATGCAAATACGATGATATAGTCCAGGTCAGAAACCTCGCCGAGGCCATGATTTCGGAGCTTGCCGTATGATAAGGCTTGCTGAAAACATCAAGGATCTCGCTTTTCTTCCCGCCGATGCTTTCGGTGCGACAATTGAAGCGCTTGCAATTACATACGGATTCAATAATACCGGATTTATAAGATTTTATTATCAGGATGACAAGGCTGCTTTAAGTATTTTTGACGGCAATGTTACTCTCTGCGCTTCAGACAGCGCTGATTTTGAAGAGCTGAATCTGTTTCTTGATTCAGCCGGATATAAATCGGTTAAATGCGAATATAATACAATGCTCAGACTCGGTCTCGGCATTGATGACTCGTCTTATATTGTCACTTATGAGTCATCACAGAGAATCAGGCCCGATAACTTTGTTGATTCTTTTGAACTAAAAGACATCTATGAATTGCTGAAAGAATCCGGTTTTCCCACAGGCGATTATTCATCTTTTAAAGCAGATATCTGCTCCAGAATGAATAAAGGAACGGCACGTTTCGGAGGAATAGCCGAAAACGATATCCTTCTTACATGCTGTTTCAGATTGTTTGAAGGCAGTAAAAGCGTGCTGCTCGGCGCACTTGTCACAAACCCTGCCGCCAGAGGACAGGGTCTTGCATCAAAGACCGTCACATATATGACAAGCAGCGATAAGCCTTCTTTTCTCTTTTGCCGGAATGACGGTCTTCTTGCCTTTTACAGTAAATGCGGCTTTAAGCAATACGGTAAATGGGCTATTTCTTACAAGGAGAGATGATAATGAATACCTTGATTATAGTTATTCTTACGGCGCTGACATTTGCCTTTGCGCTGGCCTGTATTTTGCTGCGCAGAAAGAATAAATCATTCGAGGGAATGGTCTGCAAATTTATGGCAAGCTTCGGATTTATCGGAGTTGCCGTGGCAGGCAACTATATCCAGCAAGGAAGCCATATCGCATATTTCAGCTTTGTTCTAATAGCTTTGCTTTTCGGTTTCTGCGGAGATATTTACCTGGGCGTTAAAGAAATCGCTCCCCTTTTCAGAAAAAAACTGATTCCCATCGGAACTGCCTTTTTCCTTGTAGGTCATATATTTTATATTATCGCTTTTACTACCGTTTACGGAATGGAATGGAAAACTCTTATTGCCTTTGCGGGAACGGCCGTATTCGCTTTTGCGCTGGTAAAGGTACTGAAGATGAAAATCGGCGGAGCTTTTGCCGCTGTCTGCTGTGCATATTACGGCCTGCTCGGATGGAAAATTGCAATCTGTATCAATATGATTATGCACAGCTCATGTACCGCAAATATATTTGCTCTAATCGGATCCTGCCTTTTCCTTATCAGCGATACATGCATAGGCATTCTATATTTCACTCCGGTAAAAAAGAAAAACGGTCTTGTAACGGCCGAGCTCTCAACATACTATACCGCTCAGATACTCCTTGCACTGAGTGTCGCGGTCAGATAAGGAGATAAATAAATGCGTAAATTTATAATTCTGGTTTTATGCGCTCTTTGCTTAGCGGGAATGTTTACATCCTGTAAGAAAAAAGACGGACTTTCAAAAGCGGAAATCAAAACAGTTGAAACCGCCCCTTTTAAAACCGTCAGAACAGTATACGGTCCCAAAGGTGCCAACAGAAAGTTTTTCTGGGATATTGTCAAAGCCGACGGAAGCATTGACAGCTTCGAGGTCAGAACCAACGAAAAGAATGTCGGGAAGGCTCTTTCGAGCGTTGCGCTGGCAAAGTTTACAGAAGACGATGAAGGAAAAATAACCGATATATCCATTTCGGGATATAATCTTGAAGAAGGCATGAAATGGGTGTTTTATGTAAACGGCGAGATATCGGAAAGCGATCCGAATAATACCGAAATCAAAAGCGGCACCGTATATTCTTTCCGCCAGGTAAAAGATTAAAATGCAGAGTGTTGACGAAGCACTTTCCAAACTCGAAAAATCATCATTCAGATCGGGATTCCGCCTGAATGAAACAGATTTAGAATATATAAACAAAAAAGGCATGGAAACCGTAAGATCCCATGCCTGTGATTTTGTTAAATCAAAGCTGTCCCCCGCCAATCCCGTCAAAGACGGAAAACAGACTCCGACTCACGGCCACCCTGTATTCAAGGCAATGCATGCGACGGCCTGCTGCTGCAGGGGCTGTCTTAATAAATGGTATAATGTGCCGAAAAACATTGAGCTGAATGAAATACAGCAGGAAAAGATAGTTAATCTGATTATGTCCTGGATTGAGCGTCAGATGTCACAATCAGGCAGTTGAATTCTTTCCTTATTAGCTTTGCCCTGGGTCTGAACAAATCGGCCGGTACGTTCCTGAGGACGAATTCATCTCCGTTTCGTGTATATACAATACTTGATCCTCCGCCGTCAAGGTTTATTGCCCTGTCGGCTCCCGATTCTGTCATAAGTAAGGCAAGATCAACGAGAGTTGCTCCGTTTGAATACTCCGGGATTCTGCCGTCTGCAACGAGGAGAATTACGGTTCCGTCCGGTCTTACACCTGCTGCTGTACGCGGATGTCTTACATATGAAAACGGCTCAAGAGGGCCGAAATCATTTATCATGCCGTCTTTTACAATCAGTTCAAGACCCGATGCGGCCTGATCAAGCTCGTTTATAATATCCGGGCTTTCTGTAATATCTGTTATAACCGGTGAGCCGTCTTTCTTTATTGCAATAAAAGGTCTCTTGCTGTCAGGATTTGCAATTACTCTTGAATTCTTAACACAAAGGCCCGAAGGATGACAGTCTCCGAACATATCAAAGAAATCGGCGTTTACGGCAGCAACTGCCGGTACTCCGTTTTTAACCGCCGCTTCAATCATCTCGGGTACCTTTGCTTTGACGTTAATACTCTCATATCCGTCGCCGGGAGTACCCACATATAAAGAAGCGAGTTTTGTATCAACCTCGAGTGTAAAAACATTTACCGGTTTGCCTTCTTTATCCTCAAAAAGTCTGTGAGTATAGATAACACCCGGTGATACTATTTCGCTCTCGGCTGATTTTCTTGTAAGCCTGCTGTCATATTTTTTCAGCAGCTCCTGCTTATCTGAAAATACAGGTTTATAATCAATCTTAATCGTTTTATACTTTTTTGATTTTTTTCTCTTTTTTACCAGAAAATCATAACCAGAAATACCGCTAATAATATGTTTCGGTATATAAAACATATGGCTTTTAAGGTCATACGGTTCCTCATCATTGAATGAATCGGCAATTTCATTTCCGTTAATACTTATTTTGGCGCAATATCCCCTTTTATCGGTGCGCACAACAGCTTTTATTATTCCGCCTGTATCGAGATACTCTGCCGATATGATTTTCATTTCAACCATCTCCTTTTATCATTTTATCATTACATAAAATCAATATCAAGAATTATTTACTTACCGGAGGCAAAACCGTTGAAAGCAAAGCATAAACTTCCGCGCTATACTTATAATGAAGAAAAACTCAATATGATAACTCATATTATAGGCGCAGTTTACGGCCTCGTTGTACTGATACTTTGTGTTGCAAGAGCCGGCTGGCACCGCAATCTTGCAGGCATTCTGTCCGGTACGTTTTACGGATTATCAATGATTGCCGTCTATTCTATATCGAGTATTTATCACGGACTTGACCCTAAAAAGTCACTCAAGGGCAAAATTGTCATGCGCATTATCGATCACTGCGATATATACGGCCTTATCGCTGGTTCTTTTGCTCCGGTCGCGATGACCGGTCTGAGGAAGCTTAATCCGTATGTTGCATATATATCTTTCGGCGTAGTCTGTCTCACATCAATAATCGGTATTGTCTTCACATCAATTGATTTATCAAAATACAAAGTTATATCATACGCTTCTTATTTTATCGCAGGCTGGGGAGTTCTCTTCACAATAAGGTGGCTGCTGAAAGCTTATCCGAAAGCTTTTATGATTATCATAATCATCGGAGGTTTTGTATATACCTCAGGTATGATATTCTTCGGCCTTCACAGAAAAGGATATAAATACTTTCACGGTATTTTTCACATATTCATTTTCCTCGGTTCTCTGATTATGTCTGTTCCGATTATTATCTACTGCATGTAAATGAGAAAGGATTCAATATGACAAAATATTACATTGATATTCTCAACGCCGCTGCCAAAACGGATCCCAAAGGATTCATAGAGCAGTGCAGCGAAAACTATATATCTTCTGTTTGGGACGCGGCAACGATTTTCCTGGATAAAGGCAAAAAGATAATAATGCTTTCAGGTCCGAGTTCATCAGGCAAAACAACAACTGCAAGACTAATCAGTGAATTTCTTGAGAGAAGCGGGTGCGAGGTATATACGGTATCGCTTGATGATTTTTATCTGCCCGACAGAAGCGAATATCCGCTCAATAAAGACGGCAGCATAAATTATGAAAGCATTTACGCTCTTGATCTGAAAATGATCGAAAAGTGTTTCAAAGAGCTGATTACAGAGGGTGAAAGCAATCTGCCCGTATTTGATTTTGAAAAGAAAACCCGCTCCGAAGAAATCAACAATATCCGTCTCGGTAAAGACGGCGTAATGATTGTTGAGGGTATTCACGGTCTGAATCCACTGATAACGGATTATCTGCCGAATGACGCAATGGCCCGTCTGTATGTCAGCGTTTCATCAAGAATTTTTGACAAGAACGGGGAAATACTGCTCAGAAAAAGAAACCTGCGTCTTCTGAGAAGAATAGTCCGTGATAATCTTTTCAGAGATACAGATGTGTATACTACTCTTTCAAACTGGAAAAGCGTTATGGCAGGCGAAGACTCATATATATTCCCCTACCGCAATCACGCCGATATCAAGCTTGATTCTTTTCATCCGTGTGAAGTCGGCCTGCTTGCAACCGAAGCGCTGACTCTGCTTAACGGCGTTGACTGCACTCCTTACGACAAAATGGCGGAAAACCTGCTTGAGAAACTGAAAAAATTCAGAATCATTGATCGCTCATATTTAGAGGGAGATTCTATGCTGTATGAATTCCTCGGTAAATAATAAAGGAGACTGCTATGAAAAGAATATATAAATTACTGGTACTGACACTTGCATTTTTGATTACTGTTTCATGTATTACTCCCGCGTTTTCGATTGTATTAATCGATGAAGTTAAAAATGTTATAATTATGATCGGTGACGGGATGGGCGAAAATCATCTCGAGTGGACTAAATCCGAGCTCGGTGTTGAGCTTGAAATGGATAAATTACCTTACCAAGGCTACTCAAAAACCGATTCTCTCAGCGGTCTTACCGACTCGGCAGCCGGAGGCACGGCACTCTCATGCGGTCTGCACTGTTTCAACAGCAATCTCGGCACACTTTCCGTGCTGATAAACGGTCGCGGAGCAATCGCTTTCAATTATATGAATGTCAGCGAAGCAGCTCTGAAAATCGGCAAAAAGGCAGGCATTGTCACATCGGATGTAAACTCGGGAGCAACTCCCGCATCATTCAGCGTTCATACTTATAAACGTGAGCTGACTGAGGAAATAACAAAACAGCAGGCCGAGTGTAATCTTGATTTAATCTGGGCTGCCGATAACGGTGTATCAGATAAAAAGATGTTTGAGGATAACGGCTGGACTTACTCTACAACCGAAAATGAGCTGAAAGAGCTGGATAAAAACAAACGCTCATTCGCCGCGATAAAAGGTAATATCTTTTATGATACCGGAGATGAAAACGACGCTCCCCTTAGCGAGCTCACGGAGCTTGCGATTGACAAGCTCGATAACGAAAAAGGATTCTTTCTTATGGTTGAGGGAGCTCATATAGATAAAAACAGCCACTCAAACATAAAAGACGGAATGATGAATTCTCTCGTTGAGTTTGACAAAGCAGTCAAATGCGCTGTTGATTTTGCAAAGAAAGACGGTAACACTATTGTAATTGTCACTGCCGACCATGAGACCGGAGCAATCACAAAAGATGAGAACGGACAATACGGATTCACTTCCGGCGACCATTCAAAAGCGGATGTTCCTTTGAGATTATTCGGCTCTGACGGACTGGTTAAAAACGGTGAACATGTTGCAAATACAGAAGTCGGAAAATTCATCGCGAAAAAGCTCGGATATACAGAAAGATTCCCGGTAATGACTTTTAATCCCGATTTCTTCAAAGAACTCTTTTCTGCCGTTATCGCATCAATCAAGGATTAACTTATATTAAATTCAATATCAATATTACACAGATTAAGCCCACAGGTTTATTTTAGACCTGTGAGCTTAGTTTTATCAGTAAATCTTTCGATGAATGAAATTATTACCAGTTGAATTCTTTATCAGTTACCTTATTTCCGGTATTATCAAACGCCTCAATCCTGTATCCGTCTTCACCGAGAGTCAGTTTGGAAGCGATATAGTTTTTATTAGAATCCGAATGCCCGCCGTCATTGTAAATTACTATACCGGGATACTTATCAAGATGAGCTTTTTCAAAATCATCTCTGCCGTCTATAAATCTGCACTCATGGGTGTGGCCGCTGAGCACGGCGCTGACTCCGAGAGCGCTTAATCTGTTCCAGGCCCTCTCATAGAGATCCTCTTCAGGCTCGCTAACCTGCCAGGCATGGGAGAGGGTTATTATTTTATCATTCACAGGTTCAAAAGACTCAAGCCATTCAACCATTTCACAGCAGTTGGTGTAATAATCATCCAGTCCGCCGTATTCAATATGGTCATCGGGCTTGTCTTCACCGCTGTCAAGTACAGCAAAAGTATAAGGCCCCCTGTTGACGCTGTAATAAAACTTATCATAACCGAGATAAGCGGGAAGGAGCGAAGCGAAATTACCTCTGGTCTCGTGATTGCCTCTGACATAAATAACGGGCATTTTTCCTTCTGTGAGCTTGCCGGCGAATTCAACAATGTATTTAACTGCTTCCTGCTCAAAATCCATGCCTGCGGCCGGATCTCCGAGAAGAATTACAGCGTCGTAATCCCCGGCATACGATACCGCCGAGTAAGCCAGTTTCAGATATGAATGCCAGTCTGATACAACCAGATAAGTCTGATCGGCGCTTTCGTTTACTTTAAAATCAAACGGCCCTGATTTAACTGTTTTACCGGTACGGCTTCCGTAGCTGAAATCCTCTGTAACTCTTGTGCTGCCGACGGTATAGCTGTTATTCTTTAAATGCTCATAAGGAACGCTGATACTGTGTATCAATCTGTCTGAGTAAATCCTTCCATCATTCTGATCAAACTTTTTATAGTTTACACCATTATATGTGTATTCAATAAATCCGGTACCTCCGGTATTGGTTGAAAACACAACGGAATATCCGCTGCCCGTATCCATTACCGCCGGCTCGGATGTGATTTTATAAGGCGACAAAGGAAATACAGTCCAGAAAAATCCGAGAGCAACTGCGGCCGCAACAAAAACGGCAAACATCTTCTTTGCAGATCCCTCAAGCGCGGGATAAAACAGAAGAAGCGAAAGAATAACAGTAAATGATACAATATAAGGCAGGTCTTTTTTGAGATACATCAGCATCACGGTATTTGTTTCCGGTGTGTTGACAATAATTATGCCCAACGCCGCAATGGCTGACAATACCGTAATAATATACGATATAATTTTCAGCGTTTTAAATAACTTCTTTTCGCATAAATAAGGTTTATACAGCTTAACAGCGGTAAGGCAGATAAGCAGGGCGATATTAACGCATAGTATCAGGAAAAGCCCGACCGCACCGCCCAAAAATTTCATATTCGGGGTAAAAAACACCCATACCATCCGAACCGCGTGATAAATACTCGCCGCAGCCAGAGAAATGAAAAGCAATACAGTCATAAAAACAGGTATCTGTCGATTATTCATAATAAACCTCCGCTGTCAGTTTATGACAACGGTCTCAATAGACCTTGCAGGCATTGTGATATTTGTAAGCAAATATCCGCCGGATGTTTTTTCACAGTTATGATCTTTATCCGTAAGATATATTTCATAATTCCCGGAACAGCCTGTCAGATTAAGAGATGTATCATTTTCGGAGTTGTTTACAAGTACAATTACAGTTCTGTTGCCGTCTTTAAAAGCAATGTGCTCGATATCTTTATTGTCAATGCTGTCTCTGAGCTCAATACGAGAAGCGCCCGGATTAATGAATTTTGAAAAATGCATATAAGCATAGTAACGGTTATAAATTACAAGACTGCCGTCAATCATTTCCATAAGGCCGTCACCGTTAACCGCTGTCCAGCTTGACCATGACACGGCATTCATAAGCGACAGATCCTGAATAATAATATTTGCCATATATATACCGCTGTCAATGGTTTTACTGTCAATCTTTAGAGGCAGTTCACACCATTCGGACATTTCAAGCTTTTTATCCGGATACTGAGCTGCAAATTTTTCACCGACGGCGTTTTTGCCGCCGTAATTATTATCCATCCAGTAGCTGTGCCCGGCGTAATATTCACAGTAATCATTAAGTATTTTGCTCTCAAAAAACTTATCTAT
>JAEEGL015903933.1_pt1 | contig 11293 bp, 10 predicted proteins | sample 9134231 | NCBI WGS metagenome assembly JAEEGL01 (sample SAMN16246548, study PRJNA631951) | gut metagenome | biome: gut microbiome; feature: rumen; material: fiber-attached | host: Bos | place: Iran: Karaj | collected 2018-10
CCGGTGCCGCGGTCGGAATCACAGTGGTTTCCGCACTCCCGTAGCGGGGTTTTCCGCACATGGAGCAGAAGATACCGATATTCTCTGAAAAACCGCAGTGCGGGCATAACCAGGTTTCAGCTGCCGCCCCGGTGATGCACAGCACCAGCATAAGCATCAGGGCAGTACAGATTGTCTTGCGGAATCTTTTCTGCATGGTGATCCTCCTCGCCGATGATTCTGTATCTTTATATTTTGCGATTCAGTAGTATGGTTCCTTGCATATATCATACATGGTTTTCAGGCCATAATCAAGGAATTCTTTGCATCTTCCGAAGTCTGCATCCCCCGTACACTGAATTAACGAAAACAGCCTGTTTTTTCTTCCCAGCCCTTTCCCTGGCATCAAAGCCATGGTATAATTGTTAATTGGTGGATTTTGGATTTTACGATCCTGGAACTGTGGAGGTTCTATGAGTTTTTTTGATATTTTGTCTCTCCTCGGCGGTCTGGCCATGTTCCTGTACGGCATGCGCCTGATGGGTGATTCGCTGAAGGAAAACTCTTCCGGAACGCTGAAAACGGTTATGGAAAAGGTGACCGATAACGCACTCAAGGCGTTTGTCCTGGGTATCGCAGTCACCGCCCTGATTCAGTCCTCCACCGCAACGATTGTCATTACAGCCGGCCTGGTCGGTGCAGGAGTCCTGTCCGTTCGTCAGTCCCTGGGCATTATCGTCGGTGCGAACGTCGGTACAACAGTCACCGGCCAGATCATCCGCCTGCTGGACCTCAACGCTTCCGGGGATACATCCATTCTCCGTTTTTTCCAGCCTTCAACCCTGGCGCCCCTTGCGCTGATTATCGGTATCATTCTGATCATGACCGGCGTTCTCAGGAATTCCCGTTCTATCGGCAACATCGCCATCGGTTTCGGAATCCTGTTCTCGGGTTTGCTGAACATGACGAGTGCGGTCAATGCCCTGCAGAAGTCCGGCATTGTGGAGCAGTTGTTCTCCGGTCTGGGTGATAATCCTTTCCTGGGTTACGTCACCGGTGCTGCCGTCGCTTTCACGCTTCAGAGTTCATCAGCTGCTGTGGGTATTCTGCAGGCTTTTTCTTCCAGCGGTTTCCTGACCTTCAAGGCAATTTACTCCGTAATCGTCGGTATCTACCTGGGTGACTGCGTCACCACCGCGATTGTCATCTATATCGGTGCCAACCGGGAAGCCCGCCGGGTCGGCATCATCAACATTATGTATAATCTGGGCAAATCTGCCATGGTTCTGATCGTCATCACCGTGATTCATCATCTGGGCCTTCTGGATGGCCTGTGGAATGCCACCGTCAATTCCGGTATGATTGCCAATACCAACACGGTATTCAACCTGGTATGCGCCATCTGTCTCCTGCCGACGCTGCAGGTACTGGAACGCCTGAGCGACCGCATTCTCGGAAAGAAGAAGGAAGAAGAAGATCCGCATGACGAGCTGCTGAAGGCACTGAATCCCGTCTTCTTCGCCACGCCTGCCCTGGCGTTCCGCAGCTGCTATGATGTGCTGATTACCATGTTCCGGCTTGCTCGGGAAAACATTTCCCGCGCACAGGTGCAGCTGGAGGATTATTCGGCTGCCCGTCAGAAGGAAATCGACACCGATGAACTGCAGGTCGACAGGCTCACCGATAACCTGAGCCGTTACCTCGTGGAACTGCTCCCGCACCTGCAGAGCGAGGACCATATCTCGATCCTGAATCAGTATTACAAAGTTTCAACGGAATTTGAGCGGCTCGGAGACCAGGCAGTCAATATCTCAGATATCGCATCCCGCCTGAACGCCAATTTCTCCGGGTTTTCAGATACATGTAAAAAAGAAATTGCCGTCCTGCAGGACCTCGTTCAGGATATCCTGGACAATGCGGAAAAAGCGTTCTCGGACAAGGATGAAAAAACTGCGTCCATGATCGAGCCGAAGGTCCACGTCGTCAATGATCTGATTAACCAGATGACGCAGAATCATTTCAGCCGGATGAGTGCGGGGCAGTGTTCCCTCCTTGCGGACGCGGTATTCTCCAACCTGATGGCGGAGTATAAGCGTGTCGCCGGCACCTGTTCCAACACCGGCATGGCCACGCTGGTCCGGATTCATCCGGAACTGGCTTCCCGGGAGCATCTGTTCCTGGAGACTCTGGATGAGAACGGCAGTGCTGAATATAAATCCGTGCTGAACCAGACGCATCAGGTCTATTTTGACCGGCTGAACGAGGTGGAGGCAGAACCCGCTCCGGAGAAAGCCGACCTGGCAACCGTCTGACACGGGCAGAATATAAACACGCTCCGGTTGTTCTCCGGAGCGTGTTTTTCATTCCAGGATAGGTAATATTTCATGCAGGTCTGCAATCATATAATCAATTCGGTAATCGTCCGGTGCTGGTTTCCGTTCCGGATTGTACCAGCAGGTTATAATCCCGGCATTGTTCCCTCCCCGGATATCGCTGGTAAGGGAATCTCCGATGATCATCACCTCTTCCGGGGCTTCCGGACGGATCCGGTCCATCACAGCATCAAAGAATGCCTTGTTCGGTTTTTCCACGCCCAGGGCTTCCGAAAGGAATATTCCATCCATCATTTTCCCGAGTCCGGAAGCTTCCAGCTTCCTGTTCTGCGCGACTACGGTCCCGTTGGATACCACATACTGCCGGACCTTGCCCTGCAGGCTTTTCACAATACTGAAACTGTCATCCCGGAAAACAATCGTATCGCCAAGCCATACCTGGTACCGCCGGTTGAATTCCTCCGCCAGCGATACCGGAACCCCGATTTCCGCGAAAAACTGCTCATACCGTCCGATCAGCACCTGCTGCTTGGTGATCTCATTCTGCTCAAGCCTTTGCCAGAATCCTTCGTTGATGCTGGAATACCGCCGGATCATTTCATCCGTGCATTCACCCAGTGAAAACTCCCCGAACAGGCGTCTTATGGCTGCGCTTTCAGCGGCTTTAAAATCCAGCAGTGTACCGTCCACATCCCACAGCAGGTTTCTGATCATACCGCATCTTCCTTCTCTCGTAAAAAACCGGAGCCGGAATGGTTTCCCTCTCCTGCTCCGGGTATCGAATTATATCATGCCTTGGGAATGCGGTTCAAGCTCCGGCACTGGATCATCCCCAGTTGCCCAGCAGGTCAAACTCCAGTTCAATTCCTTCCGTTTCATACAGCAGCGTGCCGTTCTCCGTCATGGAGAAAACCGCTTCTGTATTCTCATCGCTGTCTGCGGCATCATATTCACCGTCTGCATTCTTTGTAAATACCGTAGCGGTACCGTCTGCCGTCAGTTTCCCGGAAGCCGGATCATAGAAGCCGTTCATCAGGTAAACCGTATATGTATCCGCGCCTTCCTTTCCGCGCGTGATATATACGGTATAGTCAAATATGCCTTCATAGCCGCCGTTGAACATGAATTCAGCTTCTGTTTCTTTTTCCTCATTCCGCCAGACGCCTTCAAACCGTCCGATGTTCACAAATTTCAGGCCCGCGCCCGCATCATCATGGCCTTCTTTCCAGATCAGGAAACCATCCCCGTCAATGATGAATTCCGTTCCTTTCCCTTCTTCATCGATTCCCTCATATGCATAGGTGTCGCCGTAAATCTCATCTCCTGTATCCGGATTGATCGTATAATCCGAACGGATAGATGAAATGGAAACCAGGGAATCCGTGTCTTCATGGTAATAGCAGGAATATTCATATTCAGAACCGGCTGCTTCCTCCGCCCGGTCTATTTTCATATATACACGGTATCCCTCTTCTTCATAGAATATTTCCGCGATGCCGCCTTCAAACGCCCAGTCTGTTTCAAACTTCTTTCCGCCTTCCGGCTGCGGCACCTCATCTGCTGCCACACAGGCCGCCAGGCAGATCATCATTACAGCCAGCAGGATACCCAGGATCTTCTTCATCTTATTCGTCTCCTTTGCTTTGTCTGGTTCTGTATTCCGAAATGTCAGACGGCGTTTCTCGCATAAGTACCGGCCCGTTACATACCATTCCCTGCCGGTTTCCGGTAATTTTCCGGGACAGTCTGCTGCCTTTCAGCCAGGGATAACTGCATTCCGGCGAATCAATTATACCGCATTTATCCATAAATTTGAACCAGAAAAAACATACAAAGCAAAGTGTAAAGAAGCGCTCCGGGAAAAATCCCAGAACGCTTCTCTGCGGGTTGCTGTGTTTTTTTGTTTTTATTTTGCTTCCCGGATCAGGCGCACGGGTATTTCCACTTCCCAGCTGCCTTTGATTTCGTCTTCGACCGTAACAATATCCATGGCAAACTCCTGGTCGCCGATCTGTTCATTCTCCGGCAGGGTGAAAATATATTCTTCCCAGTATTCTTTCCATCCGCTTCTGTCCGACCATGTGCCCCATACCAGGCCGTAAATTCCGCTGTTCAGCTTTTCCGGGTTATGATACGGCCTGAACTTTCCATCACGGCTGCACGCGTAGACATCGACATAAGTCTGGTAAGTCCGGCTTCCCTCTGTAATTTCCTGCAGGTCCACATAATGGATCTGCACATGCAGGAGGCCGTCCACCATACCGATGCCGGATAGGTATGCATTGTCGTTCAGTTTCATTTCCGGCCCTGCGGTGCTGTCCAGTACATGCATGTCTGCCGGAATCCGGGACATTCCTTCATCGGTGCCGTAATATGCCTCTCCGTCCTGGCTGTATCCTGCATGGACGATTGCGTTTTCCGGCACCGGCATAGCCTTGGCCTGCCCGGCGTATTCCCGATACAGCGGTACCAGGTCAACTGTCCGGCGCGGATAATTCCGCATTTCGCTCAGGAATACCTTTACGTTTTCTTTTGACAGCCGAAGCCGGATATCTCCCTGAGTTTTAATGTGCTCACCAAACACGTACTTTTTTCCGTCCTCCACATAAAGCGGTTCGGGTGTATCGTAGACGATCCCGCCGCCGTTTGCAAAGAAATCGTCTTCCATGTCCAGATAAACACTGGTCTCACTGCTGATCCGGTCCTCTTGCAGGTCCTGCAGCAAAAAAGTGACATACATCTCTTTACTCCCGGCCACAGCGGAGATCACTTCCATCCGGATTCCCTGGTCCTCACATGTCATATTGACCGGCATCAGTTTCAAGGCCGCTTCCGGCCAGAGCTGATAAAGCCACGCGTTTACGTCTTCATTGATTGCCGCCGCTGCTGCCGTTGCCATAAATACCAGCAGCATAATCATTGCGAATACTGCCACAAAAGAACGCTTCATTTTCTTAACGCCTCCCTGGTTTACCCGGCGGCGCACAGCATTGCTGTCCCGCACCGTCCAGGCCACATTCGAAAGTTCGGCGTTCAAGCGGCTTCTGAGATCCTTCTCATTCATCGGTATACCACCCTTCCAGTCTTTCACGAAGAAGTCGGTTTGCTTTGCTGATCTGCCGTTTGATGGTTGCAAGGGATACTCCCGCGGCTGTCGCTGTCTCATTCAGCGACAGTCCCTCATAATACCGGAGGAGAATGATCATTCTCAGTCCGGAAGGAAGCGATCGGATCGCTTCAGTAACCTCGCCTTCCGGAACCGTGTCTTCCTGCGACTGTTCCGGAAGGTCATCCGGTGTCAGCCGCCGGTCCATATGCCGGAACCATCCCGTACGCTGATAATCCCGGCAGGTGTTTACCGCGATGTGCATCAGCCACGTTTTCTGACTGCTCTCATTCCTGAATGTATCCAGGGCTCTCCAGGCCTTCACAAAGGTGTCCTGTGCGGCATCCTCCGCCTGGAAAGGGTCTCTCAGCTGCAGGGTGCAAAAACGCTTGATCTCATCGCCGTATTGTTCCATCAGGTTTTCCAGTTCTTCCGAACGTCCGGTATCTGTCATGCAGCCTTGCCTCCTTTCACCCGTATAGACGGAAAATGTGATCAGAACGGCTCACAAAAAAAAATAGAAAATTGAAAAGCCGCCCCTATCATATCACGGATCCTCCGCAACAGATACAGGGACGGCCTGGTATTTCAGGTTTCTTTGTGCTTATTCCGCGATGCTTGCAACTGCTTCATCAGTCCGAATCAGGAAATCCAGGTAATTGAACTCCACCGGAATATAGTCCAGCATTGGCTTTTCCTTCAGTTCTCCTGTAAAGGCATCAATCACAATCCCGATCCTGCAGGGCGGAACCTGGCCAACCCCGGCAAAAACCTCTTCCAGGCGTTTCCGGTACTTTTTCATTGCACGGTCGGTGGAATATTCCTCCTCAAAATAGGAATGATCTTCCAGGTAAATAAACCAGACCGGTTTCCCGTCCAGCACATAGCAGGCGCTGAGGCCTGGAACAAACAGTGTATCCATGTCAATGCCATTCCACCCCATCCGTACCGACGCGGCGTCCCTGGCCGCAGCCAGTGCGGCATTGTAATCCAGTGCGTCTTCCGGCGGAACAATGATCCCCCTGTCGATAACCGCAAGATACCTCGGCCAGATTGTGCTTTTCAGTTCCTCACTGACACCTTCCAGTTTCGCCTGCCACTTTGCGCACACCTCCGCCATGCGCCAGGCGCAGTCATCCCGGTGGAAGCAGTCCTTCAGTTCAATCTCCAGCTGCCGGTCCAGGTTAATCTTCTCCGGTCCTTCCAAGCTGATAAGGTTCCAGTTGTCGTCCGTTTCAAAAACCAGCAGTCCGTCCTCATCTTCCGGGTGTTCTTTCATAACGACGCTGAAGGACCATATCCCGTCTTCATAAAAGATCTGACCGGTTTTTACCTGGTCCCCTCCAAGTCCTGTTTCCCTTTCCAGCACGGCAAACGCCTGGCTCCATTCGTTTTCATCATTCGCTGCCATGGCGTTTCCGGTTGCAAGAAGCATCATCAGTATCAGGGAAATCACTTTCTTCATGGTTTTCATATCCGCACCTCCATTTGTGGTTTCACAGTTTATGACGATGCTTAGGGTCGGTTTTTTACGCTTCACAATAAAAAACACACGGTTCCTCCCGTGTGTTTTTCCTGTTTCCATGATTCGCTGCCGTTTACGGATGGTCCTTCATTCCTTCGATCACGTCCATGATCTCCTTCGACCATGTATCCTCATTCCCACTCAGCGGATATTCAGCAAACGTCTTCGCACTGCTGTCAATCCGCATGACCGCGGTATTGTCAATGTGGAGTGTCAGCGGATACTTCTCCTTCATCCGGTTTTCCAGCTGTTCCTTCGTATGGCTTCCCTTTGGGGCTTTCCGGGCAGTACCGGTCACGATACCCGCTACATGGGCATGATATATCCTGAACAGATTGCGGATGTAGTCCAGTGAATAGTAATTGGCGGAAAACACCCACACATCATATCCGTGTACACCGAGGTACCTGAACAGGGCTGGTATGCCCAGCCGGAGCCTTTCCCGGTATATGTTGCGGAGCGGGAACGGCAGCGGTTTTTCTGTTGCGCCGTTTTTCTCTGTCTGGAAAACAACCTCATCCAGGTCCAGTGTCACCCGCCGGTTATGTCCGGAAGCTTCAAGCATCTTCCGGATATCGCTTTCCTGCGTCAGGTTCACAATCTTTACCGGAATCTGCTTCAGGCCTGTCCGGTACGCAGCCGCCCACCGGTGATGGCCATTCATGATCATGTAGCCGTCCGGACGGATCCGCTCTACGGTCAATGGTTCTTTCGCCGCCGGGGATACAAACCGCGCGTCGTTTTTGTTTTTCCGGATATGGCGGTATTCTTTTTCGTAATTGGAAACAATCTCATAGTTCGGCCCGATCTTCGGAAAGCAGAACTCATCATCCGGGTTCGGATGCAGGCGCTTCAGTGATGTTTTCCGAACCAGCAGCCGCCGGATAATTCCCGCATGGATGGGCACATAGATTCCCTGGACCTTCCGTACCTCATTCGCCAGATATTCCTGAAACTGGATATTCCCACCAGCCATATGCTCTTCCCCGTTTCCTGTTGGATATATATAACATTAGCAAATCATCATGTACTTTTCAAGTAATACATAAAAACGGTTTCTATGTATTTTTTGCCTGAAACCGCTTTATTTCGCCAAAAATATATGCTATAATCAGCAAACAAAGGAAAACTGAAAATTTCGTCAGAGGAGGACCGGACTATGACCATTACCAAGAAAATGAACGGAACCACGTTGGAAATTGCCCTGGAAGGCCGTCTGGATACCATGACCGCCCCCGAACTGGAAGCGGAGCTGAATAAGGATATGCCCGGAGCGGAAAGTCTGGTTCTGGATTTCAGCAAACTGGACTACATCTCTTCAGCCGGACTGCGCGTCCTGCTTTCAGCTCATAAGGTCATGGCCTGCAAAGGCGGCATGAAGGTAACCGGCGTGAATGAAATCGTTCAGGAAGTATTTGACGTCACCGGTTTTGCCGATATCCTGACGATTGAATAATCATTTGCGAGGAAGGAGTTAATGCCATGAAATCCAATGTGATTATCATTGACAACCAGGGCAATGGCTTTGACAAATCCCTGGAAGAAACCCGCAAAGTTGCCGATTATGAAGGCCTGAGCCACAAGGAATCCCTGCAGCTGCAGCTCTGCGCAGAGGAAATGCTCAGCATGGCCCGGGGAATTACCGGTGAGATGCAGGCATCCTTCTGGATTGAAACTGAAGGCCGCACTTTTGATCTGCATATGTCCACCAAAACAGTCATGGACAAGGAAAAACGCGCCCTGCTTCTTTCCGCGGCAACCTCCGGCAAAAACGAAGCGGCAAAAAGCTTCCTGGGTGCAATCCGGGATTCCTTTGAGTATGCCATGGCCGCTGATGTGGACCACAGCGGCAAAGCGCTGCCGGATGACCTGCTCATCGATCTTCCGAATCATGTGATCGAATGCCTGGATCCTGAATGGGACAAATATGAGCAGTCCACGCTGAAGCGTCTCGCGGAAACCATCCGGATCGGCATCCGCGGCGATAATGTGGATATGACGGTCACCAAACGCTTCGCGTAAGAAAACCTCCTCCTTTGCCATCCCCATATACCCGGGGGATGGTTTTTTTCTGCCGGATAGCTGATCCGTTTTTCTATGACAATAGCTGGCTGTTCACATGTCCCGGATACCTTTTTCCTTTCCTCTATTGACAAATACCCTCTGAATTCGCATAATTGAAATATGGATCTGGATAGATCGTTACAATTGAAAAGGAGGCATTTCCCAATGAAAAAATTGCTTGCATTGCTCCTCGCTGTGATGATGGTTCTTTCTGTTTCCTCCGCTTTTGCGGCCGGAAAGGTCATGCTGTACTCCTCCATGCAGGAAGCGCAGCTCCAGGCTATTGAAAAAGCATTTGAAGCCAAATATCCGGACATTGATATGGAGTATTATTATGCCGGCGGCGGTAAACTGGTCACCAAGATGACCACTGAAGCTGAAGGTGACGGCCAGATCGCGTGCGACCTGGTATGGCTGGGCGACCCGTCCGACTATGAAGCTTTCAAAGCCAACGGCTGGCTGCTGCCCTATGTCTCCCCCGAAACGGATCATATTGCCAAGGAATATATGGATGCCGAAGGTTACTACACCGCCGGCCGTCTGGTCACCATGGGTATCGCCTGGAACATCGGACTCGTCGATGAAGCGGATGCTCCCAAGACCTGGAATGACCTGCTGGATCCCAAGTGGAACAATCAGATCATTATGACAGACCCGTCCCAGGCATCCACCACCAAGTACTGGATGGCCGCCATGATGCAGTCCGAAAAGTATGGCGAAGCTTACTTTGAAGCGCTGAAGGCCAACGGTGTGGAGCTGGAAAGCGGCACCACCGCCACCCACAATCGTGTTGCAGACTCTTCCTATATGGTTGGTATCTGCCTGGACTATGTATCTGCCAACCTGATTGCGGAAGGCTCCCCCATCCAGTTCCATTACACCACGGATGACGTGATCACCATGACCAGCCCGATCGCCATGATCAAGGGCTGCGCCAATGAAGAAAACGGCAAGATCCTGATGGACTTCATCCTTTCCAAAGAAGGCCAGGAAGTCCTGGTGGAGAACAACCTGGTTTCTGTCCGGGACGACGTTGAGATGCAGGTGGACACCTCTGCGATTGCAGCCGTCAACATGGTCGTGGATTATAATGACCTGGGCGCCAACCTCCAGAACTACCTGGATAACTTCAACAAGATTTTCAATAAGTAATTCTCCGTTTCCCTGGGCATGCGCGCAGGATTTTTGGCGGGCATGCCCGCTTTTTCTATCCGGCCTTTCACGGAGGGGAAAAAGCGGAAACGAAGCGCGTAAGGAGAACGATAGATGGCAAACGTTAGATTTGACAATATCACCTTCCGCTACGGAACAAATACAGTGCTGGAAAACTTCTCGCTGGAAGTGGAAAGCGGGAAAATCGTCTGCCTGGTCGGCCCGTCCGGCTGCGGCAAAACGACGCTGGTGCGCGCCCTGCTGGGGCTGATCAAACCGGAAACAGGTTCCATCACTGTAGGCGACCGGGTGCTGTTTGACGCGAAAAAGCGCATCAACGTCCCGGCTGAAAAGCGGAATATCGGCATTGTATTCCAGGATTACGCCGTATGGCCGCATATGACCGTACTGGAAAACGTATGCTATCCCCTGAAAAAGCAGCGCCGGCCCAAGGAAGAGATCCGTGAACGGGCTATGCGCGCTCTCGAGCAGGTACACATGACGGAATACGCCAGGCATCTGCCCAACCAGCTTTCCGGCGGACAGCAGCAGCGTGTGGCCATTGCCCGGGCGCTGGTGATCGACAGCGATCTGCTGGTAATGGATGAACCGATCACAAACCTGGATGCCAAACTGCGGGAAGAAATGCTGCTGGAAATCCGGATGATCCAGAAACGGCTCAATGCAACCATCCTGTATATCACCCATGATCAGCAGTCTGCCTTGCAGCTATGTGACAAAATGGCCATTATGCAGCAGGACGGCACCCTTTGCCAGTATGGCACGGATGAGGAAATTATCCTCCATCCTGCCAACCGTTTTACTTTCGAATTCATTGGTGTTTCCAACTTTATCCCCCTGGAAAAAGACGGAAATACCATGTGCCTGAATGTCGGTGAAAAGATTCCCTGTCCGGATGCAGTTCCGGAGGAAGCGGCAAACGGCGGTTACGAAATCGGTGTGCGTCCCAATGACATCGTATTCGATCCCGAATCTCCATTGCGGGCCAGGGTGGATTCCAGGGTTTTCCTGGGCAGTGAATATAACTACTTCCTCTCCCTGGGCAGCAGGCAGATCCGTGTTCAGCAGTCCATGCTGGATGCCCGTACCCGCGGTACGGCTGATGAAGGGGAA
>JAEEGL015981048.1_pt1 | contig 11293 bp, 6 predicted proteins | sample 9134231 | NCBI WGS metagenome assembly JAEEGL01 (sample SAMN16246548, study PRJNA631951) | gut metagenome | biome: gut microbiome; feature: rumen; material: fiber-attached | host: Bos | place: Iran: Karaj | collected 2018-10
GCGGTGCTGGATGCGGAAAAGCTTGGCCGTGGTTTCACAGTATTCTGCTCGGTAAAACTCAAGCAGATGAACCGGTCCGTGGCAAGGGACTTCATTTCGGTTATCAAGGATATCCCCCAGGTGGCGGAATGCTACAATATTTCAGGTGAGTACGATTATCTCCTGAAGATCCAAGCGCCCGACATGAAATATTATAACGAATTCATAATTAACGTATTGGGGACGATTGACTCCATCGGATCCATACTCTCCACCTTTGTGATGGCGGAAATCAAGAACACCAGGGCGCTGTATCTCTGATCAGCTGCGCCTGAGGATTTCCCGGATCCGGGAACCGACGTCTTCCCAGCGGTAGAAAGGACCGTGCACCTGTTCCAGGCCGCTGAATGTCACCGCTTCCCCGTTCAGGTAAGGGAGAACCAGGATGCTTTTTCCGTTGCCGTAGAAAAACAGTTCCAGGTTTGCGGCCATGGGGGTCATCCAGCAGTGCCATGTCTCCGAAAGGTCTTGGAGCCTTTCGGGAACGATTCCGAGTTCCTCCACCTGCATCATGTGCATGATGGCCAGCAGGTTGACATCGTGCCCGAACTTGAGGCGGACGGTCTTTTGGCCGGAAGCCAGGTCGGCGGTGGCCTCGTTCAGTATGGTTGCCAGTATGGGTTTGCAGCTCTGGGCCTTGAGGGCGCTCCATTCGAAGAACCCGTAGTTGATGGCCTTGTAGAACCGGACCAGCTCTTCTTCCGTGAATACGTCGTCGATCAGCAGGTCATCGCTGACGCAGCCCATTCCGGCAATCATGTTGTAGAGCGCCGAGCAGTAATTCACCGGAGACTTGACATGGTTCATCACCGCATCCCGGTCCTTGAACAGCCTGAGCAGGATTGAAACGGCGTCCTCCCTGCTTACCTCGGACTTAAGCACGCTGGAATATGATGCGTCCCAGGGGGACGGGAGGGGCGTGGTGGCCACATAATTCACATTGGCCTCGTCGCCGGGATTGGTTGCATCCAGGAGCGTGCGGCTGGTGCAGGCGTATATGTCGAGCCCGGGATCCTTTGATGCAAGGCCTGTGCAGAAAGCCGCCATGGTCATCATGCATCTTTTTGAAAAACTGGAAGTGGCGGTGATCCTGGCCTTTTTCCAGAAGGAATGCGGCGCAGCCCTGTACAGGTTCCCGGCTATGGTGATTGCCTGGTCCCAGCCCTTTCGGGTAAGCTCCCCGTAATGGTTCCGGCAAATCTCAAAGAACTCTTCCGTGCGGTTGAATACGCTTTCCCCGAGGGGGGTGAGGGCGTTGCGGGCATGTGCGTCGGCAAGGGGGGCAAGAACCCTGACGTAGGCGTCCTCGGAGTCCTGATAACGGGCGCCGTGCCTTCCGTAGTGATTGATTGACAGGAGTTTATACCCCGAGGGAACCTTTACCTTTTCAAAGGGGGAAAAGTCGTACATGTGGTAAACCCCGTAGAGCTGACCGGGCTCCAGGTACACCTGTGCCATGGCGGCAGTCACGGAAAGGAGGGCCAGTGCGGCGAGGATGGCTTTTTTCATGTCAGTGCTCAAGTATTTTCATGTAGAAGGCCCTTACATCATCCCATCTGTAGTAGGGCCAGGTGTCTGTGGGAACCGGAATCCTTTGCTCGCGTTCGTTGAGGAGGATTTTCACCAGGACGTTTCCGGAGCGGTTCCGGTAGAATATCCACTGGATGTTGGATGCCATCGTGGTAACCCGGTAATCCTGCCATGTGACGGCGATGGAATCGGGTTGGGAACAGACTCCGGATGCTTCTTCAAGGCACATCAGTCCGGCCAGCGGCATCAGTCCTTCTCCGTGTCCGAACCGGAGGTCGGCGGAGATGTCGGCCGCACCTGTCTCAACGGCGATGCAGGCCTTCCTTACAAAGTCCTGGAGCAGGGGTTTGGCAATAGCCAGGGCAAGGCCTCCGGAAACCGGGCTGGGGCCCTTCCTCATGTACTGGTCCATGTTCCCGGCCTGCCAGAGGGCGTATAGTTCATCTTCGGTGAAGACATCGTAAAGGGTTATCCCCAAGCCGCTTGCGGGCATTATCTTGGCCAGGGAATACAGGTCCTGGGCAAAGGATGTAGCGGCTTTTCCGGTGGCTTTGCCGCCAAAGGGTCCGGCCGACGTGAAAAGCCTTGAAACCAGGCCGGAAGGGTCGATGTTGGCATTTACCCAGTCATTCCGGATTTCCCTCCAGGGGCCGTCCTTGTAATATTCCTTGTACTCTGCCGTGTAATGGTTCAGATAGCCGGAGGTGGAATGCCCGGCCTCGCAGGTGATGTCCAGGCTGGGATTGAAAACCTTGAGTGCCGAGCAGAACGATGCCATGCTGAGTATCACCCTCGGAGAGGTGGTGGACTGTGCAAGTATGTGCTTCCCCTTTCCGGAAAACACCCGTTTGCAGGAAGATACCATCCTCCCGGCGATTTCCCCGTGCTCGCGGGCGCCCACCCGGGTAAGGTCGCCGTCCTTCTGCCTGGTTGCGGTGTCTATGGTCTTAAGCCTTTCCAGCACATCCTTCCCGAGAGGGGTAAGCTGGCCCTTGGAACCGGCATCCTCCATGAGGGACCTGAGCGACGGACACAGGTCCGCGCTGGTGTGATACCGTGAGCCATGGCGTCCGAAATGACTGACATAGAACGGTTTATACCCTTTGGGGGGCTGGTGTGACGGGCTTTTTACAAGCTCATACGGGGCGGATGAGCCCCCATACCTGTTTGGGTTGGCCGACAGCTCCCGCCTAATGTCCCTGTTGCCTGCCGATGCGTACAGGGCCAGGGAAAGCAGGATGGGCAGGACTGATATTCTTTTGAGCCGTATCATTTCCTTACAAATATATACAATCCCGGTTTCAGTTTGAAATTCCCGGTCCCTTCGTATGACGATATCTCCGTCCTGTTCCCGTCCCTGTCCACCGAATACAGGATGCCGGGGGCGTCCTTCCAGCGGTCAAGGCCTATAGACAAGGTGTTTTCCACGTTGGTTACAAGTTCCGTCACGGTGGTCTGATAATCCGGTTTGAAGAACCTGTCGCCCTTTATCACGATGTCGGGCATAAGGTTGATGAGAAGGCCGGAGTCGGTCTCATCGATAAAGTAAATCCCTGATCCCGAGTATGTTACCAGGGGAGAGCTGCCAAGGCCGCTGATGTGCTTGACTCCGGCGGAAGGCTTTATCCCGCTCCATCCCGACAGGGTCTCGCCCGAGGTACAGTAGTATTCCCCGTCGGAATACACTGCGGCGTTGTGCTGCTTGGAGATGCACCACCCGTCGCCGGACATCTCATCCGAAACCTTTATCGGGAAATCCGGTTTTGTGCTGTGGAAAATCCGGCTTGCGACCATGAACGACGCGGCTTTTGCCGGAGTGCAGCGGAGGTTGAGGAAGTGCGAACCGCCGAACAGCGGGGCGATTTCGGCGAAGGTATAGGTCCACATCGTGGCGGCCTGGCCGCCCAGGGCCTTGATATACAGTGCCTGGACGGGATAAAGATAGCCGCTCTGGTTGAAGAAGGTCTCGAATTCATAGGCTACCTTGGCCTTTGAGGCAAAGGTCTTGGTCCTGGCCCATCCGTAACCGTCTTCCATGGAGAAATATTTGTTGAACCAGTCGCTGAAGCTCCGGTCGGTGAAGTCGTACCGGTAGTTTGAGTATTTCCTTTCCACGTAATCCTGCCCCGGATAGTTGCAGAACGAAACGATATCCGCCTTGGAGCGTACCACGCCGTCGAACAGGTCCTTGTTGTCACGGCGGAAGCGGTGCCAGTTGAGACCCCAGCATACGGGGTGGCCGTCGCCCGCGTCCCGGAGGGTTTTGACCATGCCGTCGATATATGAGCGGACGGTCTCCGTCCTGTAGGCGGCATAGTTTGCGGCGGTGTCGTCCTTGCCGGCCTTTTGCAGCCAGGACTTGTAGGCAGGGGCGTAGCCTGAGTCGGAAATCTCTGAATATGAATACATTTCCGGCTCGTTGACCAGTTCCCAGAAAACTATGGATTTATTGTCCTTGTAGGCGATTCCGTTGCAGGGATTCACCCTTTTAACAAGCTGGGAGATATAATTGGCGGTGCAGCGGACCACATCCGGGTCATGGATCCATGTCTCGGCTCCCTTTCCGGCCCATTCGGCTCCGGGACCCTTCTGCCCCATGTGGTTCAGGAAGGCGAAGCACAGGCAGATTCCCTTTTCCCCGGCCCTTGCCACTAGGTAGTCGAGGGCGTGGAGGTATGCCGTTTCCGTAAGATTGCCCTTGGCATCGGTGAAATCGGCAGGGGTGAGGTGGCAGCGGAGCAGGTTGGCACCGAGCCGGACGACATCGTCCAGATTGTTGTCCGTCACGGCATTAAGTCCCTGTTCGGTTTTCTGTACTCCGACCTTTCCCAGCCGGTTGGCCTCCCAGGACAGGGGGGTCTGGAAGTTCACGCCCCATAACGAGAGGGGCTTGCCTTCCGGAGTATACAGCACCCCGTCCTTTACATGGCAGAAGCCGCTGGCCGACGTTTCGCCGGCGATTGTTTCACTGCCCCTGCTGCACGACAGAAGCGCCAGGCAGAGGACGGCCGTGGTAAAGAATCTATTCATTGTATCTGATGGTTTTAACCTCGAATCCTTTAAGAGTGGTCTCAATTTCCTTCCCGTCGACGGTGATCACGACGTTATGGGTGGAACCGTGTTTGTTGATCAGCATCATATCGTGTTCGCCGGCAAGGGTTTCCACCCATTCCGACGAGGAAACGGATTCGACTATCCTGGTTCCCCTGGGGAAGAAATCCCTGAATGCCTTGAAAACATAGAACGACGGCAGCGGTCGGGCCCCGTCTTCGGAATCGGTGTGGGTATACAGGCCTTCGGGGGCAATCTGTTCCGTGTCGGTACTTTCGCTCCCTTCGTCCTCTGGCTGCCACTTGTCCACGTAGGCTGCCCCGCCGAGCAGGTGCCACCGGAACATGGAGGCAAGTCCGGCCGCCTCCACCTCCACCGGGTAATGTCCCTTGAGGCACTGGTTGTCAACCACCCATACCGGAACATCGCTGAACCTTTCCTCAAGGAGCTCCCTTAATTGTTTGTGAACCACTCCGTTGAAGGAGGTGTAACTGAGGACCTGGTTCCTGCCGTAAGGTGTTTTGTCGGCATTTTCCATGAGGTTGCGGTCTATGCTGAAAAAATCCAGGGCCACGGCGTTTTGGATGAACGCTTCAAGTGCTTTCCGGTCGGAACTGCTGATGCTTCCGTCAAACAGCGACATGTCCTTCCCCTTGGGCGATGATTCTATATGCATGAAGGGTCCTCCCACAAGGACGTCCGGGTTGGCCTGCTTGATGGCGGCATAAACCTTATTGTAAAGCACTGCGTAGTCTTCAAGTTCCCATCTGCCAAGGTCATGTGACCAGTATCCGCGGGTTTCACTCCAAACGTTGACTGCGTAGATATCAAGACCTTCCGATTTGAAATGCCGTATGAAATCGGCGGCCATGAGGGCGAATTCGTCATACATGTCCACCCGCGGTGCGGCATCTTTCCCCTTTGACGGATCGTCCCGCCTCATCCATTCCGGACAGCGGCAGAAGGTGAGCACCACTTTCTTTCCGAGCCTCCGAATGAGGCGGACCCTCTTGTCGAGGTTGGTGAAATTGTAATTACCCTTTGACGGACAGGTGTTTCCGGCACCCCAGTCCATGGTGAACTGCCCGATGCAGTCAATGGCCTGGCCGAGGAGGTTTTCGGCCCTTGCCACGGCTTCAGTGTTCTTGGGATAATTGAATGTCTTGTGGGTGAGGGTGGTACCGAGTTCAAGCGAAGACACCAGTACGGTTCGGGAAGGAAATATCTCAACCTTCACCGGCGGGATGGTGTTTTCCGAATCGTTGCCGCCGTCGTTTCCCTTGGCCCCGCACGACAGTGCGAGGAGCGGAAGCAGTAATGCGGCTATAAACCTTTTCATCCCGGGTAGTAAATCTATGACAAAAATAAATATCGTATCGGCTATTTCGTACCCCAAATCTTTCATAAGTCGGCTAATTTTTAAGTATTCTGAAAGATTTGAGGTAATAATTATAAAAAAACTACAATAATTTCTTTGTGTCACTGGATAATTTTGTAAAAGACAAATATCATAAAATGAAGAAAAGGATATTATCTGCTTTTATCTGCCTTTTTCTCGGCCTGGTTTCGAGGGCCGGGGTCCCTTCCGTAGGCGCCCAGGTTTTCATCGAGCCGGGCCAGAGTCCCGGGCAGATCGATTCGTGGTTCTCAACGCTTGAGGACTGCGGATTCAAGTTTGCGAGGATAAGGATGTTCGGGACCCACATGCTGCGTGACGGAAAGTGGGATTTCTCCCTTTACGACGAGGCTTTCGCTTCGGCCGAAAGGCATGGCATCAAGGTGTTTGCCACCCTTTTCCCTACTACCGACGAGCTTTCCGACGTGGGGGGATTCAAGTTTCCCCATGACAGGAAGCAGCTTGGGGAGGTCGCGGAGTACATCGACGCCGTGGTGGGGCATTTCAGCGGTTCTCCGGCCCTTTGCGAGTGGGTCCTGCAGAATGAACCCGGAACCGGAAGGCTGTCGGTGGCCGAGACCCCTCTTTCGGCCGAAATCCGCAGGGAGTGGGAAGCGTCCAGGCCGCAGAAGGAGCGTACCGGCTATCTGGAAGCCGATTATTCCGACCAGGAGTTCCTCCGGTACTATACCTGCCGTTACCTGGGATGGATAGCGGAAAGGGTGAAAGCCCTGGATCCGGTCCACGGAAGGCACATCAACCCCCATCAGATCCTGGACACCCTGCCGGAGTATGACTTCGAGGGTCTTCGTGGAACCATTACATCCCTGGGCTCGTCGATGCATTTCTCATGGCATTTCCAGGCTTTCCGGAGGGATCAGTATCCGCTGGGGATATCGCTCATGGCTGACCTCATTGCGACCAACAGCCTGGGCCTGCCATACTGGGTTACCGAATTCCAGGGCGGAAACGTCACCGCCAGCGGGAACGAGGTCCTGTGCCCCACGGCCAGCGAGGTGACCCAGAGCATCTGGACCGCCGTGGGTGCCGGGGTCAGCGGCTTCATGTTCTGGACCCTCAACCAGAGGAAGGCTGTGAGGGAAGCCGGTGAATGGGGACTCCTGAATTATTCCGGAAAGCCTTCGGACAGGATGGAAGCTGCCTCGGAAGTAGCCGGATGCATTGCCGGGAACGAAGCCCTTTTTACAGATGCAACTCCCGTACATTCAAATATTTACCTGCTCTACAACGACGAATCCCTTTGGATACAGAAACTGAATGCTGCGGCACAGAAGGACCAGGTCAACGAAGGTCGTGGCAAGGGTGCGGTCATGGCATCCCTGGCTTCGGCCTACGGGGCTCTCTGCAGCCTTGGAACGGTTCCGGAAATAGTCAGGATGGACCGCTTTGACTGGTCTTCCCCTCAGGGAAAGGTGGTGATCATGCCGCATACGGTCTGCATCCCGCAGGAGTTCTACCCCCGTATCCGTTCTTTCGTGGAAGAAGGGGGCATCCTCATCGCCACCGGGCTTACCGGATATTACGACAGGTCCATGGCATGCGCGTTCATGGACGGCTGGCCCCTTGCCGGAGTTTTCGGAGCCGGCCTTGAGGAGATCAAGGCGTCCGGAGATTATTTCCCCCTTCCGCCGGTCGGGGGCGTCCGGCTCACGTCCCATCTGTGGAAAGGCTTTATCCGGCCAGAAGGGGCGAAGGTCATCTCCGGTGACCGCGACGGAGTGTATGCGACTGAGTATCATCTTGGCAAGGGGAAGGCAATCTGGCTTCCCTCGGCAATCGACCTGGGTTGCCGCAATCATGACGAAAAGGCCCTGGCGGCCTTCTACAACTCCCTGATTTCCGGTTTGTCCACCTCTCCGGTGCGGTTCTCGAAGCCCCGGGAGGGAATCCTGATGAGAACAATGGAAAGCGGGGATAAGATAATAACGGTCCTGGTCAACAAGAGCGGCCGGAACTCATGCGTCCGCCTCAAGACTTCGTGCTCCGGCCCCCGTGTCCTGTTCAGGGATGGTCGCGGATCGGTAAGGGGACGGCGCGTAAGGCTGGGCTCCGAGGCGACCATGGTCATCGAATGGAATAATTAACTATTAACCAATATCCTGAAATGAAACAAAAATTTGCCATTCTTACCAGATCATTGGCGGCAGTCTGCCTGACGGGCTTTACGGCCTTTTGGGCGGGCGCCCAAAATGATTCGGTCAGGGAAATGATTGCCGGAGAGTTTGCCGGTGTTCAGGTCCTTTCGGATGACGGGGCCCCCGGCGCGGCGTTTTCCTTAAGGATACGCGGGGTGAGGAGCCTCAGGGGTGATACCCAGCCCCTTTACGTCCTGGACGGGGTCATCCTCAATCCGGCCACCTGGGACGCCGACAAGACCTTCTGGTCCGATCCTCAAGATTATCAGGCACTTCAGAGCACCCTGGACGCTATCAATCCGGCGGACATCGAGGATATAAAGATCCTGAAGGATGCCGCGGCCACCGCCTTGTACGGCAGCATGGGAGGTAACGGCGTGGTGGTTATCACCACCAAGCACGGAAAGGCCCTCAGCCGCACGGCGCAGTGGCGTTCGATCTTGAAGCTGAATGAAAAGATGCGGTTCTCGCACAGTCATCATGCCTCCGTCGGAGGCGGCGCGGCCAAGAGCACATACTATGTGTCGGCCGGCTATTCCGACGAGAACGGTACCCTCAAGGGGAGTTCGCTGGACGTGGCCACAGTCAATGCCAAATTCGACCAGATGGTCCTCAAGGACGGTTCGTTCGGGGTTTCCCTTTCATTTGGAATGCGGAACAACGACATGGTGATGGCCACATCTCCCCTCGGAAGCAACAGTGCGGTAAAAGCCGCATGGGACGTGCACCCGGTACAGTATGAAGACCAGGCTGCCTGGCTTTCCGCTTACGACGACCACAGCACCCAGTACTCGGTATCGCCGGGTTTCCATGCCGACATACCGATAGTGGCCGGTCTCCGTTTCAAGGCGGAGGGCGGTCTTGACTTCAGGAACAAGACGCGCTACCGCTGGGTCGGGTCCGCCCTTGACAGGGCCGCTGCCATCCAGGGCGAGGCGGGGCAGTCCAACGCAACCCTGCTCCGTTTCAACGCCGACGCCTCCCTTGCCTACAACCTCTCGGCCAGCGGCCAAAAGGTTGACATCTACGCCGGGGGAGGCATCTGTGGAAATACTTTCAACGAGTACATCTACGAAGGCCAGACCTTCTTCAGCCAGGACCTCCGTGCGCCCGGAATCAGCATCGCGGAAAAGGTCGCCCCTTACCGTCACACAAGCAGGGAAGCCCTTACCACGGCCGTCTTTGCCGGTGCTTCCTACAGCTACCGTGACCGCTATTTCATAGGCGGTTCGGTGAGGGTTGAGCACCTTTCAAAGTTCGATCCCAAATTCGTGGGCGGAATATTCCCCTCGGCGTATGCCGCATGGGACCTTGCCAAGGAAGGATTCATGGAGTCGCAGAACGTGCTGAGCACCTTGAAACTGAGGGGGGCATGGGGAAAGAGCGGCTCGCAGGAAGTGCTGCCTTACGGCTATACTCCTTATTATATCACGGGTGTGGCGCCGGAATTCACCGTGGACGGCCTTTCCAACTATTATGACCTCAGATGGAGGAACCTGGGCACCCAGATCGACGCCGGGGTGGACCTCGGCTTCCTTGACGACAGGATCAAGGCTTCGGTAAACCTTTACCGGAACATCTCCACCGACAACATGGAATACTATTACCATGAGCTCAAGGGAGAATATGAAAGCGTCTATTCCAATTCGGCATCGGTCCGGAACATGGGCGTGGAACTCTCCCTGGACGCCAGGGTGATCGACCGCGAGTCGGTGCAGTGGAGCCTGGGCGGCAATTTCGCGTTCAACCAGAACCGGGTGCTTTCAACGGGCTGCGAAGGCGACCTCATGGGTACGTCCGTGGGTGTTTGGAACGACGGCGGCCTGACAGCTACCGTGAACCGGGAAGGAGAGAGCGTGGGCTCGTTCTACGGATACAAGTCACAGGGAACCGTAGGCAAGGAGCACACCCTGCTGACCCCGATGTACCAGGGTGGAAGACAGGGAATCGGCGACGTGAAATTCATTGACATTACTGGTGACGGAAACGTCACCGAAGAAGACCTTACCGTGATAGGACACCCTCTGCCGCGTTTCCTTGCAGGGTTCAATACCTGCCTGAAGGTAAAGGGCTTCACATTCAGGGCCGCGCTTGACGGAGCCTTCGGGTTTGACGTGGTGAACCTCCGGAAGTTCTACTCCGATCCCGACGTGGACATGTCGGCTTGCCGGGGTGCGGACGTCTTTTCGTCGAGGCTGGTTGAGAACGCGAGCTACGTGAGGCTTTCCAGCCTTTCCCTCTCCTATGACATTCCCGTAGACCGGGTTAAGTTCCTGCAGGCCTTGACAGTTTTCCTGCAGGGAGGCAACCTGCTCACCGTCACTTCCTATTCCGGCAAGGCCCCGTACGTCAATTCGTACGGCTTTGACATCACCAGGCCGGGCTTTGACAACGGAACATATCCGGCCTACAGGAGTTTTCTGCTTGGTTTGACCGTGAGGTTTTAAATAGAGAGAGTTATGAAGAACAATATATTCATAAAGACCATTTGTCTGATTCTCTTCCTGGCGATGACGGCCTTGCCCTCATCTGCGCAGGGACGCCATTCCATATCGGGAAAGGTCGTTGACGGGAGTTCCGCTCCGGTGTGGGGCGCAACCGTTTCCGTCAAGGGAACCACAACCGGGGCCATTACCGGTCAGGACGGCTCTTTCACCCTTGATACCGGACGGGAGGGCAACGTGGAGATCGAGGTTCAGTGCCTTGGTTATAATTCGGTGAGCCAGACCGTTGCTTCGGGCACGAAAGGACTTGTGTTTGTTGTGGAGGAATCAACCGAATTCCTGGAGGATGCCGTGGTCATAGGCTACGGTACCGTAAGGAAAAGCGACATGACGGGCTCCGTTTCGTCGGTGAAGATTGACGAGGTCCAGGCCGCCCAGGCGGTTTCATTCGACAAACTGCTCCAGGGAAGGGCCGCCGGCGTGCAGGTCACTACCGGAAGTGCCGCCCCTGGCGGAGCCGTCAGCATAAAGATTCGCGGAACCAGTACCTTCAACGGCACCAGCGAGCCCCTTTACGTGGTTGACGGAATCATCCTCAACCCGGCCTCGCAGGACGTGTCAAACCCCATAGGGTCCACCGGACAGGAGAGCCAGAACGCCCTCACTTCCATCAACCC
>JAEEGL016320139.1_pt1 | contig 11293 bp, 32 predicted proteins | sample 9134231 | NCBI WGS metagenome assembly JAEEGL01 (sample SAMN16246548, study PRJNA631951) | gut metagenome | biome: gut microbiome; feature: rumen; material: fiber-attached | host: Bos | place: Iran: Karaj | collected 2018-10
CTGGAAATGCATAAGAATCGCTTGTGGAGCGTTTATTTGTGCACTGAAAGTTATTGTCGGAAAGTAATATTTTAAGAGGTCTTTGTGAATACAAAGCCTCTTCTTTTTTGCCTCGTAAGAAATACAATGCCTATTATAGAAAAAAATCAAAGGAGGCATTATTATGTTAGGATGGTTTGTATTAATTTATTTGGTACTCGGCATCACGCTTGCAGTGTTATGTGAGGTGAAGTTAAATATTTTTGACGAGGTTATTGATATAGAATCCGAGATGTATGATATGAATCTCGGGGATATATCAAGAATGTTCGTTAAAGGATTTCTTCAATTTGTATATACTGTATTGTGGTGGGTAGTATTAATAGTTACTGCAATCTACGTATATAATAATCGTTGAAAATTGAATATTGAGATTGAGGAAGTAGAGGCGATATGCAAAGCCTCTTCTTTTTCGTAAAAATTACATTTCCTATTATAGGATTAAGAAAGGAGGACTAAAGTATGACTAATCCGAAGAAGGCAATTGATGAGGAAATCATCCGTATGAGAGAGGATCTCACTGAACTGGAGGTAGGATCAGAAGAGCATCTGAATGCATGCAAGGCTTTGAATCAGCTAAGCGAGGCGGCTGGGAAGTCTAAGAAAGTCGACTGGAATGCGTTAATTCCTGGTGCTTGCAGCATTGTGATGTTTCTGTTATACATGGGGTTCAGTGAGACTCATATCACGGATACGAGAGCGATTCAGTTTGCGAAAGGGTTATTCAAGCGGTAGGACTTGTTTCCAGGTCTACGAACGGAGAGGGCTTACAAAGCCTCTTCGTTTTTGACCTCGTAAAAAATACAGTCCCTATTATAGGAAGAATTGTTAGTTTTTAATGGTAAAACGGATGTGATGAACATCAGATAAAGGTTCGAATCCTTTACAATTCTTCTCCATTTTAGTCAAAACGAAGGAGGAAAGAGAGATGACGGATACTCAAAAAGAAATGATAAAAAAAGAGTTAGAAGAGGATGTCTTGGTCAATATCCAGTACGGTATTATCGAGCAGGCTAGAAAGGATTATGTTAAGGGTGCGCGGATTTTAATCTCCATATTCAAAGAACCCATGGAGAAAATCCTGAACAATAACCGAGCAAGGGATATGATCATGAAAGCTCACCCTAGCAATAAAACGGCAGAACTTCGTCATATTTATTGGTACAAGGACGCACGAACATTCGTAGAAAAAGACCCGTACGACATGTTTAACGGCAACCAGGAAATGATATTCAAAGCATGGAATCAGATGGCGATGGAAGAGTATATCGAATACCAGAAGAGAAAGGAGAAGGAACATGAAGAAAGGGAATTTAAAAAATCTCGAAAGGATGCTCGAAAAGAAACTGACAAAACTCGAAAGACTGACTCTAAATTACATGAAAAAAAGGAAAAAGACGTTATTTGATGATGTCTTTTTAAAACTCTCCCCGAATGATATCTATGTTGACCGCTTACAGCGATTTTTCTCCTGGTTAGACAAACACGGACTAATCAGGAAAAAAGAAGAGCTTGAAGCGATGGATATGATCGATCTGTCCAAGATGAACGATCGCAGCATGTATAACAAATCTTCAGATCTTCCGGCATTTCATTTTACCGAGGAAGACAAAAAGAAAATAACAGATTGCTGGTATTTAATTATTCCGCCGTTTGAAGAAGGTGTGCTCAAAATCAACAAAAATCGTTATATTCGTTACGCTATTCAGGAAATTAATGAAAAAAAGCAATCTTATAGTGTATATTTGGAGGATTATGCTTACGATCGGAATGTATGGATGATGGATAGTAAGTCTATGGGAATTGCATATTGGAAAGATAACAAATTGACTTACAAAACAGCAGGCAATCTCGGATCTACCCTGATGGAAAACACGCTCAAAAAACATGAAGCGGAATGGGATGCAGATAATTTATTATATTTTAAAGAAGTTGCAATACCTGTTCTGAAATCGGTAGAAGAAAAGGACGATCTGGATATTTTATTCACGCATTTCTTCATCGCAATCTGTAAAACAAACATTCAGTTAGCGGAGTCCAAACCGAAAGCGATCCGAGGATCGGGAAAGCAGATTAAGACCGGAGCAGGGGAATTAGATAAGAATCCGAAGCCAAAGATTGTACGAACGACATCCGGAGGCATTCGTTTAATATCTGTAAAACCGCCGAAAGCTCCATCTGAGGAAACCATTCGGAAATACAAAATCGAAGCTTGGAAAACCAGGGGTCATGTCCGTCATTATAAAAGCGGTAAGACAACCTGGGTCAAAGAATCTGTCCACCATCGGAAGTGCCTACGGACGGATGAAGAATCCAAGCTTGCTCAAACGATTATTGTAGCCTCGTAAGAAATACAGCTTCTATTATAGGAGGTGATTTGTATGAAGACAACTACGTTATCAATGGTAAAAGCTGACAAAGAAGCAAAAAAGCATAAGATTTTAGCTGTATGTAATATGTACGAGTTCGAAGGCAAACGAACGGATGAAATTGCTAGAGAACTTAACATGACAGAGGCTGAAGTTGTAATGACTTTGGAGAATTGTGGCGTGCCGTTGGGATCGAGATGGTAATTATACAACCATCAAAAAAGATAAAGAGGACGAGTAACAGGTCCTCTAGTCTTTGCAAAAAGAAGAAAGGAGGAATCATGTGTCTTAATCCATTGGATCAGAAATGGGAGTTCGAATCTCAGTATGGATGCGATGCAGAGATATTTTTGATAGTTCTCGAGCTGTTCCATATTCAGCCATATGAGACATATATTCCATCATATCTGGATTTTTCTCAGATAGACTTTCGAACAACCAGAAAGAAGAAGGAACAAATCGAATGTGTGTATAAGCGGTTTATAGAAGGAAGAAGGGTGAGGTATGCAATCTACTAAGTATACAAATCGACCGCGGGAATGTGATGAGTTGTTAATGAATATATGCAAAGATTATCACTTCGCAGCATATGATTATCCAAGTGCTTGGCTATTTCGTGAATTTCTCAAGAAATTAGAACTTTGTGATTTCTCCGAGATTTTAGACGATGTCTATATCAAGCAGGATAAAAATGGCGATCCGTTCCCGGTAGATATCAGAATTATATTTTTTACATGTCGCCCAAAGGATATGGAGCGGATGGCATGTGTTGTTGGACGATTCCCATTTGGGAAGGAATGTTATATTTTTGATGAAGAAGGAGGAATTATCTATGGAAAAGACTTTTGAATCGGAGTTGATTGATCGGATTAATCTTTGTGACCGGGCGATTAAGAACTATAACTATCGCTTGAATAACCCGGAAATCACCACTGCCGAGACTCGTCATTGTAAGGAAATGATCAAGAGTTATGAGAACGACGAGGCGTATTACACATTTGTCAGCAGGATTAACGATGTTATGCAACTTGATATCGACGATCAGGTATTTCGTCGCACTGTCGGCACATTTTTCACAGAATTGATTAAGGAGGTAATGGAGAATGTCAAGACCGACTAGCGACAATTCCAAGCATCATCAATATCGTTTACGTCTTGACGATGCTGATGTTGAGCGTTTAGAATTTTTAGCAAAACACCACAACAAACCAAAGTCTGAAGTTTTAAGATATTTGATATGTAAAGAATTTAGTTCAATTGTATGGAAAATGGGTGAACAGGAGGAAAATGAATGAAGGATTTTGTAATTGAGTGCGCGGAATTATATTTGCAGTATTTTCCTTATGATACATGGGAGCAGGCCATGGTTGTTATTACAACCGATTGCCCGTTAAGCAGACATATTCAAGAAGTAGTAAGGAGGAAGCGTTATGCGAATTATATTTGAAAACGGTGAGATTCTGGATTGTGAGAATGTGGCACGGATATTCTTAGAACCTCCGGACGAAATACAAATCATATCTAATATTCGGCCAATTCTTGAAGCAGAACGTGCCAAAGGGTTTAAAGAGGGTTATAAGACGGGAGTAGTTGATTATAAAACAAAGCACACAGTAGCAGAGGATATGATGGGAGGAAATGATGAGACTATGGCATAAAGATTTGTTACCATGTCTTCCAACGCAACAGCTAGTATCACAATGGCGGGAGTGTTGCGCAATTGCCATGAAATTAAATAGCGACGAACATTCCCCAAACCATATTCTCGTTAATCGAATTCTGGACTACGATCCAAAGCATTTCTACGAGTATACGAACATCGTGATTGAGCAATTTAGTCTTCGTGGATACAATCTCGCAGATAAAGCATTGGTTGATTTTCAGAAAAACTACACAGGATGGGTGAATTGGCTGAAAACAGAACTCCCTTGGAGAGTTGGAGATGTCATGGTCCCGAGAGAAGATGTATATGCCAATTGGATGGACAAACGATATTTACGGCAATGCTATTACAATCTCGAGGAGAAATATGATTGCGGTGGTATCCCGGAGGACGAATGGGACAAAGTAATTAGTACTTATGTAATATTAGGAGGTGCGATGAAATGAGCAGATTAGAAGAAGTTAGAAAATTTTTAGAAAGTAGACCACAAAGAATTGAATGGTCTACACCTGAGGACGGTCTTGTAAAGGTCGAAATAGAAAAAATGTATATTTTGATGGATATCGACGTTTCTTTAGCACAGTTAGTTGATATTTTTAAGAAAGAATCTGATCGGGAAGACGAAAGAGATAAAAGGGAAAAAGAATCTGTAAAAAAGTCATGCGAGAATTGTTTTTATGATCCGAATGATAAGACTGATGAGATCTGTCATTGTAACCAATGTTTTGACTATAGTGAATGGGAGGACGAGGAATAATGTTAAAAGAAGCTAGATATGATATTTATTGTGATAGTTGTAAACACAATAGTCTTCTTGGATCTGAGGACCCGTGTAATGATTGTTTAAATGAGGGTGGTGTAGAAGATAGTCATCGTCCGATGTATCATGAGAAGAAAGGGCCTTATATTAATTATCTTGAGCCAGATGGTAAATCATATACCAGGGATTATCGCAAATCTCGGTTCCAACATAAAGCAACAAACGAAGAACTGAAATTATATTTTGAAAAGCACGCTGACGGTGACTGGTATGAAAAGATGGCTTAGTTATATTTTCGGTTTCGTCGGATTGTGGGTTTTGATATGGTGTTTATTAATGATAGCAGAGATATTTAAGGAGGCGTTATGATAAGAAGTAAGCGTAAAGAATGTCCTGTGTGTGATTATCCATTTTCTAATGCAGATGAAGGAATAATGCCATACATTGGAAGTCCAATATTTAAAAAACGTTGCCCTAATTGTGGTGTATTTTTTAGATATAGTCATAATGATAAATTTGATGATTATTATTTTGTTATTGAAGAACCGCATCAATGGGATCCGTTTAAAATTACAGGAAAACTTCCTGGGATCAAAAAGATTATTGAAAATAATCCCGCTACAGTTATATTATGGGAAGATGGCACGAAAACCATGGCCAAATGCCAGGATGGTGATGTGTTCGATTTTGAGAAAGGGGTGTTGATCTGTTCCCTGAAGAAACTGATTGGCAACAAGGCTACGAACGAGTTGCTGAAGGAAATGGAAAGCCAACCCAAAAAGAGTAAAAGTTGCAAGGATTGCCAGTTTGACAAAGTTGCATTTACAAATTTTCCCTGCAATCGATGTAGAGAAAAAGATGGCTTACGGACCGAATTCATGCCTAAACTTTGTCAATCTTGTAAACATTTAGAAGAGACTTACGAAGACGGGCCATGTTATGAGTGTTTGGGTATATATCGAAAAAATAGATCACACCCAAATTGGGAGCCAAGAAAATGAGTCACTTAATTAGCTTTATTCAATCGCTCATTAATAACTGGCAATGGACATTATATTTTACAATGACTGGTGTTTTATGCTACATCATATATTGGAAGGGGGATAAATGGTTTAAATGAGAAATATTCTAGACGACACAAAATATACAGCTAATTCATACAAAAGAAGCGACGGTATTAAGGCAGATTCGCTGAAATATTGTTCGGATATGACAAAAGCTCATGCAATGCATATTCCTTATCAGAATGATTTCGGTAAGAATCTTGAGATTATCAGAAGGAGAAAATTGGAGGGGCGAGAGGATATTCCTGGTATTGGCGGACATTTCAGAGAGGAGGACTAAATGACACTGATAGAAATTTTGGAATATGCTGCACGAAACGGGGTTGAGTTGAAAATTTATAATAATCATTTTTTTCAGTTTCCTAAAAACGATATATATTATCTCGAATTAGCAAAGGAAAATCGTAGATTTAAAGTAATTATCAACTCGTATAAAGGACGAGATAAATGTTTATTCGCACATCCGGAATGTGGCGATGAGAAATTTAAGCAATGGCTATATGATGTCATAGAAGCTTTTATTCATCAAGAATGTTTCACTGATGATGAGCAGAAACGAACATCAGAATATTCAACACCTATTAACAAAGATTTAGGAATATTAGGAGAATAATATGGGAGAATTGATTTGTTTTGGAGCGGCTATTTGGTATTTTCTTATGCCATGGGTTTTTGATTATTCGGATAAGTTATTAATCGAGTGTCATGGTGTAGGCGCTATATTTTTCGTTGGTTGGTTATTAATCGGAGCAATAAGGAGGAAGTAGATGGGGAAATTGATATTTATCATTTGTTTAGTTATATTCTTTATTGTATGTATTGCCATTGACATGTTTATTAATGGAGGGCAAGAATGAAAGATGACAAAGAATGGATCAGCATTCTCATCCGGGTAATCATATTAATTATCCTGATCTTTATATTTTTCACCTACTGTGTGGATGCTGCAACTCCGGCATATTTACGGCATAGTGTGTTAAACGCCAGAGACGGAGTGAACTGGTATGATGATGGGAATGGTCTGCATAAGGAAACCTATTATAATCTTCCGATGAAGCGAATATGTCAAATCGCGAAACATAAAGGTGTCCACGGGGAATACTGGGAGACGGACGATGGATTGAAGATGTACGGATATTTTATTATCTGTGCTGCAGATTGGAGTGTACACCCATACGGTTCCATCGTCTTAACCTCTTTGGGACCGGGAAAAGTGTTAGACACTGGGACTTTTAAAGAATCAAACCCCGAACAAGTGGATATCGCGACGTGTTGGTAAAAGGAAAGTCGAATGAGCCACAGGAAAGTGAGGATAAGGAATGAAGATAGTGATTAATATACCAGAAGAAGAATACAACACAAGAAAAAAGACAGGGTATTTTTCAGATAACTTTAAGATACTTGAAGCGGTAGCAAACGGCACGCCGCTTCCAAAAGGACATGGAAGATTGATTGATGCTGATGAATTAAAGAAAATAATTGGAAAGAATGACCCACTTACTATGGTTGGTTTTAATGTGAGACTCATTGACATAAATAGCACACCAACAATCATAGAGGCAGAAAGTGAGGAAGTATGAAAACCGAAATAGTTTTATGTCCTTCTTTAAGACGGGCATTTTATGAATGGCACAGACTTGCGGATACTTATCCTGATATGTGGATTGATGTTTGCAGAAAACCCATGTCATTAACAAGCATATATGGCGTGAAGTATATATTCCGTTCAGTTAATGAAACAGATAAATTAAGAGGTTTTCACGGAGATATTATCTGGTTTGATGAGTTTGAAATTGAGCAGCAGGAAAGGAACGAATGAAAAATTCAAAGATATATAGTAAATTAGGAGAGTTGTCTCTCAAATATGCAAACAAAGGTTTGACAATAGATTTTGAGTTTAACAGATTTGAAATGGTATTAAGGGGTTGGCTTGACTTGTCATTAACTAATTATGACATATATAGGTATAATCGTGCATACTCTTATGAAATGATTAAATCTCTGTCAGACGAGATAGACATTGAAACATTAGTTGATGAATTTAAAGACGAAATATTTGAACAATGCAAGTTAAGCAAGAAAAAAGCAGAAAGTGAGGAAACCAAATGAAATACATTCTAATCTCAGGATGGGAACCGATTGACGAATGGCATGAGTTTTGCATAGGCATATTTGATAAATGGGAAGAAGCAGTTGGCAAAGCGTATTGTGAATTGGATGAGCGTATTCATAGTTGCTGCCTATCTGATGCTTTAACTTATCATGTTACAACAGACGAAGGAAAAACAAAAACCGAATATTTGAAGTATTCAAATGGTAAACAGGTATTTTTATCTGACTTAGTCGGGATTTCAACATTATACGAAATGCAGGACGAATCCGGATGGTTCATGAAGATCGAAGAGCTGAAACATGATGAGTATGATACTGATAAGTCAGATGTTATAAGCTCTGTATTAGGTGACTACGTACGGATATTTGTGTATAATGATGAGAAGGAGAAAAATGAAGAAAAGGGTTAATATATCTGTCGAAGAAGAAGTATTAAATTCCATGGACAAAATCTGCGAGTTGTGGGGTTTTAATCGATCTGAATTTATTGTGTTTTTATTTTTCTTATTCACTAACACATCTGAGGAAATGCATAAGGCTTGGGAAGAGGAGGAAGAATGAAGAAAGTAATTATTGCTATTTTTCTATGCTTTATTTTACTTATCGGCTGTAGTAGCGGTAGCAGAATGGAACACGTCGAAACTATTAGCCCCGATACAAGTATGTTCGTAATAATCGAACAAAATATAAATTATTATGTCGTATATCATAAAGAAACGAAAGTTATGTATACTATATCGCACGGGGGATATAACGCAGGAAATTTTACACTTCTTGTTAATGCTGATGGATCACCAATGACATATAAGGAGGAAACAAAATGAACAGAAACCGCAACTTAGTAATTGATTTTCAGGTAAACCACAAGCACGACCATTTTATCAACCATCCGGACGATAAGCACGTGCAGCCGAGCTTCGTTGTCCAGGGCGTGAAGAATGGTGAAGGGACCACGAAGGCCACCAAAAAGAAAAGGAAATTCGCGTAATGGGTGGCGTTATTGGTTTTAGAAGAATGAATGAAAGGGAGAAAAAGAAAAATGAAGAAAGTAGACATGTTTGAGATTGAGGAAGAAGTTTTGGTAAAAGCAAAGGTGATGGGTATGGTGATTGATGATGGTCAGATCAAATACAAACTGAAAAACACCATCACCGGGAGAGACTACGATCACCTTTTCAAATCCGATCAGTTGATTCCGATCACACCGGAACCCGTTCCGAAGACGCTCGTAAATAATACAAGGCCTCTTATGAAGGACAAACACTAAAACTTTTGAAGGAGGTATGAAAATGGAAGAAGAAAAGGTTGAAGTTGTAGAGGAGGAAGAAAAAAAGACTCTGAAGCAGCGATTTGTTGCATGGTGTAAGGAACATCCTGATGTTCTTCTTACTGTAGGCGGTGGAATTGCATCCATTATTGGAGGATGTATTAAGCTGTATGCAAGTAAGAGCGAATACGAGGATAATCTATTTACAACGGTCGATGATCAGGTTTATAAGATTCCTGCGAAGCAGATGAAGACCGCAACTTACACGACAACCAACAAAGAGGGTTAGTAACAGTCCGAAGAGACGGGGGCTCGTGCAGAGCCTCTAGTCTTTGTGAAAGAGAGGTATTATATTTATGTTATGGAACAATGAAGAGGAACAAATGCGAAGACAGAGACAACTCGATGTCATTAGCATGATCCCCGATCAACCAGCATCCAACAAATTTGATGTCCCGGATTTCGGTCAGTTATCTGACAGAGATATGGAGGAATTCGAGCGGAGACATCTCCAGGAGTTGGCAGAGCAAACTCGTAAATACGATCTCAACGAGCAAATGGTTGTGGCAGAAAATCTCGATCCGTTTGTGTGTTTCAACGCGGTTGGCAATTGGATGAACACAACTCGTGAGCAACTCGCACAAGCCAGCACCATCTTCCAACCACAGGAGGAACAAAATGGATAGTATTTTTTGGATTCTCTTAGTTGTATTTATGATTGCGATATTTTGTCTATGCCTGTATATTCACATGCAAAGAAAGGTGATCGAGTGGTATCGTAACTGGATACGTTCGATCGTGCATAATGGGAACATCTTGATTGAAAGCCTTAGTACAATTGCGGTGGCATATGGGTATTCCAGCATGGATGAATTGGTAGAAGCAATTGAACGAGATCGTAACGCGAAAGGAAAAAAGAAATGCACATTCGTTCGTTAATGAGTAATGCCAGGTTATTTTTACGTAATAACTCGTCTGGCATTTTAACAATTATGTCTATTGTCGGTGTCGGGATAACCGTGAACACAGCACGGGGAGACACTTTAAAAGCGGAGGAGGTGTTGCGACCGTATGACTATGAGCTTTGTCCTCGGGAAAAGCTCAGGCTGACGTGGAAATGTTATATTCCCACGGCAGTTTCCACTCTCGGTACCGTCGCCTGCATAGTGGGTAGTCATTACTGCTCGGCCAAGCAAAAGGAAGCGCTCTCCTCCGCGTACTTGTTATCACAGACAACACTGCAGGAGTATCAAAAGCGTGTCATTGATCATATTGGTGAAAATAAAGAGCGTACATTGCGAGAAGAGACGGTCAAAGCAATGGCGGATAAGCAAGCGCCAATCGCCAACTTCCTGACAGATAGTAAAGAGGCATATGTCACTGGTCACGGAAATACTTTATTTTATTGTGTCTCGTCTGGTGAGTACTTCCGTTCGGATATTAATTATATTAAGAATGTCCAGAATGAAGTGAATGGCTTGCTCATCGATGGATATGACAGTCTGTTTGATGACAATTATATTCGTATTAGTCTAGGTCTTCCATATTTGGAAGTGGCAAATTGGAGAGGGGTCGATGTTAATCATCGGCTCCAAATCCATTTCTCTCCGGAATTGATGGATGATGGGGCAGTACGTGTATGCATGGATTATAAGACTTGGCCGTTAGAAGAGCTGAAGAGGAGGTGATATTTTGGAAGAACACGTTAAGACAATTATATTCTTTGGTGATAACCCGGAAGCACTGTATAAATCTTTGGCTCTTCTTTGTAACTGCATTAAAGAGCGTACGGACGCTGATCATAAACTTTTTGTTGCACCGATGGCCTCACATATTCATGTAGTAAGTAAAGGTGAGATAAACGATGACAAAAAAACAATTAACGGCAATCATGAAATTATATTTATGCCGAATGATGACAAATTAGCGCAACGCTTGATACAAACCAAAAAAGTGCTATATTACCGCAACTGTATGAGTTTTGTCGGGGATAGCGAGAAAAAGCAGCAGAAAGTCCAG
>JAEEGL010871489.1_pt1 | contig 11292 bp, 12 predicted proteins | sample 9134231 | NCBI WGS metagenome assembly JAEEGL01 (sample SAMN16246548, study PRJNA631951) | gut metagenome | biome: gut microbiome; feature: rumen; material: fiber-attached | host: Bos | place: Iran: Karaj | collected 2018-10
AGAATAATTTTATACTATTCTTATAATTTTTATTCCTTTTCTTCTTTTTCTTCAACAATGTTTTTAACTCTAACATCTAAGCTTTTAACTTCAAGATCAAGAGATTCCTTTAGTTTTTCTTTAATTTTCGTTTGTAAATTATTAATCAATTCTTTGATTATTGTATCTTTTGTTGTTTCTATGTTTAATGTAATTAATACATTATTTTCATCGTCTAATAATATTTTAGCTTGAGAGCTTTTTACACTATCAAATCCATTAACAACACCATTAATTAAACCTATTAATGTTTCTTTTGTGATAATTAGTCTACCGTCATCATTTTCTAATAAAATACTGTCACTATATTTTTCATCTTTTGAACTAGATGTAAAGAATATAGTTTTAATACACAATAAAATAAATACAATACTAACTCCTAATGCAATGTTACATGCCATTTTATTTGTTAATAAAGTTGATATTAATATGTATATGATTGCAGCATCCATCCAACCAGCAATAGTTAATATTACTACAACCGATAAAATCAACATAACAATTGAAAAAATCACTAATGCTATCTTGTCTAAAATTCTCATCTCAATTTTCATTCCTTTCCATTTTTAATCACTACGTTTGGTTACGTTTGATAATATCTATAAATGTAAAATACGGAAGTCAGCTTTAGAATTCAATGCTAGAAATCAACTTCCAATGAATTAATTATCCGGCCCAAAATTCTTAATTCCAACTTCCACATTACATTGGTGCTTTATTTTTCATCACTTTCAGATGATTCTTCTTCATTTTTTTCTTCTTGATCAGCTATTTCAGTGTTTACTCCTTGAACATGAACATTTACAGCTGTTACAGTTAACCCTGTCATTCCTTCAACTGCACTCTTTACTCTATTTTGGATATCAAATGCAACATCTGGAATTCTTGTTCCATATTCAACTATAATATTAACATCTATTTTAGCTTCTTTTTCTCCAACTTCTACTTTAATTCCCTTGCTTAAGTTTTTCTTTCCGCCAAAAACTTCAGAAATTCCTCCAGCAAAGCCACCTGCCATTGATGATACGCCTGGAGCGTCTGCTACAGCTTTTCCTGCAACGATAGAAACAACTTCATCAGCAATTTGAATGCTACTTGTTTCTCCTTCAGAATTTTCAACTGTAATTTCACTTTCTTTAATTTTTTCTTCTTTATCAACTTCACTCATCTTTCTATACCTCCACTTTTAATATTATTTATCTATATATCCTTATATAGTATATCAATTTATTATAAGTTTTACAATAAAAATACTATAAAACATAATTAATTAGTATACACAGATGTTTCACCTGTTAATGTGTCATTAATATCTTCATAATACACTGTAACTTTGATACTATAGGTTGAACGTGGATCCATGCCACTAAATGTATATTTAAGAGATGTTAAATTCAATGGATCATATTCTTCTGCTGAATAATTTTCATTTGATGATAGTTTTATAGCATATGCTATTTTACTTATTTTAGCATTATATACATCTGTTATTGATACATTTATAGAAATATCTCTTTTTTGAAACCCTGAACTATTATTATTAGTAACATTTGCATTTATAGTCATTGTTCCTAAATAAGGTTCAGATCCCATTCCAGTTGCTCCATCACTTTCCTGTGTATCTTCACTCTTTTCCATTATTGAATTAATTCGAGTTTGGTCATATGATTGTGATATTTCTTCATCTGCTTTTGTTTGTCTCATCTGGGAAATAAATCCACTATTTCCTAGCAATTCGCTAAGTACTGCTGAAAATAATAATGCTAGTATTGTAATTGTAATAACCAATGCAATTAAAGTTACACCTTTTTCATTTTTATATACTTTCATTTTCTTTGGTACCTTTCTATTTATATAATTCATATATTTTCTTCTATTTTGTTGCCTAGCAAGAAAGATTTAATATCCATCTTTTTTGCATTTTCACCTTGAACTTCTACTGCTGAAATTATACCATTATTCGCTTTTATATACAAGCCATATTTAAAATTTGATAATAATATTGTTCCAGGTATTGCTTTCGTAATTTTATTACTATCCACTATATTTCCAAATTCATTGATAAATTCTTCTTCTGAAATACATTCAGCTTTCCATATTTTTATTTTTTTCCCTTCAACATAAAAATATGCACCCATAATTGGATTTAATCCACGTATTAAATTTTTAATTGTACTTGCATTTTCATTCCAGTTAATTTCACACATTTCTTTTGAAAGCATTGGAGCCATTGTTCCTTCTTCAGGTTGTTTTTCTCTTGGCGCATCTCCGTTTTCTATTGAGTTAACTGTTTTTACTAATAGATTTGCACCCAAATCACCTAATTTGTTCCAAAGTTCTCCTGTTGTTTCTTCAGGTAATATCTCCACTTCTTCTTTATATATCATATCACCTGTATCCATGCCTTCATTCATATACATTGTTGTTATTCCTGTTTTTTTATCTCCATTAATAACAGCCCATTGAATTGGAGCTGCTCCCCTATATTGTGGTAATAATGATCCATGAACATTTATAGCACCCAATCTTGGAATTTCAAGTAATTCTTTAGGCAATATTTTTCCATATGCAACTACACACAATAAATCTGGATTTAATGATTTTATTTCATTTATGAATTCAATATTTTTTCTTATTTTTTCTGGTTGATATATTTTTATTCCTTTTTCAAACGCAAATTGTTTTACTGGAGAAGCAACCATTTTCATTCCTCTTCCTTGAGGTCTATCTGGATTTGTAACAACAGCAATAATATTATATCCTGCTTCATATAATGCTTTTAAAGATTTTTCTGCAAAATCAGGTGTTCCCATAAAAATAATATTCATTCTTTTTCTCCTTTAGTAGTTAATAAACTTTTATTCTCCAGTTTCAGGTTCTACATATTCTAATGTATCTGGTAACATTTTATCCACAAATAAAACTCCATTTAGATGATCTATTTCATGTGCCAATGCCTGTGCCAACAAATCTTTAGCATTAATTTCTACTTTTTTTCCATTTTCATCTAAAGCTTTTACTACCAATTCCTTTGGGCGTATTACTCTTGCAAACTGATTTGGAAAACTTAAGCATCCTTCTTCAACTTCCTGTTCCCCTTTTGCTTTTTTTATTTCAGGATTTACAAGTTTTAAGGGTGGATTGCCATCATATAAGTCTATAACAATTACTCTTTTTAAGATACCAACTTGTGGTGCAGCAAGTCCAACTCCATTAAATTGGTGCATTGTTTCTACCATATCTTCTAATAGTTCTTTTATTTTGTCATCAACTTGTTCAACTTTTCTTGCATTTTTTCTTAGAATTTCGTCTCCAGAAATTCTGATTTCTCTTAGTGCCATTTTTATTCTCCTTTTATTTTCACTTTATATTAATTCAATAAAAACTTTAAAATTAGTTTAAATCATGTTTGTTGGATTAATATCAAAGATTACCTTTGTTGTTTTGCTATATTTGTTAATATATGCATTTGTCTGGCAATATGTATCATATAAAGCATCTATTATTTGATTATTAAGCTTGCATTTGATTATTATTCTCCATCTTGTTTTGTTTTTTATCTTATCAATCGGTGCTGGAACTGGTTTAAATATCTGCATATCTACTTCATATTTTTTTATCATTTTTTGTAAATACTCATATATTTTACCAGAAATATTTTCAACTTCTTTATTGGTATTGCCATTAATTCCGATTAGTATTATATCACAAAATGGCGGATATCTCAATTGTTTTCTTAATTCTATTTCTGTTTCGTAAAATTTTAAATAATCTTGTTCCTTTGCACATTCAATACTAAAATTATCTGGATTATATGTTTGAACAATTACATTTCCCTTTTCATTACCTCTACCGCTTCTTCCCTCAACTTGTGTTAGAATTTGAAATGTTCTTTCACTTGCTCTATAATCATCTATATTCAAACTACTATCTGCTGCTATTACCCCAACCAATGTAACATCTGGAAAATGATGTCCCTTTACAACCATTTGCGTACCAATTAAAATATCAATTTTCTCGTTTTTAAAAGTATTTAATATATCTTCATGCGAATTCTTTTTACTAACAGTGTCGATATCCATTCTGATTGTTGTAGCCTCAGGAAATATTTTCTTAATCTCTAATTCAAGTTTTTGTGTTCCAGCTCCAAAATATCTAATATTTTTACTATGACATTCTGGGCAAACATTAATCTCTTTAGTCTCATATCCACAATAATGGCATTTTAATTTTCTATCTTTGCTGTGATAAGTAAGTGTAATATTGCAGTTTTTGCATTTTGCAGTATACCCACAATCTCTACACATTATAAATGTTGAGTGACCTCTTCTATTTAAGAATAAAATCGTTTGTTTTTTGTTTTTTAAATTATTTTCTATCATTTCTTGTAGTTTTATACTAAGCATTGACTTGTTTCCATTAATAAGTTCATTTCTTAAATCTACAATTTCAACTTCTGGAAGACTTGACTTATTTGCTCTCTTTGTCAATGTCAAAAGTTCCATTTGATTATTATCAGCTTTATAATATGATTTAATATCAGGAGTTGCACTTCCTAATACCAATGGTATTTTTTCTCTTTTAGCAAGATAACTTGCAATTTCTTTTACATGATATCTTGGATTTGTTTCTGATTTATAAGATTCATCATGTTCTTCATCAACAATAATAATACCTAGATTTTGTGCAGGCGCAAATATTGCAGATCTTGCACCTATTATTATTTTAGCATCTCCTCTTTCAATCTTTTTCCATTGATCATATCTCTCACCTAATGAAAGCTTACTATGCAAAACTGCAATTTTATCTTCTCCAAATCTGCTAATAAATCTATCAACTGTTTGTGGTGTAAGTGATATTTCTGGCACTAGCATCATACTACTCTTACCTTTTTTTAATACTTGCTCAATTAGCTGTATATATACTTCCGTTTTTCCGGATCCTGTTACACCAAACAAAAGAAATTCTTTATTCTGTCCTGTTTGAATGCAAGAATTAATTTTATCAAAAGCATTTTTCTGTTCATTTGTAAGTTTTAAGTTCTCAGTTTTTTCTAAAACTTTATGAATAAAAGGATTTCTTTCAACTTCTTTCTCAACAATTTCAATATAACCATTTTTTTCAAGTGTTTTAATAATAGCAGGAGAAACATCTGCAAACTGCTGTAAATCTGATGAGCTAACTTCTTCATTCATTCTAAGGAATTGCAAAGCTCTTATCTGTTTCTCAGATTTTAAAATATTATCTTCTATTTCTTTTTCAATCTCATCATCATCTTTTAGCAAATATACAAATTTTTCTGTTTTGTCATGAATTCTATTTGTTAAATTTGCTGTGGTTGTTCCTGGTGGTAGCATTAGCTTTATACAATCAGATACATTGCAAAAATATCTATGTGCCATGATTTTAGCTAATGTTATTTCCTTTTCTCCTAAATACTTTTTGTCTTCAATTCTAATTATGTTTTTTAATTTATATGGAGATTCTTCTTTTATTCCAATAACAAATCCTTCTAGCGGATTTTTGTTATTTCCAAATGGCACAACAACTCTGCTCCCAATAGAAATCATGTTTTCTAATTCTTCTGGGACAGAGTAATCAAATATTCTATTCAAATTGCGAACCGTACTATTTATTATAATTTGTGCTACCATTACTACTCCATTATTTTAAAAAAAGCTGCCTCTTAAGAGTATTATTATTTTTGCATTTAATACTCAAAATAAGCAACTTTCATTCTCATATTTAGCTCATTATTCAGCTATGTTTACCTTATCTTCATTAATTTCATCTGCTGCTATTGTAACAGGAGCAACGTCATCACTGTCTATTAATTTTTCATCTCCTTCAGCAATTTGTCTTGCTCTTTTAGCTGTTGCAACAACTAATGCATATCTGTTGTCAATTTTTTTCATTAGGTCTGACATTGTTGGTTTTGTCATCATAACTACAATTTACCTCTTTTCTTTTTTATATTACTCATCTAAAATATTTTTATTTGTTGTTCTTGTTGATATTGTCTCTGGCTGAATAGCAGATAAAATTATACTGCCAGAATCCATAATTAAAACTGCTCTTGTTTTTCTACCGCAGGTGGCATCTATTACCATTCCCTTATCTCTTGAATCTTGCACTAATCTTTTTATTGGTGCAGCATCTGGATTAACAACTGCGATTAATCTGTTTGCAGAAATCATATTTCCAAATCCTATATTTATCAGCTGTATCAATATCCTCACTCCTTTATCTGTATTATATTATATCACATGTTGTCAAGTCCATAGTTAAAGCAATTATTCTTCTTCAATTATTTCCTTAACATCACTAATTGAATTTTTATACTTTATTTTTTCTTTTAAATAAATAACAAAAGATTTTACACAGTAGTACAATGAAATTACTATATTTAAAATTACTGTTATTTTAATAAAATAAATTGGATATCCAATTTTTATATAAGCTAAAACTAATGTACCTACTGCCAATACAAAGCATTCTACCCCATATAGTGCTTCTATACCACTATCTTTTTTATATGCCTTTTCAAAAAGAAAAATAGTAATTAAAATCAAGATTATACTAAATACTTTTAGATCAGTAACAAATCTTTCTCCTTCAATGTTTTTAAATCCCAAATTTAGAAAGGTTAAGAAAAGAGACATTACACATGCCACAAGCATATTTATCCATATTTCTTTGATTATTCTTTTCTTGTCTTCTTTTGGTAATTTTCTTTTATTGGCAATTTTAACCTCAACCGCTTTTGGGTCATATTTTTGTTTTGGTTTAAAAGAAGTTTTTCTTTCTTCTTGTTTCTTGTCTTCAATTTCTGTATCCTTATTTATATCTTTATCTTTATTTTTGTCTTTACCTTTATCTTTATCTTTGTCTTTTCCCTTTTCTCTTTTTATAAAACTTGTATTGATAAACTTTTTCTTCTCTTTTTTGGATGGTTCTTTTTCATTTAAAGTTTTTTCTTTGTTTTCTTTTTTTTCTACACTTTCTGTGTATGGAGAGTAAGTAGGTTTATCATTTTTTACTTTAACAGTTGTATTATTTATTTCTAATTCACGAATATTAGCCAATTGCTCTGATAGTATTTGTTTTATTCTATCATCACTTTTTTTTGCTTGTTTTTTTAAATTTTTTGAGGTACCTGTATTTCGGGCAGTTTTATTAGTTTTAGTTGATGAATTTGCATTTTTAGTGTTAGCACTACTAGTTTTAGTATTTTTCTTAGATGTATCAGTAGACTTTTTACTAGTTGTTTTTGCTTTCTCAGTTTTATCCGTACTAGCAGACTTTGTTTCTTTTGAACTTACTTTGCTTACAGTTTTCTTTTCTTTTACAGGTTGGACTTTCTTTTCTATTTCTTTTTTATTCGCCATTAATAATAATCCCCCTTTTCATTATCCCAATTCATATATAATATTACTTGCTAAAACTAATCCCGCAGTTTCTGTTCGTAAAATTCTTTTTCCTAATGTTATTGTTTTAACATTTTTAAACTCTGAAATTTTCTGTATTTCCTTTGGATCAATCCCGCCTTCAGGACCAATAATTATTCCTATTTTTAAATTGCCATTTTTAGCATTATTCTCTTCTGCTTTAAATCTATTTAAAGCCTCTTTTAAAGAGCATTCTTTTTCTTCTTCATATGCAAGAAGTATTAAATCATAATCTTTAAATAACTCACATAATTGTTCAACATTAATCGGACTAGAAACATGTGGTATAACATTTCTCATTGATTGTTTTGAAGCAATTTCTGCTATTTTATTCCATCTATCTATTTTGGAGTCATCCTTTATTTTTGCAATACACCTTGCCATCTTTACTGGTACAATTTCTTTAATTCCAATTTCTGTGTTTTTCTGAATAATCCACTCCATTTTGTCAAATTTAGGAATGCCTTGAAAAAGAGTAATATGTGTGTTTGCTTCATTATCATTTTCAATTTGTTTTATTATTTTACAAATCACTTCATCTTTATTATAGTCATCAATTTCGGCTAAATAGGTTATTTGTTTTTCACTATCACCAATTAATAATTCATCGTTCTTTTTCATGCGCAACACATTAACTATATGATTCACATCATTTCCGATTATTACAATGACATTGTCTTTGACTTGACTATTATTGACAAAAAATTTTGGCATAATATTACCTTTCTTCAAGTTTTAAACTTTTATTTTACACAGTAATATTATACCAAATTAAATTATGTATTTTCAAGTAATTTTTAATTAATATAATTTATAAATTAGCACTATCCAAATAGTCCTTTTTTCTTAACTGGAGGCTGTTCATTCATGGTTTTAGCTAATTGCAATAGAAGTTCTCTTTGTTCTTTGCTCAATCTCTTTGGAACTTGAACTTGAACAGTAAATACTAAATTTCCTCTATTACCACTATTGATATTTGTAAAGCCTTTTTCTCTTATAACAAATTTTGTTCCGCTTTGTGTACCTTCCGGAATTTTATATTTTTCCTTGCCTCCAACAACTAATGGAATTTCAAGTTCAGCACCTAATGTAGCCTGAGTGAATGTTATTGGTATTTCACAGTACACATCATTATTATTTCTAGTAAAAATACTATTCTTTTTTAGACGAACTGTAATATAAATATCACCATTTCTTCCACCATTTTTTCCTGGCTCTCCTTCGCCTCTTAACACAACAGTTTGTCCATCATCTATACCAGCTGGTATTTTAATGTTTAGCTTTGCTTGTTTTCTAACTGTTCCTTTTCCATAGCAAACATCACATATCTCTTTTATCATCTTTCCTGTACCATGACATTTTGCACATGTTGCTTGAACCTTCACCTGTCCGAAAAGTGTTGATTGAATTTGATAAGTAACTCCTTTACCACCACATTCCGTACAAGTTTCAGGTTTCGTACCAGGCTTAGCTCCAGTTCCTCCACAGTGAGAACATTTTTCATTTCTAGTAATTGAAATATCTTTGTTGACACCTGTATATACATCTTCATACGTCAAATCAATATTATATTTTAAATCTGCTCCCTTAGCTGGACCATTTCCTCTTCTTGCACTTCTAGCAGTACTTCCAAAACCAAACAAATCTCCTAGATCACTAAAGATATCTCCAAAGCCATCAAACCCTGAAGAAGAAGTATATGAATAATACCCTCCTCCGAATGGTCCTCCTGCACCATTAAATCCATTAAATCCTTGTGGACCATCAGGGCCAAATTGATCATACATTTTTCTTTTCTCGGCATTTGAAAGAGTTTCATAGGCTTCGTTTACTTCTTTAAATTTTGCTTCAGCTTCTTTTTTATTATCTGGATTGGCGTCTGGATGATATTTTTTTGCAAGTTTTCTATATGCTCTTTTGATATCATCGTCACTAGCGTCTTTACCAAGACCCAAGACTTCATAGTAATCTCTTTTAGCCATTTTTATCTCCTTTACTATCATCTGGTTTTTCTTCTAAGCCAGCCAATTTTTTTCTTAAAATTATGCCTGAAGTAATATCAACAAGCTCATAACCATTAGCAGCATATCTTTCTAAAATTGATAATTGAAATTCATTCATAATTCTTGAATAATATGTGCATTCCTTTACAAATTCATCATCTCTAACTTTAATATATCCTAAATTTTCTAATAAAAAATCATCTGGATATTTTTTACCACTCTGTATAAATTTTTTCATTATCTCAGGTGAACTTTTTAAAATCAATTCAGCTAATTTAGTATGCCATACTACTCCGTCTGCATGAATATACTGTCCTTCTTTATTTATATAATAATACATATTTTCCTTCTCATTTTTGATTAGAAGTTAGAATAAATTTTCTAACTTCTAATCACTGTCTTTTTTTAATTTATTGCTTTAAATCTTATTGTTTATTTTCTTCTCCATCTTCTTCAACTTTGTAATCTGCATTATATACATTTCCATTGTCTTCTGATTGAGCTCCTTCTGCACTACCTTCTGCAGTTCCTGCAGCTTCTTCAGCATTTGCTGTATATGCTCCAGCTGCATTTGCGCTATTATATAGTTTTTCTGAAATTGCATAAAATACTTTTGTTAAGTTTTCAGTTGCTGTTTTAATTTTCTCAACATCATTACCTTCTAATGCTTTCTTAACATTATCAATTTCTGTATTAGCTTTTTCTTTTTCTTCTCCGCTTATCTTATCGCCTAATTCTTCTAACGTTTTTTGGCAATTATATACTAAGCTCTCAGCATTATTTCTAGCTTCAACTTCATCTTTCTTTTTCTTATCTTCTTCAGCATGTGCTTCTGCATCTTTTACAGCTTTTTCAATATCAGCTTCTGATAAATTTGTTGAAGCTGTAATAGAAACTTTTTGCTCATTTCCTGTTGCTGTATCTTTTGCACTAACATGAACTATACCATTAGCATCTATATCAAATGTAACTTCAATTTGTGGTATTCCACGTGGTGCAGCAGGAATTCCTGATAATTGGAATCTTCCTTATGGTGTGTTATAAGCTGCCATTTCTCTTTCACCTTGAAGTACGTGTACTTCAACTGATGTTTGACCATCTGCTGCAGTAGAGAATATTTGTGATTTCTTTGTTGGTATAGTAGTATTTCTTTCAATTAATTTTGTGAATACTCCACCATATGTTTCAATTCCTAAAGATAGAGGTGTTACATCTAATAGTACTAAGTCTTTAACATCTCCAGATAATACACCACCTTGGATTGCAGCTCCTATAGAAACACATTCATCTGGGTTAATTCCTTTATCTGGTTCTTTTCCTGTTATCTTTTTAACCATTTCTTGAACACATGGAACCCTTGTAGATCCACCTACTAATAATACTTTATGAATATCTGCAGCTGTAACTTTAGCATCTGCCATAGCTTTTTCAACTGGTTCTCTTGTTGCATCAACTAAATCAGATATTAATTCTTCAAATTTTGCTCTTGTTAGATTTACGTCTAAGTGTTTTGGTCCTTGTGCATCAGCTGTAATAAATGGTAAGTTAATTTGTGTTTGTTGTACACCAGAAAGCTCAATTTTAGCTTTTTCTGCAGCTTCTTTTAATCTTTGCATTGCCATTTTATCTGTTGATAAATCAATTCCATTATCTTTTTTGAATTCAGAAACAAGATAATCCATTATTCTTTGGTCAAAATCGTCTCCACCTAAATGTGTATTACCACTTGTTGATAGAACTTCAAAAACTCCATCTCCAATATCAAGAATAGATACATCAAATGTTCCACCACCAAGGTCATA
>JAEEGL010883693.1_pt1 | contig 11292 bp, 10 predicted proteins | sample 9134231 | NCBI WGS metagenome assembly JAEEGL01 (sample SAMN16246548, study PRJNA631951) | gut metagenome | biome: gut microbiome; feature: rumen; material: fiber-attached | host: Bos | place: Iran: Karaj | collected 2018-10
AAGAAGACGCTGGACCAGCTCGTGGAGGATGCGCATAAGAACGGTGACATGGAGGTGTATCGCTTCGACTTCACGCCTCAGACCGGCGACCTCTTCTATGGTGCCGACTGGCATCCCTCCATCTGGCAGCACCAGAAGATGGCCGGTGAGCTGACAGCCTATCTCAGGACCCTGATGCACTGGTTTTAAGTGACAAGTCCTAAGTGACATCACTTTTTTGTTACCTTTGAGACTACGTCTCTTAGGTTCTTTGACCTAAAGGTACAAAGCGGCAAAGCCGAGCGGGCAGCACCTCGGAAATGATAATAATTTGTAAATTATTTTGCATTTCTCTCGGTTTGCACTACCTTTGCAGCGATTAAAAAGATAAAAGACATGAAGATAGCATTAATCGGCTACGGTAAGATGGGCAAGATGATTGAGCAGATTGCCCGCGACCGTGGCCATGAGATTGTAAGTATCATAGACATTGACAACCAGCAGGACTTTGACTCACCAGAGTTTGCCTCGGCCGATGTCGCCATTGAGTTCACCGCTCCGCAGGCCGCCTACGGCAACTATCTCAAGGCGTGGGCCAAGGGCGTGAAGGTGGTAAGCGGCTCGACGGGCTGGATGAAGGAACATGGCGACGACGTGCGCCAGGCATGCACGCCCTCTACCCTCCACCCTCAACCCTCCACCCTCTTCTGGGCCTCTAACTTCTCAATCGGCGTGGCCATCTTCTCGGCCGTCAACCGTTACCTGGCCAAGATCATGAACGAGTTTCCGCAGTACGACGTGGAGATGGAAGAGACGCACCATGTGCATAAACTTGACCATCCCAGTGGTACAGCCATCACGCTGGCGGAGGAGATAGTGGAGCGTATCGACCGCAAGGAGGCATGGGCAGAAGAAACCACAGATCCCAAACTCTTAAGGGTTGACCACATCCGTCGAGGCGAAGTTGCTGGCATTCATACCGTGCGCTACGACTCAGACGCTGACATCATCACCATCACTCACGATGCCCACTCACGTAAGGGGTTTGCCCTTGGTGCCGTGCTTGCTGCCGAATATACGGCCAAGCATCAGGGATTATTAACGATTTCCGATATGTTTAAGTTTTAGGCTATGGTAAGAAAAGAAGAAATAAATATGAAGAAGCAGTGGACGAAGTTCATCATTGTCCTCGTACTTTATTTGCTGTTCCTGTTTTGGGTGAAGTCATGGTGGGGCCTGTTGGTCGTACCCTTCATCTTCGACATCTATATCACGAAGAAGATTAAGTGGCAGTGGTGGCGAGAGAGCGAAGGCCCGCTGCGTTTCATCATGTCATGGGTCGATGCATTGGTGTTTGCCCTGGTGGCCGTCTATTTCATCAACCTGTTTTTCTTCCAGAACTATGTCATTCCCTCTTCGTCTTTGGAGAAGAGCCTGCTGACGGGCGACTACCTCTTTGTCAGCAAGGTGAGCTATGGCCCCCGCATTCCTGAGACGCCGCTCACCATGCCGCTGACCCAACACACGCTGCCCGTCGTGGAGTGTAAGTCATACATCGAGTGGCCCCACTGGGACTATCGTCGTGTGAAGGGTTTCGGCAAGGTGGAGCTGAACGACATCGTGGTTTTCAACTACCCGTCGGGCGATACGCTGTGCTCAAACATCCGCTATCAGGCAGACGACTTCTACCGGCTCTGTTACATGCTGGGCTATCAGTCCTATCCCAACCGTCCGAACCCCGATGAGATGTCGGCTGAGCAGCGTCTGAAGTTCTATCAGGAGCTCTATCAGATAGGTAGGGCACAGATTGAGGCCAATCCGCAGGAGTACGGCAGCATCATGACGCGTCCCACCGACCGTCGTGAGAACTACGTGAAGCGCTGCGTGGGTCTGCCCGGTCAGACGTTGGAAATCAAAAACCGTGTGGTATATCTGGACGGCAAACCCAACAAGGAGCCTGACAACGTGCAATATACCTATCGCCTCAAGCTCAAGCAGAACCTGCCTGAGGAACTCATCGACGACCTGGGCATCACCAACGAGGAGTTGGGTATACTCAACGCCATGGGTTACATGCCGATGACCCAGCGCACCGCCACGGAACTGGGCAAGCGCAAGGACCTGGTGGAGACGCTGGAAATCAATACCGATGCCGAAGAGTGGGACATCTACCCGCTGAACGGCAACAAGCACTGGACACGTGACAACTACGGTCCCGTCTGGATTCCTAACAAGGGCGAGACGCTCATGCTCAACCTTGACATCCTGCCCATCTACGAGCGTTGCATCCGTGCCTACGAAGGCAATAAGTTGGAGGTGAAGAATGGCAAGATCTACATCAACGACAAGCAGACCGACCGTTACACGTTCAAGATGGACTACTACTGGATGATGGGTGACAACCGTCATAACTCTGCCGACTCCCGCTACTGGGGCTTCGTGCCTGAAGATCACATCGTGGGCAAGCCCATCTTCATCTGGTGGAGCTCTGATCCCGACGGGCGCGGCATACGCTGGAGCCGCTTGTTCCGCTTCGTAGATAATATCAAGTGATATAGTGACAAGCGTCAATGTCCAAAGCTAAAAGCCAACTGCTAAAAACCCTCATCACACTGGCTGTCGCCATTGTTGCCGTGTTTCTCTTCAGGGCAGCAGTGGCGACTGTTTGCTGTATTGAGGGCAACGCCATGGAGCCTTTCTTCCTGGCTGGCGACCGTGTGCTGGTCAACCGATGGAGCTATGGCCTGCGTGTAGGTGGCAATCGCTTTCTGCATTATAACCGCTTGTGGCGGCAACCCGTAGAACGGGGAGACATTGTAGCCGTCAACGACCCTGCCGATAGTCTGCAGGACGACATCAGCGACCGTCGTGTGCTGCTGTTGTGCTGCAAGGCAGTGCCTGGTGACACGGTCACTTCCTCCTCTCAACACTCACCACTCACCACAAACCAATTAGTTCCCGGCCGCTACTCCTGTGCCGACAAGGACTACTACCTCATGGAACCCGTCGGAATCCCTCCCCTTTCGGGGAGATTAGGTGGGGCCTCCCTTCTCGTGCCCGAAGACCACATCATCGGTCGCGCGTACCTTATTATATATAGTCATGCCCCTGAACAACCCCTTTGGGAAGGCTGGCGCTCAGACCGCTTTCTGGCGACCTGTGGCCTAATGATAAATGATAAATGATGAAGGACAAAGGGGGTGAGACCCTTCTTACCACTACCTACTTCGGCCCTGTTGAGTGGTATCAGCAGCTGAACCGCGCAGATGTTGTCTATCTGGAGGCCTGCGAGTCGTTCATCAAGCAGACCTACCGAAATCGTTGTATCATCGCCACCGCCAACGGTCAGCAGGCCCTCACCGTTCCCATTGAGCACGGGGGTAGCCGCCTAATCCGCGACGTCCGCATCAGCAACCACGGCTCGTGGCGCCGCGTCCATTGGAATGCCCTGCAGTCGGCTTACAGCGAAAGCCCCTTCTTTGAGTTTTACGCGGACGACCTCCGACCCTTCTTCGAGCAAGACTATGAATTCCTCTACGATTTCAACTTCGAAATCATGCAGAAGATGTGTGAACTCCTTGACATCCATCCCCACGTCTTACATAGTGAAAAGTTTAGAATGAAAAGTGTAGAGTTTGCTACCGCCCATGATGTCTCTGCAAAAGGTATCGCGGTAGCAGACTCTACACTCTACACTCTACACTCTACAAAGCCCTACTATCAGGTTTTTGCGCACAAATTCGGCTTCCAGCCCAACCTCAGTATTCTTGATTTGCTCTTCTGTATGGGGCCAGAAGCAATTTTCTATTTGTAGCGGAGAATTTAGCTATTTTTCCTTAGGTACTCAAAGCCAAAGCGACAGCGCAGACAGTCCTTGCGGTCGCAATATTCCTTCTTGAGTTGTATCAGCGCCTGGGAATCACCGGCATTTTTGACTTCCAAGCCACAGTCGCGCCACATCCGGATGATGTGGTTGTTCTCCGCTTTCAACTCTTCCAAGAAGTCGAAGGCACGGTCACATAACTGCTCCTTCGAAGCATGGCGCCCATAGGCAAAGAGCATGGGGATGGCGGTGTTGATCATCAGCAGGTTCAGTGAGAAAGGCGACAGGCGTTTGCTGTTTTCCGGACTTTCGGAGCCAAAGGTATAGTGCGTCTCCCAATAAGGGGTGACGTGGGTTCGCATCATCTCCTGCATCTCCTTGACCGATTGACACTCAATGAGCTTTGACAGCGATGCTTTCTGTTCGTAATAGAGGTTGGCCAGCTGCGAGATGCGGATGTGGGGGAAGTTCTGCGGACGCAGACGAAGGAAGCGCCACAGCGTGGCATTCATGGGTTGCAGCGAGAACTTATGCGCTAGGTACTGGTATTCATTGCGCAGTTTTGCGAAGTAGCCCTCGTTCAGCGCATCCTTCTGATAATGAGCGGGTACGGTGTCGAGCTCCAGCAGTCCTGCCTGTCCCATGAAGATGGCCTCTATTTGGAACAGGTCGTCACGATGCTTACCCACCGCCGAGAGAGGCACATGGTATGCCCACTGCTCGAAGGCATCGCCGTTGATGCCGAAGCCGTAGTTACGGGCCAGCGTCACAAAGTAGGCATCCTCCCAAGAGCCGTTGCAACGGTCGGCTCGTTTGCGGATATCCTCCGTCTTCCGCTCCAGCCGTTCCGTCTGCAAGGCTGCCATCCAGGCATGGACGGTCAGTAACGACAGGTCGGGGATAATCTTGTAGCAGGGCGGATACTGGTCGGTCTTCAGCAGTTCGTCATATTGCTGCTGCACCATGGGCGGCACGTCTAACTGCAGCTGCGGCAGTTGCTGTCCGCTGGTGGTCTGTACCTCCGAGTCGATAACGCCCGCCACGTGCAGCACCACGTTGTCATAGGCCGAGTCATGGTCGTGCCCATGACGGTACCAGTCGCTTGACCGGTCGTGTATCTCCACGTTACCCACCCATAGCGTACCGTCAATCTTCACCTTCGCATTGAAGAAGTCAGGGCCGGCGTTACGGTTGTGCAGTCCTGAGTCAATGACTTCCACTTTCCTGCCGTCGGTCGTCATCAGTTCCTTGAGCGGAAACATCTTGTGCTTCCAAACATAATGCAACAGTTGTTCCATGCCCGCAAAGGTAATCATTTTAAGTGAAAAGTGAAGAGTGAAAAGTGAAAAATTTGCTGCCGCCTTCAAAATTTTGAATTATGAATGATGAATTATTACTACCTTTGACTTCGTCGAAGGTACTCTCGCTCAAGAAAATCCAAAATACTTTTGGTTTTCTTCTCGCTTATTCGTACCTTTGTGCCCAAATCATTAAAGAAGAAGATATGAAACAACTGAAATCCCTCTTTACAGTACTGTTGTTGATGACGGCAATGTCGTCAACGGCACAAACCAAACTGCCTGCTACGGCACAGTTGGCCGACGACAACGGCTTCCAACAGGTTTATCTGAACTATGATCGCGCGGGCGATGAAGACGAAGGAACCCCTGACATCATGTCCGTCTGGTTCGTCAACAAACAAACAAAAACGGCTACCCGGCTGCTGGTCACTAATCCTGATGCAGAAGGCATGTGGGGCCGTATGCAGGACCGCAATGCCGTCAACGTGCCCCTGACACAGATTGCTGCTGCCTACAAGGCCCGCTTTGTTCCAGGTGAGAGCAAGGTCATCGTCGAGGGAGTGCCCGACTCGCGTAACGTGTGGTCGTATGTCATTGACCTGAACACGAAGAAGGCCTTCCAGCTGTCTTCCAATTCCGGTCTCGTAGGCTTCTGCGGGGAGGATGAGACCTACATCGTCATGCAGTCCTACCGCTACAACCCCGACCCCGACGAGGGCGGCCGTTTCTCCGTTCTACTTGTCTTCACCACCGAGGGCCGTTTCGTTAAGGAGATGGAGGTAAAGTAGTTAGAGGTTAGTGGTGCAAAGCGGCAAAACCGAGAGATATGAAGTACATCTTTGAAACCCGGATGGAGGTGCGCGACTATGAGTGCGACATCGAGGGAATTGTGAACAACGCGAACTATGTGCATTACTGTGAACATACGCGTCACCTCTTTCTGCAGCAGTGCGGACTGAGTTTTGCCGACATGCATGCCAAGGGCGTGGATGCCGTTGTGGCCCGTATGTCGCTGCAATATAAGGTGCCGCTGCGACCTGATGACGTGTTCATCTCGCGTCTGGCATTGACCAAGGACGGCATCAAGTATGTTTTTCATCAGGACCTCTACCGTGCTGTCGACGAGAAGCTCTGCTTCCGCGCACAGATAGAATTGGTGTGTCTGGTCAACGGTCGGCTCGGTCGCAGTGAGGACTATGACCAGGCATTTAGTCAATTATTAGCCCCATGAATGAAGAAATCTATTACTCCATTGCCCTGACAAGGATGACAGGCTTCAACGCCGCTATGGCGCTGCAGCTCTACCAGGCGCTGGGCAGCAGTCAGGCGGTTTATGAGCACCGTAACGATGTGGGCGACGTATTGCCCGACGCTACACCACGTTTACGCGAGGCGATGAAGAACTGGGACGATGCTCTGAAACGTGCCGCTGCCGAGATGGAGTTTATCACCAAGAAGGGAATACGGGCTTTCACCATGCAGGATGCCGATTATCCGCAGCGTCTCTGTGAATGTCCCGACGCACCCATACTCCTTTATTATATTGGTAGTGCAGACCTCAACCAGCGTTATGTGTTGAATGTGGTTGGCACACGTCAATGCACGTCGTATGGCAAGGACATGGTACGTAGCTTCCTCCGCGACCTGCGACAGCAGTGTCCGCAGGTGCTCGTTGTCAGCGGACTGGCCTATGGCATTGACATCTGTGCGCATCGGAATGCCCTGGAACTGGGCTACGAGACAGTAGGTGTGCTGGCTCATGGGCTGGACCAGATCTATCCTTACTGCCATCGTGACGACGCCGTCAGGATGCTTCGTCAGGGTGGTCTGCTGACGGAATACATGAGTCAGACGGAGGCACTGCCCAATAACTTCAGACAGCGAAACCGCATTGTGGCAGGCATTTCGGATGCCACCGTTCTTGTGGAAAGCGCCTATAAGGGTGGGGGGCTGATAACCTGTCGCATCGCCCAGGAGTATGGGCGGGACGTCTTTGCCTTCCCGGGTGCTGTGGGCATGCCTTACTCTGAAGGATGCAACCGGATGATACGCAACAACACGGCAGCCCTCATCATGTCGGCTGAAGACTTCCTTGAATCCATGCGCTGGCAGACCGTCAGTGAGCAGCCCGAGGCGGTGGAACGTCAGCTGTTTCCTGACCTTACTCCCGAAGAGCGGCAGGTGGTGGATATCCTCCAGCAGACCAACGACTTGCAGCTGAACATCCTGTCAGTCAAGAGCAATATTCCCATAGGCCAGCTCACTGCCCTGCTCTTCCAAATGGAGATGAAGGGCATCATCAAACCGCTGGCAGGAGGGACGTACCATTTGGTACATTAAAGATTAAAAATTGGAAATTAAAGATTAAAAAAGGTGAGGATTGGGGGTATAGGTGGAATAGACTTAGGCGAAAGACCGTTGCTGTTGGCACCGATGGAGGACGTTACCGACATCGGGTTCCGATTGTTGTGTAAGCGTTACGGTGCAGCGATGGTCTATACGGAGTTTGTTTCGGCCGAGGCGCTGGTGCGCAACGTCAACAGCACCGTGAAGAAGCTGACCATCAGCGACGAAGAGCGTCCCGTGGGTATTCAGATCTACGGACGTGACGTGGAGGCGATGGTTGAAGCTGCCCGCATCGTGGAGGAGGCCCGTCCTGACGTCATAGACCTGAACTTCGGCTGTCCTGTGAAGAAGGTGGCCAGCAAGGGTGCAGGTGCCGGTATGTTACAGAATATCCCGCTGCTACTGGAGATAACACGCGAGGTGGTAAAGGCTGTCCACGTGCCTGTCACCGTCAAGACCCGTCTGGGCTGGAACAATGAGCAGCTCATCATCACCGACCTGGCCGAACAGTTGCAGGACTGCGGCATCCAGACACTGACCATTCATGGCCGTACCCGGGCACAGATGTACACGGGAGAGGCCGACTGGACGCTTATCGGCGAGGTGAAGCGTAATCCACGCATCCGTATCCCAATCATCGGTAACGGCGATATCCATTCGCTGGCAGAGGCTGACGCTGCCTTTGAGCAGTATGGTGTGGATGGCGTTATGATTGGCCGTGCCACTTTCGGGTGTCCGTGGATCTTCTCTCGCAGGGAGTTGTCATTAGACGAAAAGATCAACGTGCTGAAGGAGCAGCTGCGCATCAACGTGGAGCGCATCGACGAATACCGCGGCATCCTGCACACCCGTCGTCACTTGGCAGCCAGTCCGGTCTTCAAAGGTATTCCCAACTTCCGGCAGACACGTATTGACATGTTGCGGGCCACCAAAGTGGAGGAACTCCTCAGCATCATTGACAAGGCGAAGGAAATTTTGATGAATGGTAAGTGGTAGTTGGTGAATGGTGAGTGGTGGTTGATGAGTGAAAAAAAACAAAAAACTCCTAACTCCTCGCTCGGCTCTGCCGCTTTTACAAAGATTAACGACTAAAAGAACTTCTAACTCCTAACTTTTCCCTATCTTTGCAGCGTGAAAAAGTCGTCTTGGATACTGTTGGCGCTCTGCCTGCTGACTGTCTGCTGCCGACAAGAGGAGCAGATGGACGAGGAGAATGCCGTCTATTACTGGCGTACGGAGTGGAGGCTTGACTCTACGGAACAGGCTTTCCTCCGTCAATACGACATTCATAAGGTGTATTGCCGCTACTTCGATGTGGTGATGGCCGACTCGGTGCCAATGCCGAATGCCACGCTGAGCTTTGACGAGGCGGTGCCAGAGGGAGTGGAGCTCATCCCCACCGTCTATATCACTGAGGACTGCATGCATGAGGCGCATGCCGGACTAGCCGAGAAGCTGGTGAAACGTATCCTGCAGATGAACGAGACGAACGACATCATCGGTGTGAGGGAGTTGCAGATTGACTGTGACTATACTTCACGGAGCCGCAGCGTCTATTACGACTTTCTGGAAACGGTAAGGAGTGAGGCGGCGGCTCACGGACTAAGGCTCTCCACCACCATCCGCCTGCACCAGCTGGCGATGAAGGCACCTCCCGTTGATTACGGTGTGCTGATGATTTACAATACGGGAGACCCGCGTAAGTTCATGGAGCGTAACCCCATTCTGGACCTGCGCGACGTGGAACCTTACCTGCGTTACCTGCCCGCTTATCCGCTGTCTCTGGCAGCCGCCTATCCCGTGTATCGCTGGCAGCGGAACATCAACGGCGTGAGGGTGGAGCATGAGGTGGCAGCCGACGAGATCCTGCGGGTGAAACAGACCGTAGAGGAACGAAGGCCGCAGCTGCGCCGCACCATCCTGACCTATCATTTGGACAACGAGAATATCAACAGATATAACACTGAGACGTATGAAACGATTTATCATCATTAGCCTTTTGGCCATTGGAGCCAGCCAGCTGGCACACGCCTGTTTGTGGTTTGACAGTCACAACAGCTATCTTTTCAAGGTATGCAACGAAGAGGAGTTTTCCAGCCGTGTGGATAAGATCACCATTAACAACTGGAAAGCCTATCTCGGCAACACCACTGACTACTGGTGGTTTGATGCCGACCAGATTATCAACTTCGCCGAGCAGAAGGGGGATGCCCTCATGGTGAGCTATGTGCGCCACCTGGTGCAGTACCTGGAATGCGTGCAGTCGGTGAGGAGTGAGCAGTGGGAGTACCCCACCAAGGCTGATATCGACAAACGCAACAATACGCTTCGTTCTATCCGCACCTATGCGCAGGGCAAAATCAAGTCCAAGTTGCGCAGCCAGCACGCTTTGCTCTTCATGCGCTGTAACATGATGCTGGGCTATCACCAGGAGAACGTTACCTTCTGGGAGGAGACCGCCAGCCAGTTTATTGAGAGCATCTATAAGGACATGATGCAGAACATCTATGCCGGTGCGCTCTACAAGACAGGACATCTTGACAGGGCAGGAGAGCTGTTTGCCGAGATGCACGACTGGAACAGTCTGATGACGCAGTATTATAAGAAACGTTCGTTTGCCGCCATCCGTCAGGAGTACCGTCGCAATCCCAATTCTGCCGTGCTGCCCTTCCTGCTCCAGGATTTCGTCAACAATGCACAGGAAGCCATTGACGGCGAAGGCGTCTCACAAGGAAAGCTCTTCGTGCGTACCATTACCCGCAATGAGGCGGAGATGATGTGGCATTTTGCTGGTCAGGTGGTCAGCGAGGGCAAGACGCATCAGCCTGCCCTCTGGAAGTCGGCCCAGGCATGGTTGGAATATCTGTTCGGCAACGGTGAGCAGGCCCTTCAGGATATCAATGCCGCCATGACACTCGACGGTTCCGAGCGTGTCAAGGATGTGGCCCGAGTCCTGAAACTCTACATCACGTCGGCACAGAGTCCGCTGAACGCCCAGTTCGAGCGTTACTTGGCTGATGAAATAAAATGGATGACCGACAAGCCCCAGGAGGACGGCTTCTTTGTCGCAGCACTCGACCGTACCGTACACCAGGTGCTGGCTGACAAATACATGAAGGCTGGCAGGGAAAACACATCCATGGCACTCTACCAGATGGTTCACTCCTACAACTTTACCAATGCGCTGGATACCATGAGCACGACCCAGCTGCAAAACTATCTGGCTTACCTGAAGGGGAACAGCGATGCCTCGCCCGTTGACCGTTTCGTGAAACCGCGTCTGGACTATAACGAGAAGGAATACTTCGACCGTATCGGTGCCAAGTATATGTGTGTCTGCCAGTGGGATAAGGCTTTGGAATGGTTGAACAAGGTGCCCCTGTCGTATTACAACCAGAAGGGTTATGTCAATTATGCCTATTACCGCCGTTATACCGTGGAGCCGTGGATTACGCGTCAGTGGCTCACCGAGGCACAGCAAGGCGAGAACCGACTTACCCTTTCAGCTAATCCCAGAGTGGCCTTTGCCCGTGAGATGCAGAAGATGGAAGGCGAGCTGAACGTGCTTTCCGGAAAGGCCCGCGAGCAGCGTCTTTATGACCTCGCCGTACGCTATGCACAGGCCAGCATATCAGGCGACTGCTGGTTCCTGACACACGACGGCAAGAGTGCCTATGCCGAGGTCAGCCCCAACGAGACGGATATGGATGCTAAGGCAGTCAGCCTGCTGCGTCAGGCGGTCGGCACTAAGGACCCTCAGCTCAAGGAGCGTGTGCTGTTTGCTTTGTCTTATGTCTATCTGAATAAGGACCGCTGGTTTGAAACCAAGTGGAACAGCGAAAC
>JAEEGL011741887.1_pt1 | contig 11292 bp, 10 predicted proteins | sample 9134231 | NCBI WGS metagenome assembly JAEEGL01 (sample SAMN16246548, study PRJNA631951) | gut metagenome | biome: gut microbiome; feature: rumen; material: fiber-attached | host: Bos | place: Iran: Karaj | collected 2018-10
AATACGCACTTCGGTTTCATCGGCCTTTGTCTATCTTGAATTCCTGCTGCTGTCCACTCAGATATGCATGCATTATGCGGCAAAGCACGAGCCGAAATACAACCAGGATTTTATAATGATACTCGGCTGCAAGGTCAGAAAAGACGGCACTCCTCCCCCGCTTCTCAAAGGCAGAATCGACAGAGCGCTGGAATTCTATAAGAACCAGACTGAAAAAACAGGCAACACACCCGCTTTTATTCCATCCGGCGGACAGGGACCGGATGAAGTAATAAGCGAAGGCGAATGCATGAAGAATTACCTTATTGAAAACGGTATAGAAGAATCGGCAATATTCCCTGAAACGGAATCGAGAACTACACTTGAAAACATGAAATTCTCAAAAAAGATTGCCGATGAATATAAAGAAAACGCTAACATTCTTTTCTCAACCACGAATTATCACATTTTCAGAAGCGGTATTCTCTCTGCAAAGGCAGGACTCCGCGCTGACGGCATCGGAGCAAAGACAAAATGGTATTTCTGGCCTAATGCGCAGATGAGGGAATTCATCGGGCTGCTCGCGAGCGAATGGCTTCTGAATCTGATATTTATCATTTTGACCGTCGGCTTCGCAACGGTTATCGCGAATATATCGACAATTATCAGCCGGTTTGCAATGATGATATAAAAATCACCCGCAGGAACTGTTCCTGCGGGTTTTTATGTCCGGTTTTTATTAATACATTCCGCCGCCCTGAGCCATTGCCGCAGCAGCCGCTGCTTCAGCTTTGGGATCGGGGATATCAGTGACAAGGCTCTCAGTGGTAAGAACCATTGCCGCTACCGACGCGGCGTTCTGAATAGCGCTCCTGGTAACCTTTGTAGGATCAAGGATGCCGGCCTTTGCCATATCGGTATATTTATCATTTGCAAAATCATAGCCGTAGCCGACCTTCTTGGAGGTATAAATTGCGTTTACGATTACACTGCCCTCAAGACCCGCGTTTGCCGCTATCTGGCGGATGGGCTCTTCGATTGACTTGAGAACGATGCTGATACCGGTCTTTTCGTCGGCATCATCGGTCTTTGCGAGAAGTGCTTTGACAGCATCCGCGGTATTGAGCAGAGCAACGCCGCCGCCTGCTACGCATCCTTCTTCAACAGCAGCCTTGGTTGCTGCAAGAGCATCCTCAATGCGGAGCTTCTTTTCTTTCATTTCAACTTCGGTAGCAGCGCCGACCTTAATGACAGCTACGCCGCCGGCAAGCTTGGCAAGACGCTCCTGAAGCTTTTCCTTATCAAATTCACTGGTTGTATTCTCAAGCTGAGTCTTTATCATATTGACTCTCGCGGCTATATCTTTCTTTGAGCCGGCGCCGTCAACGATGATGGTGTTCTCTTTGCTGATTTTGACCTGTCTTGCTTTACCGAGCTGAGACATCTGGGTATCCTTGAGCTCAAGGCCGAGATCGGAGGTAATGACCTCGCCGCCGGTAAGAGCCGCGATATCCTGAAGCATTTCCTTTCTTCTGTCGCCGAATCCGGGAGCTTTGACGCATACACAGGTGAATACGCCGCGAAGCTTATTGACAAGGATGGTGGAGAGAGCTTCACCCTCGACATCCTCAGCGATAATTACGAGCTTCCCGCCTGCGTGCATTGTCTGCTCAAGCAGAGGAAGGATATCCTGAATATTAGAGATTTTCTTATCGGTGATAAGAATGTTTGCATCGTCAATAACCGCTTCCATCTTATCGGTATCTGTCACCATATAAGGGGAAATATAGCCGCGGTCGAATTCCATACCTTCGACAACTTCGCATTCTGTGGTGGCAATCTTGGATTCCTCAACGGTGATAACGCCGTCTGCGGTAACCTTTTCCATTGCCTCGGCGATGAACTTGCCGACTTCTTCGTCACCGGATGAAATTGTGCCGACTCTGGCTATATCCTTGGAACCTGCAACGGGCTTTGAATTCTTTTTGAGCTGAGCTACAACAACTTCAACCGCCTTTGCGATACCTTTTTTGACTTCCATCGGGTTTGCGCCTGCTGCAACATTCTTGAGACCTTCTCTGATGAGCGCCTGAGCAAGGAGAGTAGCGGTGGTGGTACCGTCGCCTGCAACGTCGTTTGTCTTGGTGGAAACTTCCTTGACGAGCTGTGCACCCATATTCTCAAAGGGCTCCTCCAGCTCAACTTCCTTAGCGATTGTGACACCGTCATTGGTGATGAGCGGAGCACCGTATTTCTTATCGAGGACTACGTTTCTGCCCTTGGGGCCGAGTGTGATTTTTACTGTATCGGCGAGCTTGTCAACGCCTGCCTGGAGAGCTTTGCGGGCCTCTTCGCCGTAAATAATCTGTTTTGCCATTGTTATTTCCTCCCTTATTTGGTAACTACTGCCAGAATATCACTCTGGCGGACTATGGTATATTCTTCCTTACCGAGTTTGACTTCGGTGCCGGAATACTTGCCTGCGATAACTTTATCGCCGACCTTGACATACATCTTGACCTCTTTGCCGTCAACGAGTCCGCCGGGGCCGACTGCGACAACTTCGGCAACCTGAGGCTTCTCCTGAGCGGATGCGGCGAGGATAATTCCGCCGGCGCTCTTCTCTTCGATTTCAACAGACTTGAGAACTACTCTGTCTGCAAGCGGTTTAATTTTCATATTTATACCTCCAAATAATAATTGCACAATGTTTGGCACTCTGTTCGGTCGAGTGCTAATTTGTATTTTAACACCAATTGACGAAAAATCAAGAGTTTTTTCAAAAGTTTACAATTATGTAATAATTCACGGGCATAATTGACTTTATAATTCTGTAATGTTAGAATTTTTATATATTATTTTAATGGTGAATTATGAGTAAATCCGAAAAGATAAACCTGATATTTGAGAAACTGAGCAAGTTTACCGTTACCGGCTACTACAGCCTCCTGCTGTTTGCGGTAGCGGGTGTCTTCATATTCACCGGCAAAGAAGTTATCGGCACATATATTCTCGCAATGATTGTCGCCTCAACTATTATTTTCAGTGAAGATCTGCTGCCGGCGCTTGAGGGAATACTTGTCATCTGCTGTTTTGCAATAAGGTGCAAAAATTCCGCTCCCGAATTCTTTTCGATGTGGTACCTCGGAATACCAACGGTTGTTTTTGTTATTCTGCGTCTGATTCTGTATAAGCCGAAATTCAGATCTCATTCGTTTACTCCGGGTATGCTTGCAGTCTCCGCGGCTATCCTGCTCGGCGGTGCGGGAACAATCTACTGGAAAACATATTTCTCTCCTACCTCGCTTTTTTATATGTTTTCTCTCGGTATCGGCATGGTGATACTCGTCTCATTCGTGTCGCCTTGTCTCAAAGCGGACAGAGGATATGATTTTGCGGACAGATTCGCTCGGATTCATATGACTGTTATATTCACTCTCGCTCTCGCGCTGTTTCAGGAATATATATCAAGGTTTGAAGAATTCTCACAGAAATACTCGGTTCTCCCCTTCCAGTGGCGAAACAATGCAGCAACGATACTGATGATGTGTATGCCATTCGCTTTTTATCTCGCGGCAAAGAAATATGCCTGGACTTTCGCCGGCCTTCTCGACTATATTGCAATTCTTTTTACCGGCTCGAGAGGCGGTCTTATCTTTGGTACAATCGAAATCGCAATCTGTCTTGTGCTGATGCTTGTTATTGACAGAAAGCATAAGAAATACAATATAATTCTCATTTGCTCTCTTGCTGCCGGCGTAATTCTCGCGAGCGGAATACTCTTTGAAATGATAAGCTACACCATTCAGAGAATGCTCGATCCCGATGAGAATTCCATCCGGCTTAAGCTCATCGAAAGGGGCATAGGGGATTTCAAGGCGAGTCCGGTCGTCGGCAGAGGCCTTGCATATATGGGAAACAGGGACATCCATCACAGCGCAAAGCACACTCTCTGCTGGTATCACTGCTCGATAGTTCAGGTTTTTGCTTCCATGGGCATTATCGGTGTCGCGGCATATTCCTTCCTGAATTACCAGAGAATCAGATGCTTAATCAAGAATCTGTCATTCTTTTCGGTGATTCTGTTTACGGCGTTTATCGGGCTCGAGATGATGTCGCTCGTAAACCCCGGGATATTCGCTCCTTTTCCCTATCTTATGCTCGCGACAATATACTTCGCCGTTATGGAAAACTGTAATTCAAAAGATGCCGAAGGTCTGAAGCGAATGATGAAAGGCGATAAACATGAAAGTTCTGACGATAGGAAATAATTATACGGGCGCGGCTTTGTCATTTCTGCCCTCTCTTGCAATCGCAGGCGAGAAAGAACTGCTGCTTTCAAATCTGAGTATTGACAACTGCTCAATCGAGCATCATTACAGGAACTATATTGACGAGGCGGAAGCATATTATTATGAAACGTATCTGCCCGGTATTACGGAAATGATGCGTCCCGACGGCATTGCTCTTCACGAGGCGGTTGAGGATGATGATTGGGATATGATACTCTTCTGTCAGAACCCCGCTCTGAGTATAAAAAAAGAGAGCTACAGACCGTATCTCGGCGAACTTGCCGCTTACTGCAGGCTTATGCATCCGGAGGCAAAGCTGATGCTTATCGAACCGTGGGTAACTGAAGATAACCCGCAGGAAACAGCTGAAAAAATTCACGAAGCCTGCCTGACCGCCTCGGCGGAAGCAGAGCTTGACGGAATAATCAATATCGGCAAAGCATGGCAGATTGCCGAAGGCACCGGCTCGTTTGATTCGCTTACAGCAGAAGGAAATATGCCCGATGATAAGGGAAAATTCCTTTGCTCCTGTGTTTTGTATGAAGCGATATTCGGTGAAAGCGCGACCGATGTCGATTTTAATCTTTCGGGTTATCCCCATGAAATATCAGATCTTTTGAAAATCTGCGCCGAGAATTGAGGTAATGATATGATATTTGCCAATCACGCCCACCTTTATCCTCGCGAAATAAGAGACAACGCTGATGCCGCTGCTCTGCTGGAATTCCTCGATGAGACGGGAATTGACAGGGCGGTGGCTTTTGCGCCGTTCCCTCATCGCCTCAAAGAGGAAAATTTCGCCGGAGACCACAACAAGTGGCTTTACAACGAAATCAAAAACGAAAAACGCCTTACCGGTTTCGGAACGGTTGATTTTGATAAAGATGTTGCCGACGAGGTCAAGAGAATAGCGGATTACGGTTTCAAAGGAATTAAGCTTCATCCGCAGGCACAGGAATTTGCCATAGACGGAGAAAAAGCGTTCAAAGTATACGCAGAAGCGGAAAAACTCGGACTATTCATTTCTTTTCATACCGGTATTCACTGGCACAGACTCAGAGACAGCCGCGTTATCCTCTTTGATGAGGTAGGCTGGAATTTCCCCGCGCTCAAGTTCAGTATGGAGCATATCGGCGGATATCACTTTTTCAATGAGGCGCTCGCCGTTATGGTGAACAATTCAAGGGAAGGTACCGGCGATGTCTATGCCGGCTGGACTACAATCCGCGACAGATACGGAAAAGACTGCTGGGCACTGACCGATGAACAGCTTGAAACCGTAGTACTTCAGACCGGTGAAGATCACAGCATATTCGGAATTGATTTCCCGTTCTGCAAAAAAGAAGATATCATATGGGATATTGATAGAATAAACAGGCTGAATCTGACTAATGAATGCAAAGAAAAAATTCTCGGCAAAACGCTTGAAAAGGTGCTCGGTCTGTAAATGGAAAGAATAATTGCTTTATTTACAAGTTTTATAACTGTTATATCAATGATTCTGCCGTATCCCGTTGCGCCGCAGACGGAGTCAGTGAAGTTTGCCTCTTCGCTCGGGACGGGCTGGAATCTAGGCAACACACTGGATTCCTGGCAGATTCCCGAGCCGGATGATACCGAGACCTGCTGGGGCAATCCGAAGGCGGAAAAGGCGTTGTTTTCCTTACTCAAAGAAAGCGGCTTCAACTCGGTAAGAATTCCCGTCACATGGTTTCAGCATCTTGACACGGATGGGAGAATTGAAGAGGATTGGCTTGACAGAGTAAATGAGGTTGTCGATTATGTTCTTGACAACGGTATGTTCGCGATTCTGAACATTCAGCATGACGATCAGGACTGGCTTATCACGGATAATGAGCATGAGCAGAACGCAACCTTAATTCTTGTGAATCTCTGGAAACAGATTGCGCAGAGATTCGCCGATTATGACGAAAAGCTAATATTTGACATAATGAACGAACCGCGTGTGGTCGGCACTGAAACGGAATGGAACGGAACTCCCGAAGCTCGGCAGATTATAAACAGGATGAATTCCGCCGCTCTCAAAGCAATAAGGGAATCTGGCGGGAACAACGCAGACAGATACATTTTCATTACAGATTATGCCGCAAGCGATATTGAAGAGAATTATACTGCTCTGGAAATCCCGGATGATTCTCATATAATGGTGTCTCTCCATTATTATCCCGGCACGGCGCACCGCTCGGAATTCAATGACTGTGCAGAGAAACTGTCTCTAAAAGAAAAATACAATATTTATAAAAAGCTTCGCGGATTCTACAAAACATTTGCCGCAAAAGGAATCGGAGTCTGCATTACCGAATGCGGGTGGACAGACAGAGAGAATCTTGAAAATCTTGCCGAGCGGGCAAAGTTCGTTGTCAGCACAGCCAATAAATTCGGCTTCAGCTGCTTTGTCTGGGATAACGGCGCAGATTTCAGACTGATTGACAGAAATGAATTGAAAATCGCATATCCTGAATACACAAATGCGATAACCAATCAGAGGGTCAGATAATCGAGGAATAGTTATGAAAATAAAATGGCAGGACGGCTTCAGTGTAAAAGTGAAAGCCGGGAACGGTGAAGTCTGTATTTCGGCAAACAGAGAAGGTCTGCTTTCATTGGCGGATCAGCTGACCGCGCTTGCAAATGAGGGAGCGGGCAGTCATATCCACTATGATGAATATAATTCTCTGGAGGAATGCTCCGATGAGCTTATAATAGAATTAATAAACTGAATTTTTAACGAAGAGAGGAAATTAAAATGGGTTTTAGGATTCTGGTTATCAACGGCAGTCCGCATAAGAATGGCTGTACTGCCACTGCTCTTAATGAAATGATTAAAATATTTGACGAAGAGGGTTTTGAAACAAAAGTACTCAACATCGGCAATCAGAAAATTCAGGGGTGTATCGGATGCAACACCTGCAACTCCAAAGGCAAATGCGTATTCGATGATATTGTAAATGAGACTGCTCTTGATTTTGAGCAAGCGGACGGACTCGTTATCGGCAGCCCTGTCTATTACGGCTCACCTAATGGTTCTCTGCTAGCATTGCTGGACAGATTATTCTTTTCTTCATCATTCTCAAAGCATATGAAAGTCGGCGCAGCAGTAGTCTCCTGCCGCCGCGGCGGAAACACCGCTTCATTTGACGCTCTGAACAAATATTTTACTATCTCATCAATGCCGGTTGCACCGAGTACTTACTGGAATCAGGTGCACGGATTCACCCCCGATGATGTCAGAAAAGACGCTGAGGGTCTGCAGACAATGCGCAACCTTGCGAGGAATATGGTCTTTATGATAAAAGCGATTTCTGATGCAAAAGAGAAATACGGACTGCCGGAAAAAGAGACAGAAGCTTTCACAAGCTTTCCTGACGGGAAATAATCATCATTAATTATTTCAAAATGTGTGTGAGGTTTTCAACTCCGTTATCGTTAAAGAGATGAAAGGGGTGCAAAGACTATGAAAAAAACTGTTCTTTCAATATCGGCATTCATACTCGTTCTTATTATAACCGCATTCTCATTCTCTTCCTGCGGCAGCAGCAAATCTTACGATACTGTTGATAACGGCTACTCAGGCAAGAATTACGGATTCTCGACCGGCAACGGCGTTTCCGATGAAGAATACGCAGAAGAGGAAACCCGTGCTTACGATGATGACAACAGCAATTCATCCCGGAGCAAAAGCGGGCTGAATATTGAAGACGCGCAGACAAGAAAAATAATCAGGAACGCTTCCCTTGAAGTAGAGACAAAAGAATTTGATAAATTTATTGCTGAAATTGAAAAAGCGGTAAACTCCGCAAAGGGTTATATCGAATCATCGCAGATTTACGGCAACTCATATTATTACAGCGACGGCAACCGCTCGGCAACAATGAAATTCAGGATTCCGGCAGAAGACCTTGATGCTTTCCTTGAAAAAATCGGAGATATGGGAAATGTAAAGGCAAAATCAGTGTCGGCAACCGATATAACCGCAAATTATACCGATATCCAGGCAAGAATCGATTCGCTTGAAGCTGAGAGAAAAGCACTGCTGGCTATACTGGAAAAAGCGGACAAGATTTCCGATATCATTCAGGTTCAGGATAAGATTACAAGCGTAAACGCAGACCTCGACAGCTATAAAAGAAGCATGAAGAATTATGACAGCCTCATTGCCTATTCGCAGGTAACCGTTGAGATTTCCGAGGTGGAAAGAGTAAGCTCCGCCGGTTCAAAGCTCAGTTTCATGCAGGAACTGCGCGAACGTTTTTCGGATAATCTCTATAATATCGGTCAGGGACTCAGGAATTTCGCAATCTGGTTTATTTCCTCTATCCCCTACATTCTGATATTCGGCGCTGTTGCAGCGGTTGCAATAATCATCATCAAAAAGATTATAAGAAAGAAAAGGGCAAAAAAATCCGCAAAGCGTAAAGAAAGCGAACAAAAAGACAGCGAATAAACACTAAGAATAAGTAATAACCTCTCTCCCCCCGAGAGAGGTTTTTCATTTGACGTTACAGATTGATGCTATTATGCGAACACCCGAAAAGAGCAGAGATAATCCGGATGACAAAAATATAAATATATGCTATACTATTAGTAATAATTTAATGAAGAGGAAAGAGAACGGAGGAAACGCTGTGAATAACAAGTATCCTAACCTTTTATCACCAGCTAGAATAGGAAATGTTGAGCTTCGCAACAGGACCGTTATGGCCGCAATGGGTATGAGCCAGTCAGACGACGGTTTCGTGAGCGAAGCGGTACTCAATCACTATGCCGAGCGCTCAAAGGGCGGAGTCGGCGCGGTCATAGTCGAGGTTACCTGCGTTGATTCACCGCTCGGGCTAAATACAAAAGGTATGCTCGTTATCGACGACGATAAGTATATTCCCGGAATGACAAAGCTTGCCGGAGTTATACACGAGGGCGGAGCGAAGGCGTTCCTGCAGATTTCGCATACGGGCAGAGGCGCAAGGCGATCTATTATCGGCGCTCAGCCGGTCGGTCCGAGCGCAGTCGCGATGCCTTATTCTTTTATGATGGGTCTCGCAAACGAAACTCCGCGCGAGCTGACAATCGAAGAAATCAAAGCGATCGAGGATAAATATGCCGAGGCGGCTCTGCGCGCCAAAAAGGCAGGATTTGACGGCATTGAAATCCACTCGGTCGGCTACTACCTCGGTCAGCAATTTCTCTCGAAGAAGGCAAATATCCGCTCCGATGAATACGGAGGCAGCCGCGAAAACAGAATACGTTTTCATTTGAATATAATCAAAAAAATCCGCAAACTCTGCGGCGAAGATTTTGCGATAATAGTAAAGCTTTCTGTAGTCGAGCAAGGGCCGGACGGCGGAATATCAATGCTCGACGGAATGTATTACACCAAAAAGCTTCAGCAGGCGGGAGTTGATTCGATTGAGGTGTTAGCAGGCAAATGGTCAACGGAGCCGGGCAAAAAAGAGAAGCCCGAATCCGCCTATCCCGACTGCATGGCAGTCATTCTCTGCCTGCTTATGAAAATCGGCGTATTCCTACAGACAGGCAGAAAGATAAAAATTCCCCTCATCGGCGGAGGCAGAGCGCAGAATCCCGAAAAAGCAGAGAAGGCCATCGCCTCCGGCAAATGCGAAATGATATTCATCGGTCACGGTCTGCTCGTTCAACCCGATTTAGTCAATCTCGTCAGCGAGGGCAGAGAGGATGAAATCAGGCCCTGCATCGGATGCGGACACTGCATAAACGAACAACTTCAGCACGGTGGCAGAGCAATCTGCTCAGGCAATGCGGTGCTCGGCAGAGGCGATAATACTTACGGCTTTGAACCGGCACAAAAGAAGAAAAAAATTGCCGTCATCGGGGCGGGAGTTGCCGGAATCGAGGCTGCGAGAATTGCGGCATACAGAGGTCACGAGGTCGATTTATTTGAAGAATCTGATGCTATAGGCGGGCAGATGAACTTAGCGGATAAGCCGCCGTTCAAGAATCATTTTTCGCTTCTTGTCCCCTATCTCAAGCGGCAGATTGAGCTCTCGGGCGTAAAACTGCATCTGAATAAAAAAATCACGAAGCAGGATATTCTCAATATGAAGCCTGACGCTGTTATCTGCGCAACAGGCCTTAAACCGGCGTCTCCACCGATTCCCGGTGCGGAACTCACAGTTAATGCCAAAGAAATCCTCGCAGGAAGGCAGGCGGGCAAAAACGCTGTTATAATCGGCGGTGGGTCTGTCGGCTGTGAAACTGCGGAATTTCTTGCCGAAAGGGGCAAAAAAGTAACCGTAATAGAAATGCTGAACACTCTTGCGGGAAACACCGGAAAAACCGCGCAGTCCATACTGCTAGGACATCTGAAAGGAGCTAAAGTCAGTCTGCTGACGGAATGCAAAGTTAAAGAAATAAACGCAAACGGCGTTTCATATACAGATAAAGACGGCAGGGAGCATTTCGTGAAAGCGGACACTGCAATTCTCGCAATCGGTGACAAACCCGATACTTCTCTTTATGATTCCCTCAAGAATGAATTACCCGAAATCTATAATATCGGCGATTCCGCAGGCGGTGGCATAATCCCCTGCGCCGTTTATGACGGATATACGCTCGGTTGCAGAATCTGACATCGATTAAAACTTCACTTAATAAATACACGATTATTGATTTTTATAATGAATAATGATATAATAATAAATTGAAATTGCGGTTATACCTGCAGTCATAATTCAAAATTCAAGCGAGGTTGTTGTATGTTTAATCTTATTCCTCTTGCCGCAACACTCGGCGACAAGCTCGACACGACATTTTTCGGGCTTGATACGGCTATATTCACTTTTTTCGGCAATATGCAGAACGGTTTTCTGAATATTGTTGCGAAGCTTTTCACTTCTCTCGGCGATGAGAATTTCATTATCCCCGTTGCCGTGCTGGCGGTTGTTCTCTGTTGCTTTAAAAAGACGAGAAAATACGGTATAGCGGTCATTTCCGCTGTTGCAATCGGAACAATTATTACCAATCTCTG
>JAEEGL012257687.1_pt1 | contig 11292 bp, 7 predicted proteins | sample 9134231 | NCBI WGS metagenome assembly JAEEGL01 (sample SAMN16246548, study PRJNA631951) | gut metagenome | biome: gut microbiome; feature: rumen; material: fiber-attached | host: Bos | place: Iran: Karaj | collected 2018-10
GATGATGAAATGTACAAAGACAAAGCAGCTTTCAAAGAGGCTCACGGAAGCTATAGATAGACTGCGCCGCCACCGGATAAATATATGTTGTATAGGGTAAAAACATGGAAAAGCCCCAAGTGCAAGGGCAGAGCGAAGAAATGCCTTCCTTGTACTTGGGGCAAGTTATGTATCTGATAGTGATATATTAAATGGCAATTTCTAGCCTTAATTTAATACTCTACTATGGCATATGCAGCTGCACCGCCAGGAATATCAGCTGTGATCACATTAGGATCTTCGCTCACATTTTCAAGCATCTGGGATTTTCCGCCCTTTGCAGCTCTTGCAAGCGCGTGCTTCTTATTTTTATCAGCCTTTTTTGGAAGGCTGATAGTTGCTCTGGAAACGACGTTCTCGCTAAGCTCAGAAAATTTACCAAATGTCACCTTACCAAAATTTAGTTCTACACACTGAAGAACATTACCACCAACAGATCCGGCTACACCTGTAAGTGCCTGATATGCAAGCGGTGACTGGTTAGCGGTAAATTCCCATCCTTTAAAGTAAAGTGATTCACCCGCGCCAATTCCGGCTTTTGATGCTATCTCGGCAGAAGGAGCTATTACCGCAATAGATATATTCCTCGTTATAAATGCACCGCTCACAGTAGATTTATATGTCTTACCGCCCACAATGATCTGCGGAGTTGCAACTACACCTTGTACTGTAGCTGATGATGAACTTGGGTCACCTGATGAAGAAGGAGCATTACCTTCGCCGGTAGGATTTTCAGGATTGTTGTTATTTGCCGGTGGATTAGATGTATTTGTATCCTGAGACGTATTATCGTTCCCTTCAGGCTTATTGTCTTTATCTGCAGGCTTATTGTCGTTCCCTTCAGGTTTAACTTCATTTCCTTCAGATTTTTTTTCGTCTCCCTCCGTTTTATCTTCCTTTCCTTTTTCGTCTCCTTCCGTCTTATCTTCCTTTCCTTTTTCGTCTCCTTCCGTCTTATCTTCCTTTCCTTCAGGTTTATTATTATCTGACGGATTCGTATCATCATCATTCACAGTAGTTTGATCGGAATCAGTTTCCGTTTTGGATGATGGTTCTACAGGTGCTGTTGGGTTTGGATCCTCTTTTGTCAGATTCCCGGTCTGATCAACAGGAACAGGAACATTGTCTTCTTCCACGTTAAAGACACCTGTCAGAGTGGCATCGACATAGTTATACACTACCCCAATCCCACCGTCTATATTGTCATTGATCACAGTGCCATAGTTATCTCGGACAGCTACAACATCAGTGGCTGTACCATAGTTATTGTCAATACTTAGCTCTCTTCTTGCGTCTCCAACAACTGTTCCATCTTTGTAGTTATTTGTTACTGAATCCTCTAAGATCGGCGAAGCATCACCTGATACGCCGTAACTTCCATAGTTATCTGTTACAAGACCGTCAGTTACAGTTCCTCCGGTATGATTTATCTCTACTTTCGCATTGCTCCCTGTATCTACTGTCGTAATGCTTTCGTCCTTACTGTCATTGTCAACTGTTCCCCAGTTATTTACAACTGTTCCGTAGTTGTCCTGCACGGTTCCCACATTGTTAGTTAAGGTACCCTCATTAGATGTTATAGTTCCCCAGTTATTGTCCATACTCTCACCTAAAGGAATAGACGCAGTATTTCCGCTTGGATTGTCTGGTATAGTCCCTGCATAAGCAGTCACAATATTAGCCATCGCAAATACTGCCGACGCCATCATCGCAGCTGCCGTCATTATAGATATTGTCCGTTTCCTGCTGCATTTCCATGGATTACTTTTTTTCATGCTTTCCACCTCCGTTAGACATGATGCATTTTTAACAAAACCGTTATAGCTGCGCCTATCATAAAGGCAATTACCACATTAACGTTATTCTGCCCGGGACAAGGTGAAAGTATCTGCATCAACCTTAAGCTGAGCCTTTTCACCCATTAAAAGAGGATAGTTGATATCACCATGCCCAGCAGGAAAGCCAAATGCCACAGGTGCATTTATGTCCGGTAAAAACTGCCTTGAGATCATATCTGCAACGGATTTATATGTGCCTCCGCGGCTTGACCCGAAATAATCTCCCAGATCCTCAGGAAGTTCCGTCCATTCGCCAAACACGATTCCTGCTGCATGATCCAGGACTCCGGTATGCTTAAGTATGGTGAGATATCTGTGCAGATGCTGTATATCCTCTCCCACATCCTCAAGAAAAAGAATATATGGTTCTCCGCTCTTTGTACAGTCATAAGCAGAGTCAATTACCGCTGTAAAAGTAGACAGGTTTCCGCCAATAAGGACGCCGGTTGCTTCGCCCTGCTGACAGTAACTGCTGCTTTCACATGTATATGAAGGAATCTCTCCCTTAAGAATCTTCTCTTCTGCCTCCAAGCAGCTCTCAGGGAATTCAACAAATGTGCCGCTCATGCAGGCATGGATTGATGGTACACCTACGGCTGTCCAGGCTGAATGATAGACGGTAATATCACTGTATCCGATTATAAGCTTATTGGCATTCTTTATAAGATCCAATGACAGACGGTCTGCGGCTTCCGTAGCACCATACCCTCCGCGCACACAAAAGATGGCTTTTATCTGCGGATCTTCAAGAGCCCATTCGAGATCTTCAATAATGTCATCCAGGGTGCGTGTTTCAGCACAAACGTGCTTTCCTTCTACCGGTTCATAGCCCCACTTTTTAAGTCCCTCAATAACCGCATCTACCTGCTCTCTTTTCGGCAGCGCAGATGGCGATATCACTGCGATCTTATCTCCTTCCTTCAGGAAGAGCTCCTTGTTTTTTCCGCTATATTGGCTATATGTGACCTCACACTTTGTGTCCTCACCTTCTGAGATAAGTATTTCTTCCTCTATCTCTCCTGCACTCTGCTGAACGTTTCCCTGTAAAGAACAGGCTGAAGCTGTCAGCGTTAAAGCAGAAGCAAGCACAAATACTGCTAATCGTTTCATCATTAAACCGCCCCCTTAATTGAATATATGTAAATCTCTATATTCTTATCTACTCATCCACCTATCTTTATATCGTGTATACTTACAATTTATCATATCATATTTATCGCAAATTTCCCGCGATACTACTTTCCCCCAAAAACGATATCCAAACCAGACCAGGTAAATATTCAACGATGAAATATTTTCGCTATATTTTTGCAGTATTTAGTTTTCTAGCGTTAATTTTAGTCCTTTTTCGCTATTTTTCTTCATACCTCCAGAATCTAGCGTAAAGAATTGCTTTTTTCTACGCTAGATTCTTAAAGCCTCTGAAAATCTAGCGAAATTCTTTAAAATTCTTCGCTAGATTTTAACCAATCTAAAAAATGTAGCAAAAGGAAATAGACATGCAGCGAAAGGAAATGCGTAGGAAATGGACATATAGCGAAAAAAATAGACATACAGCGAAAGGAAATGAACCGCTACCCCGTCCCCATGGACCACCTTGTATGGTATACTTTAGGAAAAGGAGTGAAAAAACGATGAAGATAGTATTTATGGGAACGCCGGACTTTGCAAGGTCGGCGCTTGAAAAGATAATTGAAGCCGGGCACGAGGTGGTACTAGTAGTGACACAGCCCGATAAACCAAAGGGAAGGAGCGGCGAGCTTCAGGTGTCGGATGTTAAGGCCTGCGCACTTGAGCACAACCTTCCGGTATTTCAGCCAGTTAAGATAAAAGAGGCTGATCACGTTCAGTACCTTAAGGGAATCGATGCAGACATTTATGTGGTGGCAGCCTTCGGACAGATCCTGTCACAGGAGATCCTGGATATCCCAAAGTTTGGATGCGTCAACATTCATGCTTCCATTCTTCCGGAGTACAGAGGCGCAGCTCCCATCCAACAGGCGATAATTGATGGCAAAAAAACTACAGGTGTGACCATCATGCAGATGGCAGCCGGCATGGATACAGGCGACATTCTCCTTCAAAGAGAGATTCCTATTTCTGAAGATGAAACAGGAGGCGGACTCTTCGACAAGCTCTCAGCTCTTGGGGCAGAGCTCATTGTTGAGGCTCTTCCAAAGATTGAGAAGGGCGAACTTACACCTGTCCCTCAGGACGAAGCAAAAGCCACAAAGTGCGGAAAGCTCTCAAAGGACATGGGCCAGATAGATTTTTCAAAGGATGCCGAGACCATAAGAAATCTTGTCCGCGGACTTAATCCATGGCCCTCAGCCTTTACTCATCTGGATGGAAAGATGTTAAAGATCTGGAAAGCTGAAGCTCTCTCAAAGGCAGACTTCGATGTGCTTACAGCTTCTCTTTCCCCTGAGGCTTCATCCAAGGCAAAAGAGCTTTCAGAAAGCCAAGCATTTGGCACCATAGTTACAGTTTTAAAAGACTCATTTGTGGTACTGGCAAAAGACAGTTTACTAAAGATCACCGAGGTTCAGCTTGAAGGCAAAAAGAGAATGGATGTAAAGTCCTTCCTTCTTGGCAATAAACTGGAACTTGGAACGGTATTAAAATAATCAAGGAAAAGAGGCGTTAATATGTATTACGGAATGGGAAGAATGGCTTATGGAATGGGACTTGATCCCATGTATATTTTGACCATAATAATGGCTATCGTATGCATGATAGCAAGTCACAGAGTATCATCTGTGTATAAAAAATACGACAGGGTCCGCAGCATGAGCGGGTTGACCGGTGCTCAGGCAGCAATGGAGATTCTTAGGCGAAGCGGTATCTCAGGTGTAGATGTACAGAGTGTTCCGGGGAACCTTACAGATCACTATGATCCAAGGACAAAGACAGTTAACCTTTCGGATGCCACCTACAATTCAAACTCCGTTGCGGCTGTAGGAGTTGCAGCCCACGAATGCGGTCATGCTCTGCAGCACCACATGGGTTATGTCCCACTTAAGATCAGAACCGCTATTGTGCCTGCTGCCAACATCGGTTCCAAGGCAGGAATCCCCATCATCATCCTGGGAATGCTCTTTAGCTTCTCACCGCTTATCACCATCGGTATCTGGGTATTCTCTCTGGCAGTATTGTTCCAGGTTATCACACTCCCTGTTGAGTTTGATGCTTCTCACAGAGCCCTGGTGATGCTTGAGGAATACGGAATCCTTGGAAGCGACGAAATTGCCGGTTCAAGGAAAGTTTTAAGTGCAGCAGCCATGACTTATGTGGCAAGTGCAGCAGCTGCAGTTACACAGCTCTTAAGGCTTATACTTTTAAACAACAGAAGAGACTGAGAACAAACAAGAAACTCAGCACAATTTCATACATTCTTGGATTTTTAATCCAAGAATGTTTCAACCAAGCCATTTGAAGGCGACTTCGTCGCAGGGCTTGGTTGACTCCTGAATCATGTTCACACGAAACCCGCATCAAGTGCGTGTTTCTGTAATTTCATCTAAGAATACATACCATAAAAAACAAACCCGGAAGACCGATCAACCTCGATCCTCCGGGTTTTTATTTTTCATTTATCTATCCTGTAACGTATCTTCTTAGATTGTAATGAACTGCTTTGTACTCTCGTTAAGCTTTTCAGTTACATCATTATTGGTATCCATAGCAGAGCTGATACCGGTGATCTCATCAACAATATCCTGAGAGTGCTCTGAGGACTGGCTGATAGCCTCAGAAGCCTGATTTACAGACTCTGTGATGGAAGAAATGGAATCTGCCATCTCACCCATGATATCGGTAAGATTCTGAGTCTGAACAGAGATTCCATCAAGCATCTCATTGATAAGTTTTGCTGTCTCTTCATATTTCTCGCCGGTTTCAACAAAAGCATCATAATCTGCAAGCACAGTCGTATTGATGAAATCAAGAACCTGATTTGCGTTGTTGGCAAGGGAAGTAACCGCCTCAGTAACGTCATTGCTGATATTCTGGATATTACCGGCTGTCTGACGGGAATTCTCAGCAAGGGAACTGATCTCGGAAGCAACTACCGCAAAGCCCTTACCTGCTTCACCGGCTCTTGCAGCCTCAATACTTGCATTTAGGGCAAGAAGGTTTGTCTGTGAAGCGATATCAAGGATAACCTTGGTAAGCTCATTGATCTGTGCAACCTTCTCACTATCCTTAACTGAACTCTCAAGAACACTTGAAAGTTCTTCCATCTTGGCTCCGGTATTATCTTTCTTGTTCTGGGCATCTTCCTTGATTTCAATAGCCTCTGCTCTGATTTCTTCAGCCTTGGCTGTACCATCTTCTACACCGCCATTGATATTGTCTGTGGCTCCTTTAACGTCATCAAGCTTGTCATTGATGGCTCTTGTTGTATCTGCCACATTCTGCATACTGGCTGAAAGTTCTTCCAAAGCAGCTGACGTATTTGTAATATTATCACTGGCCAGTGTGATCTGGTTAGTCATATTCTCCGAGGATTCAGTAAGAATAACTGTACCATCCTTGACCTGCCGAAGAATTCCCTGCAAAGTCTCAATAAAGAGGTTGAAACCATCTTTGATGTGTACCAGCTCCGATGAGGTCTTTGTAGTAACTCTGGCATTAAGATTACCCTTATTATGCTGAATGTCGTTAATGATCTCATTGATCTCATCAGCCATATGATTAACTTTCTTACCAATAAGCTGATAGTTCATAAGAAGGAATAAAACGATGAAAACAATATAAACAACCATGAGAATGTTTACTATGGTAATAGCCATCTTGGAATTAGCGCGGACAGTCTCATGAGACTTAACTTCTACTGCTGCAACTTCATTATTAAGATTTGCAAGCTGTTCCTTCATGTTCGCCAGCTGTGTAGACGCGTCACCATATACAACCATAAGAATAGAGTTTACATCTGCTGCTTTTGCCGCTGTAATTACTGTTTCATATCCGGCCTTGTATGCAGTATAGTTCTCCTGCAACACTGTTGCCGACTGCTGCGCAGTACTTCCCGTGCCTCCATAAGCAGGATCAGAAAAAGTCGAAGTGATGGTTGCAACTGCTTCATCCATTTCCGTCAGGCACTGCTGCATCTCAGGAATCTTTTGCTCTATCTGTCCCATTGCTGCGATTGTCTCGTACATTGATGCCATGGCAAATCCATCATTGTCGAGGATTCGCATATCCACCTCAAACACACGCATCGCATTCATAACACCTTCAACTTTTTCCGAGGTGCTTATTGATGTGTTTGTTATATTATTCATCTGAGTTGTTACGATCAGAATGGAAACAATAAACAAAACCAGAAGCGCAGCATAGGAAAAGCCACTCATTCCGGCTACAGTCTTAAAAAAAGGGATTTTTTTACTCGTTGATCTTGCTGCCATGTTTTTCTCTCCTTCCTGCTAATTCAGTCACATCAATACTTATTACAGCACAATAATAGTCTTTTTACAGATAACTACATTCTACTATTGCGGTAAAGTACGCACCATATATTTGCCTCATTTTTTATAGTAATTTAACAGTTAAAAAAATAGAGGATGCATTAGTTTGCATCCTCTCTCTCTTTCTCCTGTTCCTGCTGTTCAAGCAGCTGTTCATTGTCTACCAGGTCGCCTTCCACCTTCTCCACATACATGTGACCCTCAAGGTGATCAAGCTCATGACAGATAGCTCTTGCAAGAAGCTCCTCTCCCTCAATCTCATATTCGTTCATATCAAGATCAAAGGCTCTTGCCTTAACATAATTTGGTCTTGTTACAACACCTGACTTTCCGGGAAGAGAAAGACATCCTTCATATCCTGTCTGCTCTCCGTCAGTCTCAATGATCCTGGGATTGATCATGACAAGTGGCTGATCTCCCTCAGGAGAAACATCAATTACCACGATTCTCTTTAATACTCCAACCTGAGGAGCTGCCAGTCCCACGCCGTTTGCTTCATACATGGTATCCAGCATATCTTCCACCAGCTCTCTTACTCTTGGTGTAATCTCTTTTACCTCCCTGCACTCCTTTGCAAGGACATCATCACCGTATTCTCTTATTGTTCTAAGCGCCATTTCTGTCTCCTTGTATATAGATACCCCATTCGGGTTTCTTGCTTCAATGTCACTGCTATAGTCCATGTTATATCCGACAGTAACTACAGAATTACTACCCCCTTAGTCTACCCTCGCATGGGATCAAAGTCAAATTGAACTGAAATATTCCGTAGTTTCCCCATGTCTTCAAGCTCTCTGATGTAGCCTTCAAGAATGTCCTTGAGCCTTACCAGGGCCTCGTAGTCATCGAGCTTAACATAGACCGCCATTCTGTAGATGTCATTTATCCTGCTAATGGCTGCCATGGCAGGACCGATAAACACTGCCTTGGGAACCTTCTGCTGCTCCATTATAGCACGGAGTCTTGTTGCAAACTGCATGCCCTCGTCTTCGTCCCGGGAAAAGAGCTGTACGCACATCATATGGGATATGGGCGGATAGCGAAGCAAATCCCTGTAGGCTATCTCTTCCTCGTAAAAAGAAATATAATCCTGCTTCGATGCTGCCACAATGCTGTAGTGCTCAGGCTGATAGCTCTGGATAACCACGTTGCCCGGCTTATTGCCTCTTCCTGCTCTTCCCGCTGCCTGCGTCAGGAGCTGGAAGGTTCTCTCACTTGCCCTGAAATCGCTGGCATAAAGAGACATATCTGCAGCCAGGATTCCAACCAGAGTAACGTCAGGGAAATCATGCCCCTTGACTATCATCTGGGTTCCAACAAGGACATCCGCCTCTTTGTTGGCAAAAGCAGATAGTATCCTGTCATAACTGCCCTTGGTCTTAGTGGTGTCCGCATCCATTCGGATGACCTTTGCCTCAGGCCAGAACTTTTTTACTTCATCCTCGATCTGCTGGGTTCCTGCCCTGAAGGATGAAACATATTTCGATCCGCACTTGGGGCAGATCTTAGGCTTTGGCTCCTCATATCCGCAGTAGTGGCAGACAAGCCTTCCGCCCTTGTGCTCTGAAAGAGAAACATCGCAGTGAGGACACTTAAACACCTCTCCGCAGGATCTGCATGACACAAAGCCCGCAAGACCACGCCTGTTGATAAAGAGCATTGCCTGCTCTCCCTTTTCAAGTTTCTCATTCATCAGCTCCTGAAGCCTTCTTGAAAAGATGGATCTGTTGCCGCTCCTAAGCTCCTCCCTTAGGTCAGCCATATCAACTGTAGGAAGTGTGCCTCCCGTCAGCCTTCTGTTTAATTCAAAAAGATGATACTCCCCTGTCTTAGCCCTGTAATAGGACTCCAGGGAAGGTGTTGCGCTACCAAGAACCACTGCTGCCCCGTCAGGCAGGAGCCTGGCCAATTCAATAGCAGTCTCCCTGGCATGATATTTTGGCATGGTCTCGCTCTTGTAGGTGGACTCATGCTCCTCGTCTATTATTATTATTCCGGTATTTGGAAATGGTGTGAAAAGAGCTGATCTTGGTCCGATGATTATATCTATATCACCGCTTCTTGCTCTCTCCATCTGATCAAACTTCTCACCGGGAGATAGAGATGAGTTCATTACAGAAACCCTGTCTCCAAAATGCCTGTAAAACCTCATCAAGGTCTGATAAGTCAGCGCTATCTCAGGGATAAGTACTATAGCCTGTTTCCCGCGCTTCAGGCAGTCATCTATAAGGGCGATGTAAACTTCCGTCTTTCCACTTCCGGTTATTCCGTGGATAAGGTATGTATCTCTTTTGCCCTGGTCATAATCTTTTCTTACAGTATCTACAATATGCTGCTGCTCGGGACTAAGAACCTTGTCAGAATATCTCGATGTCTGTCCCGCTACAGGATTTCTAAAGTACTCCTCGCTGTCTATCCTGATCATTCCGCTGTCACTCATGCTCTTTAAAGTGGCAGCCGTGACATTCAGCTTATCAGTAATGAGCTCATAAGGAATCCTCTCTCCGGGATTCTCCAAAAGTTCTTTTAATATTCTCTCCCTGGCTTTCTGCTTTTTCCTGACGCACTCATAATAGGCTTCCGTGGCGTCTCTCTCAGAGAGCCTTAATGACACAAACTTATGAACCTGCCTCTTCATCTTCTTTCCTGAAGGAAGCACGGTCTTCAGTGCGGCTATCATGGTAGAACCATAGTGCCTCTTCATCCACGCCGCCAGCTTAATGGAAATGTCCTCGGCAGAGACCATCTCTCTTGATACATCTATTATTTCCTTAAGCTTAGTTACGTCAAATTCAGGCTCCTCAGTTATTTCAACCACATATCCTTTTCTCGGAGTATTCCCCTTTCCAAAAGGCACATTAACACAATCCCCGACACATACTTTATCCAGTAATCTGTCCGGGATTATGTATTGAAAAGTTTTATCAACTTTTTCGTGAGAAATATCTATGATGATATTCGCATAAATCTGCCTACTCAAAGTGACTCCTTCTAAGATAAGTCGCTACGCTGCAAATCAAAAAAGCTTGGGATACTTGCACATCATATATGTAAATATAGCCGACGCACAGGGCTGTCCGGACAATTTGCCGGGAGAATTGCCCGGACAGCCCGTACATATCTCATTTACGTTCGTCAAGGATCTCCTGTATGAGTTCTCTCTCGTCCATGTGGTACTTGACTCCCTTGATCTCCTGGTAGTCCTCGTGCCCCTTGCCGGCAAGAACAATGATGTCGCCCTGCTCGCCGTGCTCAATTGCATAGGCAATGGCTTCCTTGCGGTCTACGATCTTGATGTACTTGCCATCTGTCTTCTTCATGCCTGTCTCGATATCATTGATGATGTCGATTGGCTCCTCAAACCTTGGGTTATCGGAGGTAATGATAGTGAAATCCGCATACTTTCCGCTGACTTCTCCCATCTCAAAGCGGCGAAGCTTTGATCTGTTTCCACCGCAGCCAAAGAGACAGATAAGTCTGTTGGGGCGATAATCCCTGAGGGTTGTAAGAAGGCTCTTAAGCGCCATTGCATTGTGAGCATAGTCGATCATAAGAGTGAAATCATCTGAAACCTTCACCATCTCGATTCTGCCCTTTACCTTGGCTCCCTTAAGGGCAGCTGCGATTTCATCGGGAGTGCAGCCAAAGTGTCTTGCTACCGCGATGGCGCAAAGAGCGTTGTATACGCTGAACTTGCCGGGGTTTGTGATCTCGGCATGCATTTCGATAAGCCCCTCGGTGTCAAAGAATACGCCGAGATTTCCGGGCTTCCTGATGTATGCCAGATTAATAGCCCTGATGTCCACACCCTTCTCAAAACCGTAGGTCTCAACTTCGCAGGTGTGCCCCTCAAGGATATCATCTGTGTGAATGTCATCACCGTTACAGATGCCGACCTTGCACTGCTTGAACAGAAGACCTTTGCAGTGCATATAGTCCTCGAAATC
>JAEEGL013961001.1_pt1 | contig 11292 bp, 9 predicted proteins | sample 9134231 | NCBI WGS metagenome assembly JAEEGL01 (sample SAMN16246548, study PRJNA631951) | gut metagenome | biome: gut microbiome; feature: rumen; material: fiber-attached | host: Bos | place: Iran: Karaj | collected 2018-10
AGGTAAGTTCCTCGGTCGTCTCTTTGCCACACGATACACCAAATCGTCACGTTTCATAGCCTATGCCAACACCAACAACCTCAACGACAACAGCGGTCCTGACAACGAGGGTAACTGGAGCGAACTGAACCAGACACGAGGCATAACAACAAGTGCCACAGCCGGTATGAATTATTATAAGGAGTTTGACTACAGTATGAAATATCAGGGATCGCTCAAGGGCTCATACCGTGACATATCTAACGGAAACTATCAGAACGCACGACGTTCAAATGGTGACAACGAGTCATACACACGTTCTTCAAATGCCAAGCGAAGCTACGACTTGGACATGACCACGGAGCATACATACAAGATAGAAAAGACAGATATGAGCGAAAGCAGTCCTTTCAAGTATTTAACTCTATACATAAATCCTTACTTCTATTGCAGCAAGTGGAACAACCATTCGGAAAGCGCGTCAGCCGAACTTGAACGCGACGTGGCTTCAAACCTTGGTAAGGCCTGGCTCGACAGCATTAAAGCTCCATTTGCAGGAAATCTGTTGAAGAAGTATGCTATCAACCGTACCATCAACAACACTAAGGCTCATGGTCATTGGTACGATTCACACAACTACTACACCTTCGGCTTTGCTCCTGCCCACAACGACAACCTTGGTTTCTCGACTAACATTAGACATCGTCATACAGGTAAGGAAGAGGATGCCTTTGAGCATAATCCTGTGGAAAAGCCACAGAAGGGAGAGACAGAGTTCTACAACCGTTATAAACCAGTGTCCACCTACGAAAACGAGTATTATGTCTCTCAGGATGTATGGTTAGGCATAGGTGAGCATTTCAGCATTGAAGGTAATTTCAGTTATCGTTATAAGCGTTCAAAGGATAACCAGCCATTGTACATGCTCAATGCTCTTGGCGGAGACTGGAGTGAATATACAGTCACACCATCACTCGGCATGTTGCCTTCGACAGAAGAATGGCTCATGACATTTGACAAAGACAATAGTACGAACAAGGATGTGACACAAAGAGCATTTGAGCCGATGCTTTTTATTGCATATTATGATGATAATGATTCGACAGGCATCAGACATAATATATGGATGAATTTTAGTCCACGATTGGAAAGCGAACATTGGTATTATCAACAGGGTACGATACTGGACACTGAGCTTAAACGTAACGTATGGTTACTCTCCTGCAACTTGAATTATTTCTGGTATCACAGGAAGAAGAACCGTTGGCTGTCTTCTTCTTTAGATTACAGCCAGAGTGCACCTGACATGGCATACAACATTACTGCTCCTAATACAGCCGACCCATTAAACGCAAGATACGGTAACACGAACTTGAAGAAACCTTACAACATAAGCTTCAACACAAACTTAGGCTGGAAGGTCAAAAAGATTATGTATAACGTACAAGCAATCTCCACTATCAACCAGAGTGCCATAGCAATGGGATATACATACGACAAGGAGGCTGGCGGTAAGCGTACATTCCGTCCTGAGAATGTTAACGGCAACTGGAATGCCTACGTTAATGGAAACATAACAATCCCTCTTGACAAGGACGACAAATGGCGACTTAAAGAGGGAGCTTCGTATAATTTTGTCAATAACGTGGATATTGTAGAGACACGTTCAGAGGTAAAGAACCATGTGATAAGCGAAGAACTTTCGCTCAACTGGAATCCTTCAAAGAAGGCGGAGTTCAACCTGAAGGGCAGCCTCAACATACAGAACTCGACAAGTGAGCGTGCCGACTTCAGTCGTATCGAGGCATACACATTCAACTATGGTGCTTCTGTCCGTCTTGAACTACCATGGAACTTACAGTTCAACAGCGACCTGACGATGTACTCACGCCGCGGTTACGAGACATCAGAGATGAACAACAACGAACTTGTGTGGAACGCCCGTATTGCCAAGCGTATGTGCAAGGGCAAGCTCACCCTCATGTTTGACGGAATGGACATCCTCGGCAATCTCTCCAACATTCAGTACGACGTAAACGGACAGGGACGTACCGAGACATTCTACAACGTCATCCCTTCATACGGTCTCCTACGTCTCGTATATCGCTTCACGAAGATGCCAAACAAGGGTAAGAATCAATAATTCGACAATATTAGTGGTAAGTCACATTAGCATTTCGCTCTCATAATCATAAAAAAGACATGCCGTTCGGACACTTGTTCCGAACGGCATGTTTACTTTAATTCTTAACTGTTAACTTCTAATTCCTGCATTACGAAGAATGAGTAATGCGGGATTACGCCTCTGCCTGACGCTTCTTGAGCATCTCCACATGAGAGACGGTATAGAGACAATCAATAAGCGAAAGCTCTGGTGTGAAAGGCTTGAGAATGCCCTGATTGACAAAATACTGGTAAGCATCACGATAGTCAACCTCAGCAAATCTGCGTGCTGTGTTGCATACGCTTATGTACTGCTTGAGCGGAGAGTCCTTCTTCATCTCATAGATGGTCTTGATGGTTATGCCGCCCTCAAAGCCTGTCTCATTGTAGCAACGTGGGATGAGCGCCTTATTAGAGTGTATTAGCTTGATGTCGTCACAGATGCAGAGGTGCTTACTCATGCAATTATTGACATGACTAACGTAATCGCCCCATGTGTCATCGTCTATCACAAATACCTTATCGTCAGGATTAAGCTCTGTATCGAGGTAAGACTTCTTGTTCTCATTCACGTCTATTGTGTAAGCCTCAACCTTGCTTTCCTCCACAGGACTCTCATGCTCTTCGTTTATCACATTGAGATAGTCGATAAGGAGAGCCTTGCGTTCGCTGAGTGACGCATCCACACGGTTGCGGTCCTGCTCAGTAAGTCCGAATGCTCGGTACTGTCCCGGAGTGGTATTCTTTGTTGCCTTGTAGAAACGCTGTGTGAGGTCAAAGAGCTCCTCGTTGTCATTGACAAACTGCGCAGTCTCTATATTGAGCGGATGCTCCTTGGCATAGAGCCATACAGCATCAGGGAACGCTGTATTACGCTGAGTGTATGTGTGGTATATCTTGATGTCCTCCTCGTGCTCTGATACGAGAGTCTTCATATCATAGTCGTTGGGGTCATTCTTCATGTTCTTCTGCTGGAGGAACAGGTTCAGACCTGCTGCATAGTAACGGCATGAGTTCTGGTATGTCTCCTCTATCTTTCCGTAGGCATCCTGATGGAAAGTCTTCATGTAAAAGTTCTTAAGTCCCATACTCCTTCTCTGTTACTTTGCAAGGTTAAACAAATCTGTTGGCAACGCAAAGTTACGCAACTCACTATCGTAGTATCCGTTCATATTGCAGATAATGTTGATTTCTCCATTATGCATCTTGGCAAAGAGAATGTTGTTCTTTGTCTCTGTCATGGTTGCAAAGAGTGCCTCATTCTGCTCAGGAACAATAGAACCGAGAGTATAGAGAGGAAGCAATGGCTTGTCGTGAATCTCCGAATGTTCTGTAGGAATCCAACGGAGCACCATGACCGTATTGCGCTTTCCTGTGTAGAGCACACAATAGAGCGGCTTGTCAGATGTGAGCGGAGCTATGATGCTTTCCTTATCTATACTATATGTTGTGTCGGTAAGTCCTTCAGGCAATTCCTCACTTGAAATCTGTGTCTCACTAAGGAAACTGTCAAACACGAATCCGTAGTCATCTATTATCGGAACGTTAATCTGTTCAAACTCAGCAAGGCAAACGGTCTCCTGACGGTATTGTCCGTCTGACCACTGGCTATCGTAAGGAGCGTTGGAAAACTTGCACTTGAGCTTGAGACTATCCACCTTGGTGAGATAGTCGATTGTAGCCTCTTTCGAAGCATACTCCGTTGTGCTGAACTCAGGAATGGTAAGCTTGAGACCTATGTGGAACTTCATCGTAGGCTCATTCTCTGGTGTATATTCGTAGTGATAAGGCAGGAGTGCAAGAGGACTCACGTCAAAGCGAGTCTGTCGGAGCACGGTCCATCCCTTCTCGAGATATGCACACAAATAAAAGTGAAGGCTTTCAGCTGAGTCCTTCATGGCATTACTTATATTATCTACATAGAAGAAGAACGGGTAGTGCTCTACCTCGTTGCTTCGTTTCTTCGGAACGCTCATGTCAATAGCGTCCTGCTTGATGAGCACACCGAAATTGTTCAGCGTGTTCTTTAATAAACGTCCAAGACCGTAACCGCTTATGGTCTTGGCTGTCTGTATTTGTCCGTGGGCATCACACACCGATTTACTCTTGATTGGACTGAAGGTGTCAAGTGTTGTGCATGCCATAATGAATTGTTCCTCTTCTCTGGTTAAAGCCATAGATTTTCCGTCGCTTGTGGGTTATTATGGCTCGGCTGAGCCGAATAACTGGTTATTTCCGTTTGCAAATTTATAATTTTTTGTTAAAAAAAGATTGCTAACAATAAAAAAATATTACAAAAGATACGATTTTATGATTATTGTGTATGAAAATACCATTTTTGAGACGTCTATAAGCGCAAAAAAGTGTCTTTTTTATTATACCATTACGAAATTTTTGTAAATTTGCACACAAATATTAGAAACAACTGTGTACTAAAACCATCTACAATACCAGATGAAGACAAGAACGAAATTCCAGATTACGGTCGTAGCTATGCTGATAGAAACAATTCTACTTGCAGCAAAGCAGCCTATATTATATAACATAAATAACATAGCACACTTTGACCAAGGACTGGCTACAGTCATACTATTCTACTATTCATACCTCAACAAAATTACAAAGGTCGTATGCTACCTTTTCTTCCTCATATTCGTCTTGCAACTTGAGAAGGAATACAAGCACAAGATATTCGGCAAGTTCTTCATTGCCGACTTTGCCGTATATGTGCTCGATGCCGCCATACTGTACCTCCTGATGATCTTCCCAGACCTCAGCAACAATGTGCGTCACTATACCGAAATAGTGATAGCACTTGCCTCGGCATTCACATCATTCTTTGCGGGCACGTTCCTATTTGAGAAGATACGTTCGAGAGCTTTCCACAAGATACGCAAGGCATACCGCCTGTATGCGCTCCGCTATCTTCTCTATGCCATAGTACTCAGCACAGAGCTGTTCCTCCACGACGTAAGGGGAATGGGCTACATGGAGCTTGGCGCCATCACATGGTGGGTACTCCTCAGCTGGCTTATCCGTATGCCTCTACTCGTATATAGCCGCCTCGTCCTCCTAAGGGGTGTGCTCGACATCAAGACTGCCAAGGAGACGCACGAGGAACATAAGGCTAACCATAAGCACTTGCATCATCACCACCATCACCACAAGGAGAAGGAGAAGCAAGAAGAAGAGGAACAGACTATGGATTCGTAATCCTCGACAAAGAGGATACTTGCCAAACTTGAACAAATAATTCGTTAATCAAGATACATTCCACCTCCTCCCCTTGTGGAGGGTCAGGGTGGAACATGAATATGACTCATCATCTCGAAGAACATGGAATAAAGCCGACTGCCGTACGAGAACTCGTATGGAAACAGGTAATGAAGCAGACAGAGACTTTCTCGCTTGCCGACATGGAGGAACAGTTGCCCGACATGGACCGTTCAAGCATATTCCGCACATTAAGACTCTTTGCGGAACATCTGCTCCTTCACGTCATAGACGACGGCACAGGCATCCAGAAGTATTGTGTATGCAGGTGCGAAAACGGTCAGCATCTCAACCACATCCACTTCACCTGTCTCCGTTGTGGTCAGACCTATTGTTTCGAGGACTATCTCATCCCTGTCGTAGATATGCCCGAAGGCTTCATAGCACAAGACACCGAATACATCGTTAAAGGTATATGTGCAAAGTGCGGTAGCAAGTAACAATATCTCTGCGACTCCCGCAACACCAGCAACACACCCAACGTATCATCCTTAGCCTTGAACACAAAATCCCTAACCTCTTCATGACACCCACAACTCACAATATAGGAATAAAAGAACCCATATGTGTTTTTTTGAATAAAAAATCAATTGTAAAGGAATTTAATCATATAACATTTGGTTATTCTTAAAATATTTATTTACCTTTGCTTGCAAATACAATAAATTTAATCTTATGAAAAAATTAATACTTTGGGCACTTACCCTCACACTACTAATGTTTTCTTCTTGTGAAGACGACGAGTTAGCAACAATACCTAACATCAAAGACAATCCTGTGTCAGAATCTGTTGAATCAGAACAAGACATATTTGCCATTCCAGAATCCGCCATAGTAGTAAACTATGTTCCATCGTATGTGACAGAAGCCTTGAATAACGCAAAAGTCCTGTTCGACGACCTTGGAGAGATTAATGAGACTAAGACTGACAATATTCATTATTACGTTAAAGACGACAAAAGCAACATATTTGTCATAGACACTCTTGGCAATATTGACATCCGTACTTCTGCCAAGGGCATACACATAGATTCATCTGTCAGAGAAAACTCAAATATTTCAGATAATACGATTTGCAACACCATCTGGAAAGGATGGGGAAACAATTATATTCGTTATAAAGATGTCGAATTGCCAACACTTGTTTCCGATACAACTTTTTCGTTTTATGGTGCTGAATATGAGGATTCAGTTTTCTACAGAGATATATCTCACGATATAACATACGAACCAACGAGTTGTCGCGAAATAAAATTCAAAAATACGACATGCATTCTTACTGCATGGGATACTGTAAGAGTTTACAATAAAGAAACTGCTATCAAATGTAGAAGAGTTAAGGTCAAAGAGCAGGAATGTTCGGATCATTTCTTTTCATACAAAATAGAAATTAAGAAAGACACCTTGTATGTTTATCTCTTATCCGACAATGGTAATGCGTCACTTGTAGATACAGAGGAACTTGATTCAGAGGGTTATTTCACACGAGGTGAGGCTTTTCAAGTAATTAGGAAAGATCTAATAGAAACAAAAACGTATAATAAATGTGTAGCATACAATTACAAACGAAACAATGACGGAAAAATCTTATTATACGACAACAATTATAAATACGAGCCATATTATTGGGTCAAGGGAAAATTTGGTTTCTCTTATTGGATAGGAGAAAAAGGAAAAGACCAATGTATAGATGTTCATTTCACTAAAGTTTCAGAATAACATATTTCCAAGTTCTAAATAATAACAAAAACGAGCAGATTGCAAAAACCTTGCTAATCTGCTCGTTCATTTTACATTTACAATATTTTCATCCTTACATCATATAAAAACTAACGCTTATATATGTTACTTGATACTGGTATGCCATTCACATACAGAGTAACACACAGCGTCTTGTAGTTTCTAAAATTACCAGAAATAGAGTACTTGGTAGATGACAAAGGAAGATTTTTTTCAATATGGAATATTCCATCCATGTCGTAGATATGCCCGAAGGCTTCATAGCACAAGACACCGAATACATCGTAAAAGGTATATGTGCAAAGTGCGGTAGCAAGTAACAATATCTCTGCGACTCCAGCAACGCCCCATACGCATCATCCTTAGCCTTGAACACAAAATTCCTAACCTCTTCATGACACCCACAACTCACATTATCAAAAAAAAAACAAAGACGTATGTCATACAGCATGAGCAGTTGACACACAGCTTACGTTATCATAGATAATGAATTATATTGCCTGACTCTTCATTGCATGGTAAAATTAATGAGTCACCACCTTATCTGCTATTCACCAAACAATATATTCCAAAAGCCTTTACTCTTTGGTTCTTGATATGGAAGTCTCTTGTAAAAAGTATAGACACCACCCTTAACTGAATCTGTATCAGCATATTTGTACTTGATCAATCCTTTGGATTTACTCCACCAGAAGTCATCAAGTTCATAGGGATAGTCATCAAATGTAGTAGTACTATAACTTTCACTTTCGATATGAAACAAATCGTCATATTTTACACCATTTACCGACATTTCATACTTATATAGGAAACGTTGTATTCCATCATCCAAAAACACATAGCCATTTGGCACAACCAATAACTCTGTGAGTCTATCTGAAAAGAATATGTATATGAATAAACTTTTAAGACCATTTTTTGAAATTTGGAATTCAAATCCCAAAGGTATATGATTATGTATCAAATTGGATTTATATATTCCGCTTGCGTTAAACACATCAAAACCTTCGTTTTGCATAAATGGAGACTTTGAATTATTAATTCTTTTACAATCAATAATCAAAGAATCACATTTCCCACTATTTGAACGAAAAAGAATAGTATCGCCTTCTTCGTACGGAGACATCCATGCGAGCTCATCATCATCAAGATTATACATCTTGTCATAAAAACACGATGTAAGTAGCACAAACACAGATACAACAGAAAAAAAAGGTTTTATTTTCAAACTATATTTTCTCATTTTCTATGTGAAATTATTTCATACACAACCCTATTAGGATCCAAATTATCCACCATATTTTTTATTCCATGGGCACTTCCATTAGTATAGTTTGTCACATCAATCCTATGCCCAACATAACTACCTACATGAGTATTTGGAATCCACTTATTCGCTTTACTTACAGGCTCTCCTTTCATTATGTAATTCAAGTTCCGCAAGTTAAAAATTTGTTGAGATAATGGTGTAAAAAAGAGCACAGGGATTTCCGTATATCACGGAAATTTAGTAACTTTGAGGTATCAAACAAAAAAAGATACTAATCCCTATACCCAACCACAAAGGTACAAGCATTTTTTCAGAAGTCGGCAAGTTTTTCAAAGAAAATGATGCCACGAGTGCAATGAGTGCAATAATGGACATGACAAACGTCCTTAAGCTGTCAGAAAAGCGGCTTTTCGGCAGCGAGAGCAGATGTAACTGCAAGCTAACGCAACAGCAGTTGCTCGGATTGCTGTTGTTGTTTCCCTGTTTCATGATTCGTAATACTTATAACTATGGTTCGTCATCGCTATACGGCCTGTTCCGCTGCAAGAGTGATACGTTCTACCGTTTTCTTTCGCGCGACGCCTATGACTGGCGCAAGATTCTCGCCACCGTGTCTTGGCAGCTTTGGCGCAAGGTTCTGGAGAAGCGCACCACGGAGGCCACCGCCCCTGTATGCCTGATGGTTGATGACACTGATTATCCCAAGCGTGGTGTGCAGGCAGAGCTTATCGGAAAGATGGTCCGAGAGATTGCAGAGTGCTTCAATATCAAGGATGAACAAATCCTCGACATGTTTGTGAATCGGTCGGACAAACTTAGAGTTGAACTTTATCAATTAAAACAGGCCAGTTAGGAACTTGCGGAACTTGAATAAAATTCACCTGTACAGGTCGTTACTGTTATCTCTGAGTTCTCGGTGTCCTCTGTGTTTTTTTGATAAGTCACGACTTCGCAATAACAGTTGTAAAATAACAAAATGTCAGTTCATGTTCCTCCGTTAATCCTTCGATAAGGGTTCGGTAACCCTTCGTAATTTTCACGTGAAATTGCAAGTGACAGAAAGAAAGGGGATGTTCGTTAGCTAATAGCATTATGTCACAACGAATTAAACACGAAAGTGTCTTTCTGTCAAAAAGCACAACTCGAAGGAATCCCGAACCATTCCCGAACTATTCCCGATATATTCCCGAAGTATCATAATGTAAGTATTTCATGCTTCACAAATTTTATACTTGCTCATCTATGGAAGTAAAATGAAGTAAGAAGAAGTGTGAGTACCTATTGCACAAGTCACAAACATGTTGTATCTTTGCAAACGGGATACCAAGAAACGAAAACTGAAAATAAAACCATCTGAACAAATGGAATCTAAAGGGAAAATACTCGTAGTGGACGATAACGAAGACGTTCTATTGTCTCTTAACATGCTGCTTAAACCATACATGGAGGCAGTAAGGGTGATAAGCAAGCCCGAAAGGATAATAGAGTTCATGGACTCGTTTGCACCTGACGTCATACTACTCGACATGAACTTCAAACACGACGCTATAAGCGGAAATGAGGGGTACGAATGGCTCAGCAGGATTCTTGCACATGACCCTCATGCCGTGGTTCTCTTCATCACAGCATACGTCACGACAGAGAAAGCCGTAAGGGCTATAAAGGCTGGAGCCGTAGATTTCATCCCAAAGCCTTGGGACAAGGACAAACTGATGGGAACAATCCGTAGCGCAATAGACCTAAGCAGAAAACGTCACGGCAACAAATATGAGGACAGCGAAGAGAACACAAAGGATGCCTTTGCACACTTCATAGGAGAGTCGCCAGCCATACTCGAGCTCAAACGACAACTGCAACGGGTGGCGATGACTGATGCAAACGTGCTCGTGACGGGCGAAAACGGTACGGGTAAGGACGTGGTGGCGCATGCGCTTCATGCCTTGTCACGCAGAAACGGCAAGCCGTTTGTAAGCATCGACCTCGGATGTATTCCTGAATCGTTGTTCGAGAGCGAGCTCTTCGGTCATGAGAAGGGTGCTTTCACTGATGCTAAGGCACATAAGGAAGGACGCATAGAAAGTGCTGACGGCGGTACGCTCTTCCTCGACGAAATCGGAAATCTCCCACTCCACATGCAACAGAAACTGCTTACGGTCATAGAGAAACGTCAGGTGGCACGCGTGGGACAGAATACTCCACACGATGTGGATGTGCGCATTGTGACTGCAACAAATGCCGACCTGCACACAATGGTACGCAACAAGGAGTTCAGGCAAGACCTGCTCTACCGAATCAATACCATAGAGCTGCACCTCCCGCCACTCAGAGAGCGTGGCAACGACATATTGCTGCTTGCACGTCATTTTCTCAAGACTCTTGCACAGAAATACCAGATGGCATGTCCCGAACTGACACAGGATGCATGCGACAAGTTGTTACACCATCCGTGGCATGGCAACGTGAGAGAGTTGCAACACAGTATGGAGCATTCCATGTTGATGTCAGACCACACAACGCTCACGGCAGAGGACATAATGCTCGACACGCATCATCAGGAGGCTCCGAAATCGGAAGCAGCACCGACAGACACCATCCTCAACCTCGAAGACTTACAGCGCAACGCTATACGCAAGGCTGTGTCCATCTGCGACGGCAACCTTACACAGGCAGCCGAGATGCTCGGAATAACACGCTTTGCGCTATACAGAAAGATTGACAAACTCGGAATATAAGTAGGTGTGCAAAATTATTTTTACAATCCTTGCACCGCCTACTGCGCATCTTCAACGCCTAAAAACAATCGAGTAGGAGTCACTACACTCATTTATTTTATGCGCTGAACCTACATCATTAATCAATACAATCAT
>JAEEGL013982814.1_pt1 | contig 11292 bp, 15 predicted proteins | sample 9134231 | NCBI WGS metagenome assembly JAEEGL01 (sample SAMN16246548, study PRJNA631951) | gut metagenome | biome: gut microbiome; feature: rumen; material: fiber-attached | host: Bos | place: Iran: Karaj | collected 2018-10
CCGGCTGAAGGACGCGCTGATCAATCCGTTCAATATTGTGCTGATGATCGTGGCTGCCGTGACGCTGGTGACGGACGTGATCCTCGCGGACCAGCCGAATCCCGCGACGTTTATTATGCTGGTGCTGGTGACGCTGCTGATCGGCTTTACGCCCGTCGCGACGCTGTTCACGCTGCCGGTCATGGAAATTTCATTCGGATACTGGATGCTGATCCTGATGGTGGTATACAGCGTGCTGGCGCAGGCCTTGAAACGGGTTTATATCAAGATCAACAAAGAGTGGGTGTGATTCCACGCGAAAACCGGTCCGGGCGGATTGCCCGGACCGGTTTTTTGCAGGATTCTCCGTAATAGTCAGGTTGTTTCCTCTTCTTCCTTCAGCTCCGCCAGATAGCGGTCCAGGGCGTCGCCGACGGACGGCATGGGCTCGAAACCGGCGATCTGGAGCTTTTTCCCCGAGAGGCGGGAGTTCAGCGGGCGGCGGGCCAGCGAAACATACTCAGAGGAAGGCACCGGGATGATCCGGCATGAAAGGCCGGCTTTTTCCATAATCATCCGGGCAAAATCCGCCCAGGAGATATACCCCTCGTTGCGGACATGGTAGATGCCGTATTTTTCGGTCGGGATCATATCGCAGATCACCCGGGCCAGGTCTTTGGCGTAGGTGGGGGAGCCGATCTGGTCGCTGACGACCCGCAGTTCCTTCTTTTCCGCGCCGAGCCGGAGCATGGTCCGGACGAAGTTCTTTCCGTTTTTGCCGAACACCCAGCTGGTCCGGAGAATATAGTACCGGGTCATCAGGGAGCGGACCGCGTCCTCCCCCTGGACCTTGCTGACGCCGTATACGTTTTTCGGGCCGTACGGATCGTCAATCCCGAAAGGCTGATTGCCCGTGCCGGGGAAAACGTAATCCGTGGAGATATAAACCAGTTTCGCGCCGACGCTCAGCGCGGCACGGACCATATACAGGGTTCCCATGCCGTTCACCGCGGCGCAGATTTCCGGTTCGGTCTCCGCTTTGTCCACGTTGGTATAGGCGGCGCAGTGAACGATGACGTCCGGTGCGTAGCGCTGCACATAATCCAGTACAGCCGCGGCGTCCGTCAGGTTGAAATCGGCCATGTCCACGCCTTTGCAGGGGACGCCCCGGCTTTCAAGCAGGCGGACGACCTCATAACCCAGCTGTCCGGCGTATCCGGTAACGAGAACTCTCATGGCGACGCTCCTTATTCCACAAATTCGTGGTAAATCGCATGGATGGTGGCTTCAAAATCGTTGTCATTCACGCCGACGATAATGCTCAGCTCGCTGGAACCCTGGTCAATCATCCGGACGTTGATCCGGGCCCGGCTCATGGCGCTGAACAGGCGCGCCGCGGTACCGCAGTTATGCACCATGCCCCGGCCGACCGTAGCGATGATGGCCATTCGGTCGCTGAAGGTAACCGTTCCGTTGGTGCCGACCAGCTTTTCGATCTCGGCGATCACTTCATCCAGACGGGGAGTCAGCAGTTCGCTGCTGACGACGACGCACAGGCTGTCGATACCGGTGGGCATATGCTCGAAGGGAATACCGGCATCCTCGAACACCTGCAGTACCTTACGGCCGAAGCCGACCTCGCTGTTCATCATGCTCTTTTCAACGTTGATGACGCTGTATCCCCGGTGGCCGGCGATTCCGGTGATCGTGGGGACGGAGATCTCATTCGGCGCGTCTTTGCTGATCATGGTGCCGGGATGATACGGCTTGTTGGTATTCCGGATATTGGTGGGGATGCCGGCGCGGCGAACCGGGAACATGGCATCCTCGTGGAGCACGGAGGCGCCCATATGGCTCAGCTCGCGCAATTCCTTGTAGGTAATGGAGGATATTTCGGCCGGGTTGTCGATGATCCGGGGATCCGCCATCAGGAAACCGGAAACGTCCGTCCAGTTTTCATACACGTCGGCATTGACGGCACGGGCAACCAGGGCGCCGGTGATATCGCTGCCGCCCCGGGAAAAGGTCTGCACTTCGCCGTTTTCCCGGGCACCGTAGAAACCGGGCACCACCGTGCTCTGGCCGTCCGCCAGCAGGGCGGAAAGTTTCTCCTGCGTTTTCTCATCATTCAGGGTGCCGTCTTCATTAAAGACGATGCCTTCGGCCGCGTCCAGGAAACGCCAGCCCAGGTAGTCCGCCATCAGCAGGCCGCACAGGTATTCCCCGCGGCTGGCGCACCAGTCCCGGCCTTTGCCGGAAGCGATGCCTTCCTCCACTTCGCGGAGCTTCGTTTCAATATCTACTTTCAGATGGAGACCGCGGGCGATATCCAGATAGCGTTCGCAGATCTTGGCGAATTCAGCTTCGAAGGGCTTTTTCTTTTTTACCAGTGTATGGCACTGATAGAGCAGGTCGGTGACCTTCTCATCCTTGGGAAAGCGCTTGCCCGGCGCGCTGGGAACGAGATAGCGCCTTGTGGGCTCCAGCTCCAGGATACTGCGGACTTTACGGAATTGTTCATCGGTAGACAGAGAACTGCCGCCAAATTTGGTTACGATACATTCAAGCACGGGATTCCCTCCATCGTCATCTCATCAGGCACCATCCTTCATTTTACTGCCGGAAACGTTATTCGTCAATCATTTCCGTCCGGGAAGGATCATATACCGTCCTTCAGTCGGGTGGCACGGGTGAAGGTCAGGACGGTGACCTGTTCCGCGCCGCCCGCGCGGAGCGCTTCCGCACAGCGCCGGGCCGTGGTGCCGGTGGTCAGTACGTCGTCCACCAGCAGTACCGGGAAGGTGATTTTTTCCAGCGGCAGGAACGCGTCTTTCAGGTTTTTTTCCCGGGCGGTCCGGTTCAGGGAAGCCTGGTTTTTATGGCGGGTTTCCCGGCGCATAAGCAGTTTCCGGCAGGGAAGATCCAGCTGCGCGGCAGCCGCTTCGGCCAGTATCCGCCCGTGATCGATCATCCGGTCACGGCGACGGTTTTCCGGCATGGAGACCCATGTGACGACGGTATCCGGCGGGAAACTGAAATCCTTGGGCAGGGGCAGGAGCAGGTCCGCCAGCGGCCGGACAGCGCAGGCTTCCGCCTGATGCTTCAGACGAAGGACCAGGGTCCGGGCAATGCCGGCATGAGGCGTCAGATAATAGGCGGTCAGATCCGGGCCCAGTTCTTCCGTTTCCCACCGGAAAAGCGAGCCGTCGCTGCGCAGGGACGTACGGCAGGCAGGGCAGAGGATTTCCCCGTCGGAAACTTTGCCGCACGCGCGGCAGACCGCGCCTTCCGGATACACCAGATCCAGCAGGAAGGAGCGGACAGCCGGCCAGTTGGCTCCGAACGGCGCGTACATCGGATGACGATTCATAGCTTCCTCCGGAACAGGGCTATAAAGATTCCGCCGGCCAGCAGCGCGCTCAGGAAATCCGCCGCGCACTGGGAGGCGATAATACCGTTATACCCGAAGACCGCCGCGGCAGCCAGAAGCACCGCGGTAAAAATGATTCCCTGCCGGCTGAGGGAAAGGGCCAGCGCCGGAAGCGCTTTTCCGGAAGCCTGGCACAGGCAGGTCATCAGCATCACGATTCCCGCGAACATACTTCCGGCCACCTGCCAGCGCAGCATCGGTACGCCGGCGGACACCAGCGTACGGTCCGGGGTGATGATTCCCAGCAGCGGTTCCGCCGCAAAAATGATCACCAGCGTCATACCGGCGGACAGCGCGCACAGGAATACCAGGCAGAAGCGGAGCAGGCGGCGGATCTTTTCCCGCTGTTCCGCGCCGGCCAGGTATCCGAAGAGCGGAACGCCGCCGAAGGAGAACCCGACCAGAATCATCTGTACGATCATCGTGACTTTCAGCACGATTCCCATCGCGGCGATCTTCTCGTTGCCGCCGTGAACGAGCAGCTGCTGATTCACCAGGATCACGCATACGCCGGAGGCAATGTTCGTAATCGCCGCGGTCAGGCCGATGGCCAGCACATTTTTCAGAAACACGGGGGAAATCCGCAGTACCGGCCGGACCGACAGGGACGCGCTGCGGCGAAGCACAACCGCCAGCAGGAAAACAACGCTGCACGCATATCCGATCACCGTGGCGAGCGCGGCGCCGGCCGCGCCCATGCCCGGAATCAGCAGCGGATCCAGGATCATGTTGACGACCGCGCCGACGAGCGTTCCGATCATGGACATACCGGCCATGCCTTCACACCGCAGCAGGTTCATGTGAATGAAATTCACCACGACCAGAGGCGCTCCGGTCAGCAGCACCGTGGCATAATCCCGCGCGTGGGGCAGCGAGTCCGGGTCGGAACCCAGCAATTTCAGGAACGGTTCCCGGAGGATCAGCAGGACGCCTCCGATGACCGCGCCTGTCGCCAGGGCGATCCAGAAGCAGAAGGCACTGACGCGTTTCACCTCTTCCCCGCGGTGCTGTCCCAGCAGGCGGGAAATCAGGGAACTGCCGCCCTGGCCGAAGATGTTGCCGAAGGCCATCAGAATTGTAAAAATCGGCGCGCACACAGACACGCCGGCTACCAGGAGCTCATTATTCGTCTGGGCAATGAAATAGGTGTCCACCAGGCTGTAGACAATCGTCACGATGGATCCGAGCACGACCGGCAGCGCCAGCCGGAAGTATGCCGGAACCAGCCGTTCCGTATCCAGGCGGATTTCTTTCCGCGCGTTTTCCGTCATGCTTTTTCACTCCCTGTCGCGAATGGCTTCCAGCGCGTGATTGATCTTTTTTTCATCCTGCTTGTCCAGCCAGTGGCTCGAAAGCCAGACGAAAACATAGATGACGAAGAAAATGACGCTCACGCTGATCCAGCTTTCCACATTGTCATACCATCTGAACAGGTATCCCGCGCCGGCCACGACCGCGTAAAGCGCCAGGCAGTGCAGGGGAACCCGGGTCCAGAATGTTTTCCGGTCCCAGCGGTCGCTGTCCCGCAGCAGCACGGTCGGCAGCGCGCAGAGGACGCCGGTCAGTACGATGGTGACGGGATGGTACCACCGCAGGGTCAGGTCGCGTCCGGCAAAATGCTGCAGGACCATATTGATTCCGTTCAGGAACAGGATGGATGTGGAGATAATCATGCTCTGGACAAACAGTTTTTTGACGATGTTCACCGGATCCCGAGCCTCCTTTTGATCTCTTTTACATAGCTCCTGGAGATGACGACCTGCTCCCCGTTCAGCAGGACCGCCACCATCCTTCCGCCCGGTTCCGCGCGGACGTTCTGGATTTTCCGCAGGTTGACGATCATGGATTTGGAGATTCGCACATAGTATGTTCCCAGCTTTTCCTCCAGCTCATACAGCCGGTCCCGGCTCTCATAGCAGTCGTTCCTGGTGTAGACATAGGTATGCTTGTCCACGGATTCGGCATAGTAGATCTGCGTCAGTTTGCAGAAATATGTATTTCTGTCTTTTGTGACGGAAATACCGCCGGAGCCGTTTTCCAGGAGATCAATGGCGCTGAGGATATCCGCGGATTTCTCCACGGCGCGGATCAGCGCCTGCTCCTTTTCCTTCGCGTCCACCTGCTCAAACCGAACCCGCATGACCGTTTTCCCCTTTGCCGCGCGTTATTTGTCCTTTGCGGTTATTATACTACAACCCGCGTCCGGCTGAAAGCGGGAAAGCCATCCGCGGAAAATGCCGCCCTGGAAGATGGAAATGATGACGAAGAAAATATCGGCGAACAGGATGAAAACGAAGGAGGGCAGCATGATGCGCGTATACCGTTTCCCGGCGTCCGTGCCCCGGTTGATATGTACCGCCAGGCGTACGGCGTAGGCGATGATTCCGCAGCACAGGACCAGCAGTTCCAGCAGCGTGATGCCGTAGGAACGGACGGGGGGCAGCAGGTCTTCTCCCTGGACGGCCCGGAGCAGGACGAACAGGATCATCCGGAAGAAAAACACAGTAATCAGGATCCGCTCGACATTCAGCATGACGCCGCCGCCGATCCCGACACCGCCGCACCATTCCAGCCCGGCACGCGTACAGAAGTTTTCCATGACCTGCATCAGGGGCTCGTTCTGCCTGCCTTCGATAAAGCCGTTATTGGCGATGGCATATACTTTCAGTTCCAGCCGCTTTTCCCGGCAGAAGGTTTCCATTTCCTTCATGAACGGCAGCATGTGGGAGGGAACGCCGTCGACGTACAGCGGCGCCACAAAGACGACTTTTGCCGCGCCTTCCAGCGCCTGCAGGATCGCCGGATAATCCCCGGGCGTCCGCAGGTGCAGGTATTCCTTTTTGCCCCGGATCATCAGTCCGGCGCATTTCATGATAAATCCCGAAACGCTCAGCTTCTTTTTCGGGCTGCAATTGATCAGCACTGTCTTTTCCATTACGCCATTCCTCCCGCTTCTTCCGCGTCCGCGCAGAACGCGACCGAGTGCTCCCTGAAACCCATATTGACCGCGTTGCGTTCCGCCATCAGTTCCAGGGTGCCTTTTTCCGCTTCGGTGACGTCCCCGTAGACGATGATCCGGAGGCAGTTCCGCTTCCCGTAACGGAGCGTGTGGTGCATCTGGCCGCCCCGGTATGTGCTGAACGGCGTTGAGGTCGCGATACTCCTGTCCAACAGGTTTTTGACGGCCGCGCTGTAACCGCCGTATGTGTTTTCGGTGATAATCGTCAGGTCGTCCGTCGTACCGAGCACCCGGCAGGCCTGCTGAAGTTTATCCTTCATTTCACAGGCGGCCGGATGCTTCGTCCAGCATCTGAAACACCCCTGGCAGGGGGCGTACCGCCCGTCCGCGCAGACCACCCGGTCCGCGGCGTCCAGCAGCCGGCTGTTCCGTTCTTCCCCGAGATCGTGAATGATGGTTTTCATGTTTTCCGCCTTTCTTCCGGCCGGATGATGGTATGTCTGCCCGGCCGCAGTTCAAATCATACCGCAAACCGCCCGGATTGCAACCCTCCCGCGACCAGGATGCACTCAGGCATGACCAAGATGCATCGGAAAACGTCCGGCGCTTCCTGTTTTCCTTTTCGGGATTTCGTGATATGATCTGAACCGGAACAGGATGGGAGGTGCCGGAAATGTTATTCAGGAATGACTGGCCGATCATGGAGTATGATGACAGCCCGACCGCGAAGCTGAACCCCACTCACTTTTCCGGGAGCGGCTTCGATACGGACAAAATGGTGATTACTTTTTTTCCGGAAGTGATCAATAAACTGCTGGCTGCCGGACGGATCCGGGAAGAATGCGTGATTCCCGGTGAAAACCCGGCGGCAATCTATCGCTTTGCGGACCGGGAAGACGTCCTGCTGACGCTGGGGCAGGTAGGCTGCCCCGCATGCGGCGGCAACCTGGACCTGTTCAACGCCATGGGCGTCACCAAAGTGATGTTCTGCGGCGGGGGCGGCGTGCTGGACAGGAATATCGAAGTCGGCCAGGTACTGGTCGTGGACGGGGCGATCCGGGATGAAGGTTTCTCCTATCACTATATTCCCGCTTCCCGGGTGATCCATACGGATCCCGCGGTGACGGACAAAATTGTTTCTTACCTGGAAGAGCGGGAGGTTTCCTACCTGCGCGGCCTGGTCTGGACGACCGACGCGATATTCCGCGAGACGGCGGACAGAATCGCGCTGCGCAAAGAGGAAGGCGCCAAAATTGTTGAAATGGAACAGGCAGGATGCATCGCAGTCGCGCAGTTCCGGAAATTCGCGTACGGCGCGCTGATCTACGGCGGGGACGACCTGACTGGCGAAGATTGGGACGGCCGGAGCTGGCGCAGCCGGGAAGGCGTACGCTACGACCTGATCCAGCTGTGCGCGGACCTGGTCGGGCGGATCTGAATGATCAGGGAGACAGGAGGAACGTGATGCAGCAGCTGCCATACCGGGCGGTGATTGTCGATCTGGACAGGACGCTGCTTCGGACTGATAAAAGCATATCCGCGTATACCGAACAGGTCCTGCGGGAATGGGAAGCCTCCGGCGCCGGCATCTATGTGGCCACAGCCAGGCCGGAAAGAGCGATTGCGGATTACCGCGGGATAATTCCCTTCCGTTCGGCGGTGACACTGAACGGGGCCCGGATCATCACGCCCACGGCTGTGTATGAAAACCCGATCAGCCCCGACAGCGCCGCTTCCCTCCTGGAGCGGCTCTGCCTCATTGAAGGCACCGTTATTTCGGCGGAAACAGGCAACGGTATATACGCGAATACCGATATACCGGCCTGGAATCCGACGGTGATTGATGATATGCGGATGCTTCCGGGAAATGAAAAAATCTATAAAATCCTGGCGAGCCATGTTTCCCGGGCGCCGGACCGGATGAGCATCGCGGCGCCGGAAGACGTTTATTCCACGGTTGCCGACCGGAATCTGATCCAGTTCATGAGCCGCAGCGCCACGAAATGGAACGGTATCCGGCAGATACTGCAGGAAGACCGGATCCGGACGGAGGAAGCGATCTATTTCGGCGATGACAATGATGATGTTGAGCCGATCCGGATGTGCGGCTTCGGAGTGGCGGTCAGCAACGCGCTGGAGCATGTGAAACAAATCGCGGACGCGGTCACGGGCAGCAATGACGATGACGGCGTCGCGAAATACCTGGCCGCGCTGCGGGGCTTGTGAAGGGAAAGGACCGGATTACAGACACAGGGGCAAGGTTTTTTAACGTTTTGTTCCGCGGACGATCATGGTGACGGAGACGGACGTGTCCCACTGCTTTTTTCCTTCCCGGTACAGGCGAAGCCTTTCGTCGTATTTTGCGTTGACTGCCGCGAGCGCCTGACGGTCATTGCCGGAATGGGCAGACCGGATGGCCTCAATATCGTTCTGCCGGCCCGCCTCGATCATGGTTTCCGCCATTTGCGGGGAATACTTGGGATCATCCGGCGTCAGATCAATGACGGCATATCCGGTTGTGACGCCTGAAAAGCCGTTTTTCTCCATGGACGCGGGAATCTCTTTTTCCGACATCGGGTACTGGCAGACGCCGTACTTTTTCAGCTCGTCTTCCGACTGCGGAATGCTTTCCCAGAACGCTTTTTCCTCCGCCGTCATTTCCAGGCACGGCGCCGTACCGTGCAGGCCCTTTCTTGCGGAAAGACAAAGGCATACTCCGCCCGGTTTCAGCACGCGCCGCTGCTCTCCCCAGAAAGCAGCCGGCTCCACATGCTCCTGAACCGTATTGGAAATCGTCAGGTCGAATGACTGATCTTCGAACGGAAGCCGGGTCGCGTCCCCTTCGATAAAATCGACGCCGGAGATTGTTTTCTGTGCGAAAGAGATGAAACAGCTGTCCCTGTCAACGGCTTTGATACGCGCCCGCGGATACCACCTGCGCAGTGATTCCGCAAGCGCCCCGGGACCGCACCCGACCTCCAGGATGTCGATTTCGGCGTTGCGATCCAGGCGGAATACCTTGTTATACTGATCAAAGAAAGCATCATCAAATCTCAGCTTCCTGCTGAGATACAGCGTCATTATACCCTGTACGTGTTCCGACCAGGTATTGTTCATCTTTTACCCCCGCAAATTCCGTTTCATCGCGCGCCCCGACCGTTATTTCCGGGCGCGGCGGCCTCCTGTTAAAACAGGATATCCCCCGGCCTTCCCGATGGCCGGATCAGTCGCGCAGTTTTTTGGACAAAAACAAAATCAGATCGTCATCGACGGTGCACGTTGTTTCATACTGTACGCACTGCCTGCCCTGATACCATACGCCGGATCCGTCCGGAATATACCCGCGCTTCACATACATCCGCTGCGCGCTGCCATAGCTGTCACACAGGCCCACACCCAGACAGACGGTATCCGCATACTGTCCCGCGACCTGCTCCGCCACATCCATCAGTTTGCTGCCGATCCCTTTTTTCTGGTATTTCCGCAGCACGCTGAAATCATGGATTTCCGGCCAGCCTTTTTCTTTGAACGGTCCGTCGTGCGGGGCCATATAAACATACACATAACCGGCGGGATGCCCCTGATACTCCGCTGTCAGGGCGACACACCTGCCCTCCGCCTGATGGCTCAGCCTCATATGGTATGTGGCAATATCCGGATGCCATCCCTGGGCGGTAAATTCATCCGTAAAAATCCGGGCATCCGCTTCTTCCATATTGCGAATGACCAGCGAATCGTCCCTGTAGAAAACCATCTGTTTATTCTCCTTCTCCGCCCGGGCCCCGGAACGGTACCCGGAAACCAAATCAGTTATTTCAGTCCCTTATAATATTCCCGCAGCATTTCCTGCGTCACAGGGACGCCGGCGCCTTCCGGTTCCCGGAAATCAGCCCGGTCAGGTTCAACAGGCATGTCCATAACGCCTCCGGGCCTTCCCCGGCGGGATAAGTACTCCTGACCGCCGCCTTTTCCTTTTCCGGCAGCCTGTCGATTTCCCGGTTCAGGGCGCTCTCCGGCCGGTAACGATCCCCGAGCAGATCGATATACAGTTTCCTGACGTATTCCAATTCACCCGTACAATGTCGATCAAGCCGGACGGCTTTTCAGTTTGTTCGGTTACTCTCCGGAACTTGAAAATAATGGGCGTTTCATATTATATACCAATATTGCCTTCAATACCATAGGCAGCAACGCTTAGCGGTTTCGTTTGTTTTGTAAGAAAAATGGACGTTATTTTTCAATGGACGATTCATCATCCTTTATCATCCACAAAAAAATGATGATATGTGTGAAGGAGGGGGTCACGGGGGAGAACAGCAGGCCAAGTCAAGTAACAATACTCGACGATTAGCCGGCCTGCTGTGCCTCCCGTGTTTCCAGACGATGATTCAAGGGATCGTGCAGATTCTGAAAGAACGGTGCACTTAGCGCTCAAAGTATCTCACAGCAATTGCGACCAGAAAATGAGGAGGAAAAGATGATGAAGTCCCTGTTCAAAGAACATGGCGGTACCTATACCCTTGGCAAAGATAAGCATTATTTTATTCCGCATCAAAAAACACTCAGAGCAAAGCTCACGAAACGGTCGTGTTGATCCTTATTTCGCGGTCAGCTTGATCGTCAGGTTGTTGAGGTTCAGGGAATAGGTATAGCGGATATCATCCGCCATGGCCGCTACCAGCCGGATGCCCAGCCCTTCCTGCTCCCCGGCGGGCACGTAACTCACCGGATCAAAGGCCCGGCAATCATCCCGAAAGCGCAGCACCCAGCGGTCTCCCTTATGTTGCACGCGTACATACAAATGGTTTTCTCTTTGGGGATCGAAACCGTGGATCACGGTATTGCTGGCCATTTCCTCCAGGCACAGGGCGATGTGGTTCGCCATTTTCTCGCTTTGCCCGTGCCGCATACAGAAAGCGGCGGC
>JAEEGL014055109.1_pt1 | contig 11292 bp, 7 predicted proteins | sample 9134231 | NCBI WGS metagenome assembly JAEEGL01 (sample SAMN16246548, study PRJNA631951) | gut metagenome | biome: gut microbiome; feature: rumen; material: fiber-attached | host: Bos | place: Iran: Karaj | collected 2018-10
AAGCAGTTCCTTGTCCCACTCCAGTTTCGAAATATCAAAGATCATCGTCCTGGACGCGTTGGTATAGTCCGTCGCATGCACCTTCCCGCCCGTCAGTTTCCAGATCAGCCAGCTGTCGACCGTCCCGAACAGGAGCTTCCCGGCCGCCGCTTTTTCCATCGCTCCTTCCGTATGTGTCAGGAGCCACTCGATCTTGCTCGCGGAAAAATAGGCGTCCGGAACCAGCCCGGTCTTCTCCCGGATCATCTGCCCGTACCCGGCTTCCGTCAGTTCCCCGATCCGTTCCGCTGTCCGGCGGCACTGCCAGACGATCGCGTTGCTTACCGGCCGTCCGGTCTCCTTATCCCAGACGACGGTCGTTTCGCGCTGATTGGTGATGCCGATCGCCGCGATGTCGGAAGGCGATACGCCGATCTTGGCGATGGCAAGCTTCGCGACGGCCAGCTGCGTCCGCCAGATCTCTTCCGGGTCATGCTCCACCCAGCCGGGCTGCGGATAGATCTGCGTGAATTCCTGCTGCGCCATGCTCCGGATACTGCCGGCATGGTCGAACAGGATTGCCCGGGAACTGGTAGTCCCCTGGTCCAGTGAAAGAATAAACTGCTCAGACTTCATTTTCACTCCTCCTGCAGAGAGTTCAACAGCTTCCTTCTCATTCGATCATAACATATCAGATGCACCAGGGCTGTGACCGCCCAGGAGATCGGGTAGGAAATATAGAGGATCTCCAGGCTCCGGAACATCTGAAAAACGGTGAAGATCCAGACGACCCGGAACACGCAGGAACCCAGAAGGGAGACGATCATCGGGACCACGGAATGGCCCAGGCCCCTGACCCCGCCGCAGGACGTATCCATCCAGCCGCAGACAAAATACGGCAGACAGGTCAGGCGCAGCCGGATCATCCCGTAACGGATGGTCTCCGGGTCCGTTGAATAAATGCTTAAAAGCGGCACGCCCAGCAGATAGACCCCCGCGCCGAGCACCAGTCCGGTCACCGTCACGACGGCAAGGCAGGTCTTTAAAACCTTTCCCAGACGGTCGAACTTCCGTGCTCCGAAATTCTGCCCGGTAAAAGAAATGCAAGTCTGGGCGATCGCGTTCATCGCCATATATACGAAACCTTCCAGATTGGAAGCCGCCGCGCCGCCGGCCATGGCGACCGCGCCGAAACTGTTGATGGAAGACTGGATCAGGACGTTGGAGATGTTGAAAACGACGCCCTGCATACCCGCCGGGATACCGAACTCCAGGATCCGTCTGACTTTGTCGCCGTGCAGCCGGACTCTTTTCAGATCCAGATGGAAATCATCTTCCGAGAGCACCAGGTTCCGGACGATCAGCATCGCGGAGATCACCTGGGAGAGGACGGTCGCGAGCGCGACGCCCGCAACGTCCAGCCTGAAACCGATGACGAAGATCATATTCAGGACGACGTTGACGACCCCGGCGATCGTCAGGTAATACAAAGGCCTTCTGGTATCTCCGACAGCCTGGTGGATGGCGTTCCCGAAATTATAGAGAAGCGTCATCGGCATACCGGCAAAATAGATCCGCAGATAAAGAGCGGAAAGACCCAGGACTTCCTCCGGCGATCTCATCAGGATCAGGATCCTGCGGCAGAACACGATCCCGATCCCGGCTAACAGGAAACCGCAGAGCAGCCCCAGCGCAACGGCCGTATGGACGGTCTCCTGAAGATCCTTTTTCTGCCTCGCGGCAAAATAACGGGCAGCCAGGACGTTGACGCCGACCGACATCCCGACGAACATGGAGATCAGGAGATTGATGATGGAAGTGGTGGAACCGACCGCGGCGATCGCAAGCGGCCCGGAATCCGAAAACTGGCCGACCACGACGATATCGGCCGCGTTGAACAGAAGCTGCAGCATGCCCGAAAGCATGAGCGGGATCGAAAAACGCAAAATCTTCGGGAGCAGGGCTCCCGAAGTCATATCCATGGTATTATGTAATGTATTTCTCTGCAGCATAGCGTCCTTTCCGCCCGACTCACTGCAGAGAGCCTTTTATCCGGATACCGCCCGCCGGTCCGGTTCCGCCGGCCGGATCAGATCGTTGCCGCGATCACCGCTTTGATCGTATGCATCCGGTTCTCTGCTTCGTCGAAGACGATCGACTGCGGTCCTTCAAAGACCTCATCCGTCACTTCCATACAGTCGATCCCGTATTTCTCATAGATCTCTTTCCCGATCGCCGTATTCAGGTCATGGAACGCAGGCAGGCAGTGCATGAATCTCACCTGCGGCCCTGCCGCTTCCATCAGCTGCCCCGTAATACGGTACGGAGACAGCGACGCGATCCGTTCCGCCCATACTTCCGCCGGCTCTCCCATGGAGACCCACACGTCCGTATAAAGAACGTCCGCACCCTGCACCGCTTTCAGCGGATCGGTCTCGAACGTAAGCGAAGCGCCCGTTTCCGCGGCCGTCCGTTCACACTCGGCGATCAGTGTTTTATTCGGGAAATAGGCTTCCGGCGCGCAGGCCGTGAAGTTCATTCCCATCTTTGCGCAGCCGGCCATCAGGGAATTGCCCATGTTAAAACGGGCGTCGCCCATATACACCAGCTTCTTTCCTTTCAGTGTCCCACAATATTCCCGAATCGTCAAAAAATCCGCGAGGACCTGCGTCGGATGAAATTCGTTGGTCAGGCCGTTCCAGACTGGGACGCCCGCGTACTTTGCCAACGTCTCCACGATCTCCTGCCCGTAGCCGCGGTATTCGATCCCGTCAAACATCCTGCCCAGGACCCGCGCCGTATCCGCCATGCTCTCCTTTTTGCCCATCTGCGAACCGGACGGATCCAGATAGACCGGGTGGATCCCCAGATCCGCCGCGGCGACTTCGAACGCGCATCTTGTCCTCGTACTGGTCTTTTCAAAGACCAGTGCAATGTTTTTCCCTTCAAATATCTTCTGGGAGACTCCCGCTTTTTTCTCTTTTTTCAGTTCTGCGGAAAGATCCAGCAGCTTTTCGATCTCTTCCGGGGTAAAATCCAGAAGTTTTAAAAAGTGTCTTCCCTTCAGAAATCCTGTCAGTCCGGCCATGGCGATCCACTCCTCCCGTTTACTGTTTTCCACTGAGCTTCCGCAGTTTTCCGCGGACGTACTTTATCTGCGCCGCCACCTGTTCCGGAGAGGTGCCTCCCTCGCTGTTCCGGCGGGCCACACATTGTTTCAGGCTGACCGCCTCATAAACGTCTTCCCCGATCAGGCTGCTGTGTTTCCGGTAGGCTTCGATCGGCATGTTTTCCAGCACCCAGCCTTCCGCAAGGCACTGCGCGACGATCTGTCCGGAGATCTTGTAGGCCGCGCGGAACGGCATACCTTTGCCGACCAGATAATCCGCAAGATCCGTCGCGTTGATAAAGCCTTCCTGCGCGGCCAGCAGCATCCTGTCCGCGCGCACCGTCATGGACGCCAGCATCGGAGACAGGATCCCGAGGCAGGCCTTAACGGTATCGCATGCGTCGAATACCGCTTCCTTGTCCTCCTGCATGTCCTTGTTATAGGCCAGCGGCAGTCCCTTCATCAGGGTCAGGAGCGTGATCAGGTCGCCGTAGACGCGCCCGGTCTTGCCGCGGATCAGTTCAGCCATATCCGGATTCTTTTTCTGCGGCATAATACTGGAACCGGTCGTATAGGCATCCGAAAACTCTATAAAGTGGAACTCAAGGCTGCTCCACAGCACGAGTTCCTCGGCAAAACGCGACAGGTGCATCATGATCATTGACAGCGCCGCCGTCATCTCAATGACGTAATCTCTGTCGGAAACACCGTCCAGGCTGTTTTTTACCACCGCGGGAAAGCCCAGGAGATGCGCCTCCTGCTGTCTGTCGGTCGGGAACGTGGTCCCGGCCAGGGCACAGCACCCGATAGGACTTTCATTCATCCGCACCGCACAGTCGTCCAGGCGCCCGATATCGCGAAGCAGCATGAATGCGTAAGCCATCAGCTGCTGGCCGAACGTGATCGCCTGCGCCCGCTGAAGATGCGTATAGCCGGGCATGATGATGCTTTTGTTCTTTGAAGCCTGATCCGTGATCACAGACACGGTGTCCGCCAGCAGGCCTTTGATCTCACTGATCTCCCCCAGCAGATGCAGCCGCAGGTCCAGGGTCACCTGGTCGTTGCGGGAACGGGCGGTATGCAGCCGTTTCCCGGCGTCGCCGATCCGCTGCGTCAGGATTTCTTCCACAAACATGTGGACGTCTTCCGCACCGGGATCGATCGCAAGCTTCCCGCTCTTTAAATCCTTTTCGATGCCGGACAGGCCGCTGATGATCTTTTTCGCATCGGACTTCGCGATGATCCCGCAGTCGCCGAGCATTTTCGCGTGCGCTTTGCTCCCGCGGATGTCTTCCATGACCATCCGTTTATCCACAGCGATCGAAGAATTGAAATCATCCGCGCGCCGGTCGGTCTTCCCGCTCGTCCGGCCCGCCCACATTTTCGCCATTACAGCAATCCTTTCTCACGGAGCGCCTGCACCTTCGTCGGCAGGCCCCAGAGATTGATGAAGCCTTCAGACTGGCGCTGGTCGTAATCGCTTTCCCCAAAGGTCACGAGATTCTCGGAATACAGGGAATACGGAGAAGTCATGCCGGCCGGGATGATATTGCCCTTGTACAGTTTCAGCTTTACGCTGCCGGTCACATATTTGTTGGATTCGTTCGCAAACGCGGTCAGCGCTTCCTGCAGCGGGGAGAACCATTTCCCATTGTAGATCAGGTCCGCATAGTCTACGGCCAGTTTCTTCTTGACGTGCAGGGTGTCTTTATCGACCGTGATCATTTCCAGCTGTTCATGCGCGAAATACAGGATCGATCCGCCGGGCGTCTCGTATACGCCGCGGTCCTTCATGCCGACCAGGCGGTTTTCCACGATGTCGATGATACCGATCCCATTGCGGCCGCCGATCTCGTTGAGCTTCTCGATGATCTTCGAGGCTTTCATTTTCTCGCCGTTTACCGCGACAGGCGCGCCTTCTTCAAAATCAAGGGTGACGTATTCGGGTTCGTCTGGCGCCTTGAACGGGGATACGCCCATTTCCAGGAATCCCGGCTTGTCCAGATCCGGCTCGTTGGCGGGATCTTCCAGATCCAGGCCCTCATGGCTTAAATGCCAGAGGTTTTTATCCTTGGAATAGTTGGTCTCCCGGGAGATCTTCAGCGGGACGTGATGCGCTTCCGCGTAATCGATCTCCTCGTCACGGGATTTGATGGTCCATTCGCGCCAGGGCGCGATGATGTGCATGTTCGGGGCGAAACGCTTGATGGCCAGTTCGAAGCGTACCTGGTCATTGCCCTTGCCGGTCGCGCCGTGGCAGATGGCGTCCGCGCCTTCTTCCAGCGCGATCTGCGCCAGTTTCCGCCCGATGATCGGACGGGCAAAAGCCGTACCCAGCAGGTACGTCTCGTATTTCGCGTCCATTTTTAATGAAGGAATGATGATCTCATCCACCATTTCGTCCACCAGGTCCGCGACGATCAGCTTGGAAGCGCCGGTCTTCAATGCCTTTTCTTCCAGGCCTTCCAGTTCGTCCGCCTGCCCGACGTTGCCGGAGACCGCGATGATCTCGGGATCATTGTAGTTTTCCTTCAGCCAGGGGATAATGATGGACGTATCCAGTCCGCCGGAATATGCCAGTACGATCTTGTGGATGTTTTCTTTTTTCATGTTGTCTCCTCTTCTGTTTTATGGAATCTGCTCTTCTTTATAAGATAAGCACCCGCCTGACGGCGGGTTCATTGTCACGTCCCTTACGATAGCTCATTTATATGCATGTGTCAAGGACAATTTTGTATAATATGGCTATTTTATGCAATTAATATGTATAAATTATCGTTCTGGGGATATCGTTGCCCCCGGGGACTTACCGATGATCGTCCGCGCTCTTCTGTTTCCTTAAAATATACCGCAGCAGAAGGAGGGCAAAGGCGGCGCCGAAGGATTCCCCGACAGGGAGCGCTGCCGCCAGGCCGTTTTCGCCGAAGAAACGGTCCAGGGTGAACATCAGCGGAATATAGAATACCAGTTCGCGGACGAACGCATGCAGCATCGTGGCTGCGCCCTGCCCCATCGCCTGCATGCAGTAGGAAGTATGATAATTGATATACTGCACCGGCGAAGCGAAGCAGCGGATTCGCAGGAACACCGCCGCAAAGGCCACCGTCGTCATCGCTTCTTCCGCGTGTCCGGTCGACGTGCTCAGAAACAGACGGGTCAGCGGTCCTGCAAATGAAAACAGCAGCACGATACTGAATCCCGCGACGCAAAGACCGGTCAGTCTCGCGCAGTTGATAACGCTCCGCATCCTTTTATGATCGCCGGAAGAGTAATTGTACGCAATGATCGGCAGCATTCCCTGACAGATCCCGACGTTCACCGCATTCGGGATCCTGTCGATCTTCATGACGATCCCCATGGCGGCAAGGACGAGATCCCCGTGCCGCGAGGCGATCATGTTCACGCAGATATTCGCCGCGTCAAAAAGACCCGTCAGAATAAACGACGGGACGCCGACCGCAAATACTTTTCTGACGGAATCGCCGCTGATCCGCAGCGCTTCTTTCGGATCCATGCTGATCGGGGACGTCTTCGACGCGGTATAGTACGCATAGGCCAGATACACGAACGACGCGGTATTGGACACCAGCGTCGCGAGCGCGGCGCCTGTCACTTCCATCCCTTTCGGAAGCAGCACAAACATGAACAGGGGATCCAGCGCCATATTCAGGATCCCGCCGCTGCTCAATCCGATGCTGGCTTTCCCGGAATACCCGGCGTTGCGCAGAAGATGCGCGAGAACCAGGGAGAGGATCGAAGGAAATCCCCCGGCGACCAGCACGATCATCATATACTGTCTGGCAAATCCGATCGTATTATCCGAAGCCCCCAGAAACCGAAGAAGCGGATAAGAAAAAACACCCAGAAAAGAAGCGTACAGCGCCGCGACCGCAAAAGCGCCGAACAGGCTGAACGAGCTGACCCTTCCCGCTTCATCGGGACGTCCGCTGCCCATCAGCCGGGCGGTCAGGCTGCCGCCGCCGATCCCGAACAGATTGGAGAGAGCGACCGTCATCATCACCAGGGTCAGCGTCAGGGTGGTCGCGGCCATCATGTAGGAATTCCCGGTCCGTCCGATAAAGAAGGCGTCCACCATGTTGTAGACCAGGTTGATGAGCTGGCTGATAATGGTCGGCACAGCCATCGTTGCCAGCGCTTTCGGAACCGGTACGCTTTCGAACAGTTCTTTTTTGTCGTTATGTACGTTCTGCATAATTGTCTATTATACTCGCAGACCGGAAAAATGTAAGTCACCGGCAAAATAATGCTTTTCTGCCCGGCGCTGACTGCCGGATGCATGAAAGCAGCCAGGTATTCAGCGATTATGAATAAATAGTCTTCATATTCACGATCATCCGGAGATTCCTGAAGATCCTCATGCCAGGCCATAGCTTGAAATGAAAAACACAGGATCAGGCTATCATTATAAGGCCTCGTCCTGTGTTTTTATTAGAATTCCGGTTTCGGGATCTGTTACTTTATCTGATTATCCCGCAAATGAACGTATAAAAGCTCCATTCAGCCGTATAAACCGGTTCATCGGCAAAAAAACATAGCTTCAAAACCAAAACTGAAAATCAGGCTATAACTGGGCTGCGTCCGATAAACCGGCAGAACGGCATACGGCACCGGACATGTCAGCCAGCCTGCTCATCCCGCGTATGATCTATTCGTATGATCTATTTCCCGCTCCCGGTGTCCTGCCCGTAATACGCGTTCTTCCCGTGCTTGCGCAGATAATGCTTGTCCAGCAGCGTCTGCTGCATCGCGCCCGCTTCCGGGTTGATCATCATGGCATGCCAGTCCATGAAGGCGACTTCCTCCATGACCACCGCGTTGTGGACGGCGTTCATGGGATCGGTCCCCCAGGCAAACGGCCCATGGGAATAAACGAGCACGCCCGGAATATCGGCCGGGTCTTTATCCGCGAAGGTCTCCACGATGACCTTGCCGGTCTCCTTTTCATATTCACCCCGGATCTCCTCTTCCGTCATCGGACGGGTGCAGGGAATGGCTCCGTAGAAATAATCCGCCTGCGTGGTCCCCATGGCCGGGATATCCATACCGGCCTGGGCAAAAGTGACGGCCCAGCGCGAATGCGTATGGACGATGCCGCCGCATTCCGGAAAAGCCTTATACAGTTCCACATGCGTTGCCGTGTCGCTGGAGGGCTTCCATTTTCCTTCCACGACGTTGCCGTCCAGATCGACGACCACCATATCTTCAGGTGACATTCCGTCATACGGGACTCCGGAAGGTTTGATCACCGCCAGGGAGTTCTCCCGGTCGATGCCGGAGACGTTGCCCCAGGTAAAAGTGACCAGGCCGTATTCCGGCAGCAGCAGGTTGGCCTCACAGACGATCTTTTTCAGTTCTTCCAGCATTTTCTCTCCTTACGCCGGGGCGCCGGGCTTCATGCCCGGCGTCTCCCGAATTCTGCAATTTGTTTTTCGGTATCCTGTCTTTTGAGGGGATGCCTCAGACCGTCTCGATCGCCGTCTTTTCCAGAGGCAGTGCCTTCTTATAGCGTTCCAGGAACGCGGCAAATCCCGCGATATCGGCTTCATCCGCCATCAGCGTACTGGTCTTCGCGTCCATGAAGACTTTGTTGTCCAGATAATCCGGAAGGCTTTCGCCTTCTTCTTTCCAGATCATGTAGCCTGCAAGGACAGCCATGCCGAACGGCCCGCCTTCTCCCGCTGTAGCCATGACGGAGACCGGCGCGCCGATCGCCGCGGAAAGCATCCGCTGTCCGACTTCCGGCGTTTTGAAAAAGCCGCCGTGGCCGTACAGCCTGTCGACCGTGATCTGCTCCGTCTGCGTCAGGATATCCAGACCGATCTTTAACGTCGCGAGCGCCGACAGCAGATGCGTGCGCATGAAATTCGCGAGCGACAGCTTACTGCCGGGAACCCGGGTAAATACCGGCCGGCCTTCGTCCAGATCCGTTACGCCTTCCCCGGAATAATAATTGAAGCTGAGAAGCCCGCCGCAGTCCGGCTCCCCTTCCAGCGCTTTCTTAAACAACATGGTAAACAGATCTCCCATGTCGATCTTAAAGCCTGCCGATTCCGCAAAATCAGCAAACAGGTGGACCCACGCGTTGATGTCCGACGTGCAGTTGTTGCAGTGCACCATCGCGACCGGAAAACCGTCGGGCGTCGTGACCATATCGATCTCCCGGTGGACGCCGGGTTTTTTGTCCGTGACGATCATCGCGAAATCCGACGTTCCGGCGGAAACGTTGCCCGTCCGGACACGGACGGAATTGGTCGCCGCCATGCCGGTACCCGCGTCGCCTTCGCACGGCGCGACGGGAATGCCTGCCCGGAGCGTACCGGAGGGATCCAGGAAACGCGCGCCTTCTTCCGTAAGAACGCCGCCTGATTCACCGGCTCTCAGGACTTTCGGCAGGATCGCGCGCAGATCGGTCCCGGTCAGGTCTTTGAATTTCCGGAGCATTTCCCCGTCATAGTCCATGGCCTGGCTGTCGATCGGGAACATGCCGCTGGCTTCGCCGATGCCCATCACCTTTTCCCCGGTCAGCTTCCAGTGGATATAACCGGCCAGCGTAGTCAGGAAAGCGACGTCTTTGACATGTTCTTCGCCGTTCAGCACTGCCTGGTAATAATGGGCGATGCTCCAGCGCTGCGGGACGTTGAACCCGAACAGGTCGGACAGCCGCTCCGCCGCCTCCCCCGTGATCGTATTGCGCCAGGTCCTGAACTCCGCCAGCTGCTTCCCGTCTTTGTCAAACGGCAGATAGCCGTGCATCATTCCGGAGATGCCGAGCGCGCCGACTTCCGTCAGGTCTTTTCCGTATTTCTCTTTGACGTCTTTCTTCAGAGCCGCATAGCAGGCCTGAAGGCCGGCATGGACGTCGTCCATGGCATAGGTCCATATCCCGTTTTCCAGACGGTTTTTCCATTCAAAATCGCCGGAACTGAGCGGGACGTTGTTTTCGTCGATCAGGACGGCTTTGATCCGGGTCGATCCCAGTTCGATCCCGAGCGCGGTTCTTTTCAGATCAATCATGAATTTTCACCCGTTCAATCTTTCTTTTTACTGCCTTTGTGTTTACGCATCAGCACGACGCTCTGGAGCAGGATGAAGAAGCACAGCATCGCGCCGGTCGTGATACTCTGCCACCACGGATCACGCAGACCCGAAGTGGTAACGATCGATTTAATTGTACTTAAAGTCAGAACGCCGAACAAGGTCCCGATGACGTTGCCGACACCGCCGGTCAAAAGCGTGCCGCCGATGATCGAGGACGCGATCGCGTTCATTTCCGCCGCCGTCGCGTTCGTGGCGTTGCCGGCGCCGGTATGCATCATGAAGACAAAACCCGCGATCCCGGCCAGCGTTCCGCAGATCAGGTGGGCCATAAAGCGGGTCCTGCGGACGTTCACGCCCAGCATCAGCGCGCTCTGGCGGTTGCCGCCGACCGCGTAGAAATGACGGCCGAGCTGCATCCTGCGAAGCAGGATAAATATCAGGACGACGATCACCAGGGCCGCGACCACGCCGATCTCCATCCTTGCCGGGATCATGACGCCTTTTTTGTTGGGCGATCCCAGCCACGGAATCTCGATCCGGGTCTGCAGGATATCCATCAGGTCCTGCGGGGCTTTCTGCGGGTCTACGCTGATGATGGTGATCATGCCGCGGGCAAAGAACATGCCGGCCAGCGTAATGATGAACGGCTGGATCTCCAGGTAGGCGATCAGGTATCCCTGGACCAGGCCGTAGGCCAGGCCGATCAGGAGGGCCATGATCAGGGCCAGTACGATCCTTGCGCCGTCAGGCAGGCCGAGCGCCGCCTGGAGCCTGGCAAAAGGCGTCAGGTTCCCGTTCAGGATCATAACGCCCACCATGGCGACCAGCGCCGTCACGCCGCCGACGGAGATATCGATGCTGCCGGTGATCATGACGACGGTCAGCCCGCAGGAAATGATGATCAGGAAAGCGTTGTCGTTGAGCAGGTCAAACAGCATCTGGGGCTTTAAAAAGCCGCCGCCCCAGATCAGCATGGCCAGTCCGTACATACAGAAGAATATACAGGTGGTAATGGTCAGAAGAAGCTGGGTATCTGTGATCGGTTCCCTGCGGCGGACGGCCGGATTCTTATCGTTGGTCTTGATCTGGTGCCGCCTCCGTTCCTGCTCCTGCTGCCCGGGTTCCCTTCCTGGTCTTCGGGAACC
>JAEEGL014438516.1_pt1 | contig 11292 bp, 6 predicted proteins | sample 9134231 | NCBI WGS metagenome assembly JAEEGL01 (sample SAMN16246548, study PRJNA631951) | gut metagenome | biome: gut microbiome; feature: rumen; material: fiber-attached | host: Bos | place: Iran: Karaj | collected 2018-10
CATGCGCCCCGGCGGTCTCTATCGCCTGCGCGACCGGAGGCTTCGTCCCGGGCGCGGTGCCGCGCACGGCGTCGAGCGCCGCCAGCACCAGAGTGGCGAATCCGCAAGGCCTCCGTTCGCATAGGCGGCGAGCTTCGCCGTAGTCCTTCGCCTGCAGGCGGCTGAAGACGTCGCTCACCAGCGTACGCGGCGCGAGAGCGCCGCGCCGATGCGCCACCAGCAGACAGAACACCGCCGCCAGGGCGATCACCGACAGCCCGGCCAGCACCCACATCAGCGGGCCGCCGTACACCCACGCCTGCTTCAAAGTAATCCCTGTCACCTCGTTCATCAGTCAACTCCTTCTGGCACCGAGCGATTCCTCTTCCCGGCGTCCAGACAAGATTCTACCAAAAAACGGCGCACAGACAAGCACGAAAGCTAACGATCCACAACACCACAACATCAGTGGTGTCATCCAATTCGCCGCGAGTTACTCATTCTCTGGCGGCTGATACTCCTCGGCTATCCATTTTTCAGCAGCAGCCCGGCTTGTGAATTCGTCTCCCGTCACGAATTCATAAGTCTCCTTAGCCTTCTTGATGCCTTGCGCAGTACCCCCGCCCTCAATAACCTTGAGAAGCGATTCGACCGCCAGCTTTTCGTCAATGCCGATGTATTCTCCAGAAATGTCATCGAGAGCATCCTCGTTCGTTAGCGCGAACATGGCCATCTCCACTGCGCCAATCTTCTCCGAATCATCTTCGATGTCGGAAAGCGCCATAGACCATTCGTTCATGGCGGAATCCCGCACATCCTCGTCAGGATCGGCCAGGAACGGCGTCAGCTCCGGCAGACCCTTCGCGCCGAACCAGCCGAGCGCGTCGACCATGGCTTGGCGGACTTCCGAATTCTTGCAGTTCAGCGCCTCCTTGGCGCAAGCCACGGCCTTGGACAGATTCTCTTCGTCAAGCGCCGCCTCTATGCGCTTCGATAGCGCACGCTCTTCTGGCGTGAAACCGTCGTCGTCGTCGTCATCCTCGGCGACCGAAAGAACGGGCTTTTCACGCTTCCCCGCCGTTCCTCGCGACTGCTTGACCATTTTGCGCGCCGATTTGACTGGGGCTTTTGTCCGAGGCTTCGCATCCCCCCGAACCTCCTGCCGGGCATCTTTTGGCGTACCATTGTCATCCTTGCGGCCAACAAGCGCGAGAGCGACACACAATGCCGCCACCACCGCAACAGACGCAATGAACGCAACCCGCATATTCAAGACGAGGCCCCCTCATCTTGCCATTGTGATCTACGAATGACAATCAACGGCAAGCCGTCGTCAATCCAGCGAGGCGGAAAACGAGCCCGAGACTTTCGAGATTTTCACCTTCAAGGTGCCTCCAAGAGTGCCCGACACCTTCGCGGTATACGACTTGACCTTCTTCTCGCTCTTTTCGACATAGACCTTGAAAGAGCCGGACACTTTGCCCTTCTTTGACACCTTCAGCTTCAACCCGCAAGGATTATCCTCGTTGGTAGTCACAAAGTCTTCATCGGACTTGCTGTATTTGACCTTGCCCGCCTTGGGCACACTGAGCTTCTTCCCCGTCCATTCTACCGAAATCCCATCTGGCAGAAACTCGCTAAGGACATCCTTGCCGCCGATTTCGTCCGGCATGTCATCCACGGAGAAGGAGAGAGAGCTGCCAGCTTCGATAGTCGTGCTTTCCGAGGCCGATGACTCTTCAGACGATGACGACTCCCCGGTGGCAGACATCGAAATGCCGGCAAACAGCACCGTAGTGAACGATGCGATCAAAAACAGACACGTTCTTTTGAGATTCATTTTGCTTTCTCCTATTCCACAAGAAACCTTACTAGCCCAAACCGACGCCCATTATACCATAAATTTTATGCGCTGTGCGGTCTTAGGGAAAATTTTCTAGAAAAAAATCTCAGAATCTTAAGCGGCCAGTTCTGGCCCTCAAGATGCAATACCGGCATCTCGGCGATACGGGCGCCTCTGCCCGCAGATGTGCCGGAAAGCCATATGTCAAGCAGCCGCTCGGCCACGAAACCGAATACTCGCGCGTCATATGGGGAATAATTTGAGATGTCCAGACGCCGTTCAAGCTCGAAAAGGACATCAAACAGCCACTCGCAATAGGCAGCGAAGATCGGCCTCTTCATCACAAGCATGTTGAAGCGATGTCCTTTCGTGGACTTCATGACGGCGTCAAAGGCCGGAAGCATGGCGGCATGACGCTCGGAAATGATCTGCCGGGTCGCATCAAGATCCTGCGCATGATGGGCATGGGCATACTGCGAATAGGTCGACTCGATGAAGTAATTCCTCTGTCTTGGAAGTATCACGTCGTGACGGGCGAGAAGCGCCTCCAATTCGGCGCCCGTGGCGATTCCGTGCGCGCCCTTGAAATGCCGGCGATAGTGCACAAGCCCCAACGCGTCCGCGTCAAGATTCTTCCACGCCCAGTAGAGGCCCGTCAATTCGCACCAGTTCGCGTTTCGCGGGCTTATGCCACACCCTTCGTCGTCACGCGCGAAGCCTCGGATCGGCTCGCGGCCGGCGGCCCCCACCTGCAGGGGAAGGTATGCCGGATCGTCTGGCATCGCATACGGCCTGTGCGCCGCCACCACGACGCGCAACGGGGAGACGCCCATCAGCGCGCCCCCCGCAGCGTGACCACCGCAACGACAGTGCGCAGGATGATCCACAGGTCTAGCCAGGGACTCCAGTTCACGACGTACTCCACGTCCAGCGCCACGCGGCGGACATAGTTCGTGTCGCTGCGGCCGGACACCTGCCACAATCCGGTGATCCCAGGTTTCACCGCAGTAAACACGCGGTAGTCGTCGCCGTAGAACCCAATCTCTCCATCGACAATCGGACGCGGCCCCACCAGCGCCATGGTACCCGTAAAGACGTTGAAGAACTGCGGTATCTCGTCAAGCGACGTAAGGCGCAGAAACCTGCCTAGCGGTGTCACGCGCGGATCGTCCCTCAACTTGAAGTTCGCCCTCCATTCGGCGGCCGCGACAGGATTCTCCGCAAGTATCTTCTTCAGGCGGCAATCCGCGTCGGCGTACATGGTGCGGAACTTCCAGCATCGGAACTTCCTGCCGTTGCGTCCAATGCGCATGTGGCCATACAGCACGGGACCGCGGCTCGTCAGCTTGACGAGCACCGCGATCACGGCCATCAACGGCAACAGCAACACGAAAGCCAGGATGGAGAACATCTTGTCGAGAAGCCACTTCTCTGCGCGCAGCATCGGCATCCGGCCCTGGTTGACCATCTCAAGCCCGCCCATGCCGCCGCAGGAGAAGGTACGTCCCCCCTGCACAGGAAACGCCTTGGCCGTGGGCATGTACTCCACATATGCGAACCACCCCGCAAAGTCGCGGAACTGCTGGCTGAACAAGCGCGGATCCTCGCACGCCACAAGCGTCCTCACCCCCATGCACCGCGACACGTCCACGATCTCGCGAAGGTTGCCGAGACGCGGCACGTCTCCAAGTGCGCGATGCTCGTTGTCGAAGTAGCCGACCACACGGAATCCCACATGCCGATCGTCGCGGAAGGCCGCGATGGCGCTGTTCGCCGCCTCGCCGGAACCGGCTACGACGACCGGCATGAAACCTATGCCCAGCCGCGCCATGAGCGCGCGCATCATGTCGCGGAAGAACGGGGCAAGGAACGCCACCAGCAATCCGGAAGCGATGACGATGAAGCGCGAGTAGCCGAGCGTGGTCTGGTACGAGAGCACCAGAGCCACGAGAATGCCCGCATGCACGATCAGCGCGGAGCCAAGAAGCCGTCGCATCTCCTCCACGGGCGGCAACGGCGCCGCCGGATACCAGAAGCGGCCGTGATAGAGACGGAACAGGACATTCGCGAACACGAAGGCGGGAACGACCGGCCACATCCTCAGGTAGAACCCGAATTCGTAGTGGTGCCCCAAGCCTACGGCCTTGTAGGCCCACACGACGAACGCCCACACCAGGCAGACGCAAATGACGTCTGCCAGGGCAAGCAGCAGGTTCCTGATCCGCCCCTCAAGCATTCCTGCCGCCCGTGCCGATCATTTCGAGGGCCTCCCCCCTCAGCAACCGCCGCCGCACGACCCGGTGAGCTTGATCGCCCAAGAACCGACGTTCTTGATCACCGCCGTGCCGTAAGGCACTCCGTCCACGACCACGCCGGAAACGGTCGCCTTGAGCTTCTTCGGCTTGCCGCCGTCAAGCACGTAGAAATTGAACGACCCCTTGAACGTGCCGTCCTTTGGCTTGAACGTGACATTGAGGTCCGACACGCCTTTCGTGCCGGTCCACTTGTTGCGCGCGACGACAACCATGTCGTCGGCGGGAGATCCCACTATCGGCTTGCCGCCAATCCCCGCCGCCGCGTCGAAACCGGCGATCGTCAGGTACATCGGCGAGGGAACCGCACCAACGCCCGAGACAGGAGAGAACACGCTTTTCGACGACCATGTGGCCGTGAACTTGGCCGGACGCCCGGAGGCGTTCCAGGCAGACAGGTTCTTTACGGCCGTCAACCGGCCACCGTTGAACTCGAGCAGGAAGGAATAGGCTCCCTTCTTCTCAATTACCGGCACGACCATCTTGCCGTTCTCGCCCATGATCGCCTGCGCGGAGACGTTAACCCTGTTGCCGTCGCCCAACGTGCCCGACACCTTGACCATCCCCCTGTTGCCGACCGTCACGGAAAGCCCGGAATATCCATTGGCGAAAGCGCTACCGCCGTTATCCGCCGTCTCAAAGACTATTGGCCAGAAGCCCTTCGCCAAGGTTGCCGCCTTGGCCTTGGCTGCCGCGTCCTTCGCCTTGAACACATTGCGCGCCCCCTGGACATTGTAGCTGGCAGTTCCCTCGGAATAGAATCCGACGACACCCTCCGAACCGATCGTAACCTTCATTACACCTGCGAACCCCTTCTTTTCAAGGCTGACGACCTCTCCTTCCGCGCCAGAGGCGTCGCCCGTCAGGGAAACCTTCTTCCCGCCGTTCACCTGTACCGTGGCCGTGACCTTGATCGGCTTGTCGCGATTCTTCTTTGCCGTCTTGATCGTAGACAGACCCGCCGACACGCCGGCGGCATCCGTCAGAAATGCGTCATACGTCTGGGCGGCTTCGCCCGTCAGCCCCCCCGCTCCCGGTTTTGCGAAAAGGTCGCTTTCTCCACCCGCCCTGATCTTTTCAAGATTTCCGATCATAAAGTCGATCGCCTCCTCGTCGGAGACGGCCGACGCCTGATACCATGGCCTTGGGAACTCCACGCGGCCGACCTCGCTTCCGTCTGGGCGGAACAAGATCATCGTCGGATAGGGGATCTTGTGGAGATCCATCGTCCCGCCACCCAACCGGCCGATCACGTCGACGACACTGCCCGGCAAAGCCAACGCATCCTGATAGTCATACATCTTCTGGATCGCGGCGAGCCCCTCCTCGGCAGTCAGGCCGTTATCGGCAAGATAACCCGCATCGTACAGCCAGCACTTGAACCCCCAGCCGTCGCCGAGCTCGGGATGAAGACTCTTCCCCTCCTGTCCGGCAGGAACCGGGAAACGGTAAGGGTAGTCGCACTCAACAAGGTAGAAGCCCTTCTCGGCGACGTAATCCGCCCAAGCCTTAGATTTGAGGACCTTCCCCTCGCACGTCTGGCAGATCGGGCACCACCAAGAACCCGTGAACAGGACGATGGTGTAGGCGCCCTCGGCCTTTGCCTGGGCAAATGCCGCCTCGCGGTCCATCGTCCACTCGCCGGCCGCCGCGCCGCTCCAGCGCGGGCGAATGGACGGCTGCGTGACGTCATACTCGAACGCGGAGGCGCAAACCGCCGCAAGGGATACCGCCGCCGCGAAAGCGCATTTCACTGTCTTGTTCATAACCTTCTCCTTGATCTCTCTTTCGTGCCTGACACGGACATTATACTACATCCCGATTGGCATAGCAAATAGGATTCTGCTATGTGGGGCAATAAAAGAAAGCGATGGCAGGCGGAGCGCGCCAGACCTCAGGCGAATCACAAGACATCGGTCTTGACCTTCGCCTTCTCGGGCTCGGCCAATTCACCGGACCGACACTTGCCAGGTGACAGCGGGTTTCCTGCACGTCGCCATGCCATAGCCTACGCCGTCCACCACCACGCCGCTCACATTGACCTTGTGCTTCTTCAGCTTCGCGCCTTCTTGCACGTAGAAATTGAACGAGCCCTTGAACGTCCCCTTCTTGGGCGTGTACGTGAGCTTGAGGCCCGACAGGTTGGGCTTCGCCGGGTCGCCTACGCCTATGATCACGCCGTTCTTCATCTTCACGCTCGCCGCCTTGCCGAACTTCCACTTGCCGGAGACGACGGCGACAGGCTCGTCAAACGGCAGAAGCTCCACGAGCGTCCCAGCCGGCAGCGCCGAGCCGGAGGCGAAATCCACCTTGACCGATGCGCCGGCCTTGGTCCAGTTTCCGCCGACATCCGCCGTGCGCACGATGTAGCCGCCCAAAGATCCGGCAAATCCGTCGTCGCATATCCTCGCCGTCAGCGTCCCCAGCCCATTGACCGACGCCTCCACCTCTATCGGCGCGCCGCTGGGGACTTGCACCGTCGCACTCTTCAGAGACTTCTTCTTGCCGTCCAGCAGCATCACATATCCCGTCACCTTCGCGGTCACGTTCCCCGTGCGCCTGTCCTTCTTCGGCTTACCCACCTTCAGCTGGACGACGCCCATGACATTGCAGTAGTCGTCGTACACCGCCCCGTTCAGCGTCACTGCCTTCACAGCCGTCCAGGGCGAGCCGATCGCCAGCGGCGCAAGGCACTCGCCTCCGCCGCGCACCAGGCTCCAATTGAGTGAGATGCGACCCGTCTCGTCGTCGTATCCGTAGACGGCGATCCAGTAGATCGTCCCCGATGTCGCCTGGAAAGTCAGCTTGCTGACGTAGCCGCCGCCCAAATCGTCGTCAGACACCACCTCGGAAAGAGAGTCGATCGCCGTGCCGGCGTAAACGGCGAGGACCGTGTCGAAGCCGGAGCCGATGGTGTCGAACGTGACCGTCCCGGAGCTGGGCGCCGTCCACTTGTACCAGACGGATGCACCGGAGTCCGGCTGATCTGAAGGCTTAGGCTCGGATGTCTCCATCGTAGCCCCTACGTTGCTGCCGGACGTCGAGCCGGACGCGCCGGAAATCGTCGTCGGCGACGAGAAGTTGTCGTTGGCGGGGCCGGCGGGCGTGACCGTCCAGAACGGATAGAGCGTGATCGACGCGTTCGCCGTGTACGACGCGCCCAGATTGTACGCCTTCGCGCCTCCATCGCCCGTCGACCAGCCCGTCTGCGTGTAGCCCGTCCGCATGAAGATCGCCCCCTTCAGGGTCAGCGCGACGTCCTTGGTCTTCGTCGCCATCTGCTGGGGCCCGCTTCCATACGATCCGGGCTTGTACGTCACTGTATAGGTCGTCGGCGCTGCCAGGCTCCACTTGAGCCTGACGCTGCCGGTCTTGCCGTTGTATCCGTAGACGGCGAACCTGTAGGTCGTACCCGATATCGCATGGAAAGTCAGCCTGCTGACGTAGCTGCCGCCCGAATCGTCGTCAGATGTCACCTCGGCAAGAGACGTAAGCGCCGTGCCAGTGTAGGCTGCGAGAACCGTGTCGAAGCCGGACCCGATGGTATCGAGCATGACCATGCCGGAGCTGGGCGCAGTCCACTTGTACCAGACGGATGCGCCAACGTTCGACTGGGCCTGAGGTTTGCGCTCGGATGTCTCCATCGTGGCCCCTGCGTTGCTGCCGGACGTCGAGCCGGATGCGCCGGAGATCGTCGTGGCCGACGAGAAGTTGTCGTTTGCCGGGGTCGAAGACGACGTGGCCGTCCACTTCGCATAGAGCGTCGCCGCGCTCGTCACGGCCCATGGCTTCGCGCTTGCGCCGGACGCCGTGTAGTACTGCACCCCGCCTCCGCCGATCGCTGTGAAGTATCCGCCGAACGTGTGGCCAGTCCGCGTCGGAACCGTGATCGACGGCATCGCGCTACCGTACGTCGCCGTCACGCTCGCAGTGCCGCCGCTACCGCTCTGCCGATCCAACGTCACCGTGTATGTGTTAGCCGTCCAGTACGGATAGAGAGTGATCGCCGCGTTCGCCGTGTACGACGCATTGAGGTTATACGCCTTCGAGCCGCCATCGCTCGTCGACCAGCCCGTCTGCCTGTAGCCCGTCCGCGTGTAGATCGCCCCCTTCAAGGTCAGCGCGACGTCCTTGGCCTTCGCCACCGTCTGCTGCGAGCCGTTCCCGTTCGCGCCGGGCTTGTACGTTACGGTGTAGGTCGTCGGCGCCGCCACCAGGCTCCAATTTAGCTTGACGGTACCAGTCTTGTTGTTGTATCCGTAGACGGCGATCCTGTAGGTTGTCCCCGATGTCGCCGAGAACGTCAGCTTGCTCGTGTTGCCGTTGCCGCCGCCGTCGTCGTCGGACTTCACCTCAATGAGGGAAGTGAGCGCATTGCCGGTGTAAACGGCGAGGATAGTGTCGAAGTCGGATCCGATTGTGTCGAGCGTGACCGTTCCGGTATTGGGCGCCGTCCACTTGTACCAGACGGATGCGCCAACGGTCGACTGGGCCGAAGGCGTGGGCTCGGACGTCTGCATCGTGGCCCCTGCGCTACTGGCGGACGTCGAGCCGGAGGCGCCGGCGATCGTCGTGGCCGAAGAGAAGTTGTCGTTGGCGGGGCCGGTGGACGTGGCCGTCCAGAACGGATAGAGCGTGATCGACGCATTCGCCGTGTACGACGCACTTAGGTTGTACGCCTTCGAGCCGCCTTCGATCGTCGCCCAGCCAGTCTGCGTGTAGCCCGTTCGCGTGAAGATAGCCCCCTTCAAGGTCAGCGCGACGTTCTTAGTCTTCGTCGCCGTCTGCTGCGAGCCGCTCCCGTACGAGCCTGGCTTGTACGTTACGGTGTAGGTCTCCGCCGCAGGCGACCCGCCCTGGAATGACACATTGTCCACCCATACGCCATCGCCGACGTAGTAGTAGCCTGAGGTGTCGCGGCTGTAGTCGAACCTGATCACGTGCTCTCCCGCCGGGATGTTCACCGTCACCATCGTCCAAGGCATGTTGTTCACATCCTCGTCCTTCTTGCTGAAAAGCGACGTGCCGTCGCAAGTCACCTCAAACGCCCCATAATACGAGATCATCCTGAAGTAGAAAGTCAATTTCGCAGGACCCACGACCTTCGTCCTCATCCACGAGGCCGCGGCATCTTGTTCGGAGCGCACGGCGTCGACGCCATCATACGTTGTGGACGTGCCCTTACTCCATGGGGAGAGCGCGGACGTCTCCCACGTGTAGCTCTCCGCATCCGTGCCGACCCCGATGTCGGGAGCCACCACGCCGCCGCGGTACTTGGAGGTATAAATGAACGTCTGCTTCAGGGTCCGCGTGTTGTCGTGCGTGGAGTTGCCCACGGCGACGGACTGGCACATGTGGTTGGGCGACGAAAAATACGGCACTGACGTGTAATAGTTGCCGTATCCGTCCGCGTCGTACGCCATGATGGTATGGTAGTCTTTCCCCCCAGCCTTGAAATAATAGCCGGATGAATAATCGAAAAGCTGCGGACCGCGGTCTTTCGGGTCGGCCATCGCGTCGGAATGGCCGGCGCCCATGTTGTGCCCGACCTCATGCGTCATGGTATGCCCCTGCGCAACGGAGCGAATCACGCTTACATTGTAAGCGCGCCCCGAGAAACCCTTGCAGGCGTCTTCTAAAGCCTCGCTGGTGTTTTGTTTTTTTAGGCTCCACCCTATTCCTGTGATTCCATAGTCTTTTCCGTTGTCGACCAGCACACAGACGATATCCGCTTCCAGCTCGTCCCGCTTCGCCCTGAGCCCGCTCCACGAATGTCCGTTGAGCGTGGAGGTGGCTCCAGTCGCCACATCCAGCACCATTTTTACGTCGCATGCGTCGCCACCGGCGCTGAAGCCTATTTCATAGACGCCTGCAAGCTTGAACCTGAAATCCTGGTCGAGGCCGGTGTTGGCGATGGCCGTGTTCATCTTCTGCACCTGGACCTCGGCGAACGCGCTTAGGCCGCCGCCATTCGACTTGGCCCAGGATGCGGCGTCCGTGTCGTACGCGACAAGAACGTCCACCGTCGGCTTTGTTCCGCCTTCCAACAATCTCGGAGGTATGCCTTCCACTACAGACGGCCCCTGCGGAGCGGCGGCAAGTGTCGGTATGGTCCTGATCGCCTTCATTGGAGGCACCTGCCTCTGCGTCGGCGTGATCGGGAGGCGATGGGGGTCCATCTCCCTCACGACGGTGCGCTCCTCGGAGGACAGAACGGAATACACGCGATCCTCCTTATATGCCTGTATGTCGATGTGAACGCGCCCTTCAGCCTGCACGACGGTCGCCACGAACTCGTCGCCGTATCCATCCGCCTTGGCCAGGAACGAAGCCACGTCCGAAGCGGACGGCGTCTGCTCGGCAAGATAAAGCTTCATTGTCCGGTCATTGAACAGCGTGACGTTCAGCTCGTCGCCGACATGCAGCAGGCCTTCCAGCTGCGGGGCGGCAACCACGTCCTGCCGGAGAACGCCGGCGTCCAGCGGATCTGCGGCACTGGCCAAGGCGGACTTCATCAACCCTGCGGCGGGCGTGGCGCGCTCCGGCACACTGTAGTCGAGGTCGAACACAGCGCCTGCGGCCACTAGCGAGAACGCGGCCGCGAACCACGCAACGAATGTCTTTGAAACAATGTTTTTCTTCATCGTTCTACTTTTCCTTCAAGCCGAAGAACATCCCTTCGCCTACTTCACCGTCACCGGCCACTCCGCGGCCGGCTTCTTGCTCGTCGCCATGCCGTAACCTGTTCCGTCAACGACTACGCCGCTGACGTTCAGCTTGTGTTTCTTCAGCTTCGTGGCCTTGCCTTCGCCCTCAAGCGCATAGACGTTGAACGAGCCCTTGAACGTCCCCTTCTTCGGCGTGTACGTGAGCTTGAGGCCCGAGAGGTTGGAGCCCTTCGTCGTATCGACGATGAGCCCCTTGCCGGACGCCTCGTCGTATATCTCCGGAAGCGCCGCGCCCTTCTTCGGCTTCGCCCACTTGACGCTCGCGGCCTTCGCGAACTTCCACTTGCCGCCGGAAACCGCGGCCACCTCGTTCGTCGGCAGGAAGTCCGCGAGCACGCGGCCGGCGAACGCCGACAGGTCGCCCGGCTCGACGGACGCGACGGCGGAGCCGCCCGCCCACGCGCCGCCGACGGCGGCGGACTGCACGTGG
>JAEEGL014621690.1_pt1 | contig 11292 bp, 11 predicted proteins | sample 9134231 | NCBI WGS metagenome assembly JAEEGL01 (sample SAMN16246548, study PRJNA631951) | gut metagenome | biome: gut microbiome; feature: rumen; material: fiber-attached | host: Bos | place: Iran: Karaj | collected 2018-10
GTGAACTTATTATTCCACCAATTTTATGTAATTTTGCATCATCAAATTCATTTTGATTGCCAAGTCCAACCAACATTATATTTTCAGAAAAGATATCAAGGACATCTCCAATTTTTCCTATAAAATTTGAATTTTTAATTGATTTAGAAATCAAACCTCCTAAATTTTTATCAAAATTTTCCGTTAATTTAGAAAGTTTTTTTTCACCAAAAACCCCAAATATTCTTATATCATAATTTTTATTTATATCTGAAGTAAATTTTATATCCATTTTTTATCCTATGCTTTTATTGAAGTTATAAATAATTTTTCCGCAGCACTTATTGCTTCCGAAGTAATCTTGTCACCGGAAATAATTCTTGCAATTTCATTAACACGTTGAGGTTCTGAAAGCTGTTCCACAGACGTAATAGTTGCATTTTTCTGTGCATCAAAATATTTCGAAACCTTAAAATGATGATTTCCAAAAGATGCAACCTGTGGCGAATGTGTGACAACAAGTATTTGTATTGATTTCGAAAGTCGCGCCAACCTTTCCCCCACAGCCGCAGCCGTAGCACCACTAATACCAGTATCAACTTCATCAAAAATCATCGATGAAATAATTGATGAATCAGAAATCACAACCTTTATAGCCAAGGTAAATCGTAAACGTTAACCACCAGATGCAATTTTGTGAATATAATTTTTTGCCGTTCCAAAATTTGTTGATCCCATAAAACAAACTGTATCAATTCCATTCCCAGAAAACTTATTCTCATCTTTTTCCTGCGAAACAACAACTTCGAAAACAGCCTTTTCCAATTTAAGAGGAGGAAGTTCTGTCATAACTTTGCTACTTAACATTTTTCCATATTCGACACGAACATCCGAAAGTTTTTTGGCAACGGTTAAATAATTTTCCTTTGCCAAAGATTCTTCTTTTCTTTTTTCATTCAAAACTTCATCAGAATTATTTATATTATCAACAGTTTTTTTCAAATTTGCCATAAATTCAGGAAGTTCATCAGGCGAAACTTTATGTTTTCTTGCAAGTTCTCTTATTGAAAAAAGTCGTTCCTCTGTTTTTTCCAATGTTGATGTATCACCATCATTTTCAGAAAGTATTTGTTTCAATCTTTCGTATGAATCAGATAAATTTGATACAGCATTATCAAGTTCAGAAATAATGGTTTTTATTGAATCATTTTTTGCATCATCAGGAATTCTTTCCAAAGCATAATTTGCATTTGAAATAAATTTTTCCGGTTCATCACCATATTTTGAAAGATATTCAAACGCATCTTTAATGGATGTAATAATTTTTTCTGAATTCATCAAAATATGTCGTTTATTATTAAGTTCTTCTTCCTCACCCTTTTGTGGATTTAATGCTTCTAACTCAGAAAGATTATGTATCAAATAATCTTCATCTTCCTTTGCCCTTGCAAAATTTTCCTCTATCTCTTTTAATTCTTTTTTCTTTTTTTGCCAGTCTTGATAAGCCATCCTACACTCATCTTTTAACACATCATCATGCGCAAAACTGTCAAGGATATTTATATGTGTAGAAGGATTAAGTAAACTTTGATTATCAAATTGTCCATGAATTTCAATCAATGTATCACCAACAAGTTTTAGTGTCGATAAACTTACTGGGATATCATTTATAAACGCCTTGTTTTTTCCATCTTTGTTAAGTGTTCGTCTAAGGATTATTTCAAAATGCTCTTGCACTTCACCAGAAGAAATTATTTCATTTTCCAACAAAATTTTTATGGATGGATGAGTTTTAGGCACATCAAAACTTGCAATCACCGACATTGAATCACAACCATTTTTTATCATTGATGTATCACTGCGTGAACCAAGTGCAAATGAAACAGCATCAAGAAGTATCGATTTTCCGGCACCAGTTTCACCAGTCAAAACAGTCAACTTGTGACCAAAAGAAAGTTCCAAATTTTCAATCAAAATAAAATTTTTAATAACTAAATTAGTAAGCATTTTTTACCCATTATATTTTATCACAGTATTAATCATTTTCGCATTTTTTAAATTAGTAATAATATTGTTAAGATGTTCCAAATCCTTAACATCAATAACAAACATAATATCCATATATTCTTCGGTTTTACTTATAATTTTAATATCTTCAATATTTGCATTTTCCTTTGCCAAAATAGATGTAATTTCATTCAATGCAACAGGAGAATTTTTTGAAAGTATAGAAAGTTTTGTTTTAAATGTTGAATCCTTAAACGAAGTATAATCATTCCAATCAAGTTGAAATAATTTTTCTGGAATATTTTTAAACTTAAGCAAATTTTTACAATTTTTTTTATGAATTGTAAAACCCTTTCCTGTATGAATAACGCCAACAATTTCATCACCCGGAACAGGCAAACAACATCTGGCAAAATAAACTGGAATATTTGCCAAAGTTTGATTTGAAATTTTTTCTTTCTGCTTTGCCTTTTCAAAAGTATTTTTTTCAATAGTATTAAAAAATGAATCTACATCAAATACATGCTTACTTTCTGAAACTTTAAGCTCTGGATAAATTGAAAAAATTATATGCTCCGGAGTGTATTCCCTTGACCCAACAAGCAAATATAAATCATCCACTGTTGATGCTCCATATTTATCAAATATCACAGAAAGTTTTTTCTCACTAAAATCTTTTTTATAATGCTCAAATGTTGTTTGCAAAAGTTGTTTTCCAAATAAAATTGTCTGTTGTTTGTGTTGTTGTTTTAAAAAATGTTTTATTGCATTTTTTGCCTTTAATGTCACAACAAACCTTTCCCACTCAGGTGATGGTGTTTGTGTTTTCGAAGTTAAAATTTCAACCATATCCCCTGTTTTAAGAGGTGTTCTGATATTCTTAATAACTTTATTTATTTTTGCACCGACACATTGATTTCCAACATTCGAATGAATTTCATATGCAAAGTCAAGCGCCGTTGCACCAATAGGCAAAGCCAATAAATCACCCTTTGGCGTAAAACAAAATATTGAATCAATAAACGCAGAAAGTTTCGTATTTTCCACAATTTCATCCGGAGAAGAAACATGTTGTATTGCATTAACCATATTTCTTAACCAATCAAAATCCTTTGATGTAGTATCTGTTTTTCCTTGTTTATAAAGCCAATGTGCGGCATAACCATATTGTGCGACTTTATCCATTTCCTTGGTTCTGATTTGAATTTCAATTCTTTTGCCAACAGGCCCAACAACACTGGTATGAAGTGATTGATATTTATTTGGTTTAGGTGTTGAAATATAATCCTTAAATCTGTTTGGAATCATTTTATATGTTGAATGAATCATGCCTAAAATTTTATAACAATCTTCGACACTTTCTACAATAAAACGAAAGGCAATTATATCAAAAATTTCATCAAAAGTAATATTTCTATTGGTCATTTTTTTCCAAATAGAATATGGTGTTTTTTCTCTTCCATAAATCTGTGCACGAATTTTATGCCTTGTTGTTAAATCGCTAAGTTCATCGACAATAGGTTCAATAAGATTCGTACCCGACTTGCGAAGCGCTTCTAATTTTTCCTCAATAAAATGATATTCCTGTGGATAAAGTTCCTTAAAGCAAACATTTTCCATAAAACTTTTCAATTTTTCCATACCCATACGCTCAGCAAGAGGAACATAAATAGTCAAAGTTTCAAGTGCAATCCTTTGCCTTTTTTCCTGTGATGAATGATATTGAAGCGTAGAAATATTATGATATCTATCAATAAGTTTTATAATCAAAACACGAATATCTTTTGATACAGAAATAACGAAATTTCTGTAATTTTCAGCCTTAAGTATTTTTTTCGATGTAATTTTAATAGAACGAAGTTTTGTAAGTCCAGTCACAAGTTCAGCTACTTCATCCCCAAACAAACTTTGAATAGTTTTTATCGATGTTTCGGTATCTTCCACCACATCATGAAGAAGAGCTGCAATAATTGAATCAACATCCAGTTCATATTCCTCGGCCGCAATAAATGCCACCTGTAATGGATGAGAAAAATAATCCTCTCCACTTGCACGCTTTTGCCCAGCATGTTTTTCCTGCGCAAAAGTATACGCAAGTTCAATCCTTGCCTTTTCCGAAGTTTTTAAATCCGGAATATATTTCTTTACCGCCTCTACCAAATCAGCTTTTGTCTTCAATTTATCACCTTTTTATTAATACTTACTATGATATGCCAAAAACTTTGATTTGTAAAGGCGATTTTCTGGTATTTTAGGTATTTTTTATTTTATTAAAATAAACCTTGAAACTTCAAGATTTATGATGTATTTTATAACAACAATTAATTTAGTTATGGAGTTTATTATGGTTGCAAAAAATATGAATGATTTGGTTTCACTTTGCAAACGTCGTGGTTTTGTGTTCCCAAGTGGTGAAATTTATGGCGGATTAAAGGGAACTTATGATTATGGTCCTTTGGGTGTTGAACTTAAAAATAACCTTAAAAAAGCATGGTGGAAGGCATTCATTTTTGACCGTGATGATTTCGAAGGTTTGGACAGTGCCATACTTGGAAACAAACTAATATTCAAACATTCTGGACACGAGTCAACATTTACAGACCCTCTTGTCGATTGCAGGGAATGTAAACAAAGAATGCGTGCCGATAAACTTAAAACTCCTGGTGTTTGTGATTTCTGTGGTTCAAAAAATTTAACTGAACCACGCGATTTTAATCTTATGATGAGGGTTAATGTGGGTCCAGTTGTTGATGAAAATTCTTATGCCTATTTAAGACCAGAAACAGCCCAGGGAATTTTTGTAAACTTCAAAAATGTTCTTGATTCTACATCTAAAAAGGTTCCTTTTGGAATTGCACAAATTGGTAAATCTTTCAGAAATGAAATTACACCAGGAAACTTTATTTTCCGTGTTCGTGAATTTGAACAAATGGAGGCAGAATTTTTCGTAAAACCTGGTGAAGATGAAAAATGGCATGAATACTGGATTGCTGAACGTCGCAAATGGTGGCTTAAACAAGGATTATCTGAGGAAAATCTTAAATTCGAAGTTCACGATAAATCTGATTTAGCACATTATGCAAAGGCTTGCACTGATATCGTTTATCAATTTCCACATGGATTGGAAGAACTTGAAGGTATTGCGAACAGAACCGACTTTGACCTTGGTTCTCATACAAAAGATGCCGAAAATTTGGGTGTAAAGGCAAAAGTTTTGGAAAACAAAGATTCTTCTTCCAAACTTTCATATACTGATCCATATACAAAAGAAACCTATGTTCCTTATGTTATTGAACCATCTGCTGGTGTCGATCGTGGTATGCTTGCAATTTTAAACGAAGCATACACAGAGGAAACCCTTGATAATGGTGATACAAGAATTGTTTTAAAATTAAAACCGCATCTTGCGCCTGTAAAGGTTGCTGTTTTACCTCTTGCAAAAAATAATGAAAAATTGATGGAAACAGCCGAAGAAATCAAAAATAAAATCAAAATGCTTGGTATTGGAAAAGTTGTTCTTGAAACATCTGGCAATGTTGGAAAGGCATACCGCAAACACGATGAAATTGGAACACCACTTTGTATAACTATTGATTTTGAAACTTTAGAAAAAGAACCTGCTACTGTCACAATTCGTGATCGTGATACAATGAGTCAAATCCGACTTCCTGTATCCGAAGTTTTGAACTATGTTTCAAATTTCTTTAAATATGTATAGGAGATAATATGAACAGAAAAAAACTAAGACAAAAAATAAAAAAAATCGTATCATCATTGATTGTTTATTTATTGTTTTTTTTCGTTTCTGCCAAACTATATAACTATTTTAAGCAATTAAAAAAAGATTCTTTTTACTCGTTAACAGCAGATATAAAACGCACAGATGAACTCAAGGTTGGCGCATTTGTTCGTCTTTCTGGTGTTGATGTTGGGACTGTTTCAAAATTGGAACTGCTTCCTGATTATTCGGTAAAGGTTTATATGCAAATTGATAATGGAATTTTTATTCCAGATGACAGTTCTGTTGCCATATATACTGATGGTCTTATGGGTGCAAAATATATTGCCATCATTCCTGGTGGAAGTATGGACTATATGAAAAATGGTGATGAATTTGAATTTTCACAAAACTCTGTAAACATAAATGAAATGATTGAAATTGGAATTGAACAATTTCAAAAATCAAAGGAGAAATAAAAATGTTATTTTTCAAACCAAAGGTAAAACTTTCTTTTATAAAAAAAAGTAAGAAATGGGAAAATAAAATTTCCAATATTGAAAAACTTTCTGAAAAAGTTATTGCAAAAACATTCAAAAAAATAAAACACCCTATAACAAAGGGAATGGAAGTTAATATTATGTTAACTACCGACAAAGAAATTCAAAAATTTAACAAGGAATATCGTGGTAAAAATAAACCTACAAATGTTCTTTCATTTGAAACCGGAGATGAATTTTTACTTGGTGATATTGTTATGTCAATTGATACATTGATAAAGGAAGCAAAAGAACAAAAAATTTCTGTAACAAACCATTATGCACATCTTCTTTGCCACGGTATGTTGCATTTACTGGGCTTTGATCATATTGAACAAGACGAAGCAAACGAAATGGAATTTTTTGAAATAGAAATTTTAAAGGAACTTAAAATTGCAAATCCTTACGAATAACAAGTGGGTATTTTTTGCAGTCGGACTTTTAGGAGGATTTGTATACCCTCCATTTGATGTATATTATCCATGGTTATCCGTATTATGTCTTTCCATATACCTTACATATATGCTTATACAGATTGATACATCAACCAGTGGAAAACAAGCATTTAAAAGGATATTTTGGCTTTCCGAAATTTCGTACATTATATCATTTAATTGGCTTATGAAACCATTTTTTTTCATTCCAGAAAGTACTATATTACTTTTGTTATTAGCACCATTATCTTTATTTATCTTTTCTGCATTTCTTGGGTTATTTGTTGAATTTTCCGGATTTATTACATACAAAGTAAAAAACAATAAAAGATATTTTGTATTTGCACTTTCTCTTGCATTTTTTGAATGGATCAGAAGTTGGATTTTCACTGGTTTTCCATGGAATCAGTTTTCTCTTGTCTGGTCAAATATACCTGTTGTCCTTCAATCGTTAAGTCTTATTGGGCCATTTGGACTTACATTTTTAACAGTATACATTTTATCATTTCCGTATCTATTATTTTATAAAAAGAGTTTTAAAAATATATATGGTATATCAATTATAACACTTTCAATAATAACTGTCTTATTCGGTTGGTGGAGAATTTATACATATAAAAATATAGGTTTTACCGACCTAAAGGTTCGATTAATAGACGCACGTGTTCCACAACCATATATGTCATCAAAAAAGAATATTGAAAAATATCAAAAACTTGCACACAGAAAAAATTGGCAAGATATTGATTTATTCGTGCTTTCAGAATCATCTTCGCCATATGATCTTTCAAACAATGGCTATTATGAAAAGATGTATGCAAACATTAACAATGATAAATCTTCACTTATTGTTGGATTCAATAGGTATGATAATTTTAATGAAATCACAGATTATTATGACATATACAATACCATGGCCTTGGTTAATAAAAATGGAATAAATTATATATATGACAAGGAACATTTAGTTCCATTCGGTGAATATATTCCATTTAAAAAATACATTCCATTCACAAAATTTACCGAAGGTGTAGAAGATTTCACAAAAGGTAATAACAAAAATAAGTCTATGACTGTTTCGCACCTAAAACTTCTCCCTCTTATCTGTTATGAAATAATATTTGCAGGTCTTTCCGTTCCCCAAGAAATTGATGCTATTGTTAATATATCAAATGACGCATGGTTTGGCGAGTTTGGAAAGGCACAACATCTTGAAATTGCAAAATTCCGTGCTGTAGAGGAAGGTCTTCCGGTAATCCGTGTTCCCAATTACAGTGCCGGAAATGTTGGAGGAAGTGTTATTTCTGTATTAGGAAACCTTATTGATGGTAAAATAATAGAGGGCAATGATGGTGTAACTGGTATAGTAAAGGATTTTATTATTCCAATAAGAATCGAACGCACTTTATACTCAAAAACAGGCAATATTCCATTTATAATCTTCTGTATAATAGGATTTTTTGTTACAATAAACCCAAAGAAACTATTTGATTTTACAAAAAAAAGTAATTTTTAATATTTTTTAAAAAAAAATTATTGACAAATTAAAATAATTGGCTATTATTAATTACAGTTTAACAAATTAACCAACCACGAGGGGTATAAAAAATGCATGAAATTGGAAAAGACATTCTTTTAGAAAAAAAATATATTAAACAACTTGAAATTGCTGATTTAATAAGCAAAAAACAAAAAGAAGCAGAAAAAAGAAAACGTATTGCATCTATTGATAAAAAAGATTTAGCAAAAAAGATTTCTTTAACTATTATTCTTTCTTCTATTATGATTTTTGGGGCTACTGTTGGTGAACCAACTGAAGAAGATATCAAAACTCAGGAAGCTTATACACAAGAACTTATTTTAAAAAGTGAACAAGAAAAAAACAAGGAAGTTGCAAACCAACTTATTGAAGAAGATAAGTTAAAGGATCGTATTGCCTTCTATATCCAAAATGCAGATATAAAAGAAAATGGCAGTATTACAAAACCTGAATTTTTCAAATACATTCCTGATGAATACAAAGATATAATAATCTTTATAAAGGATAAAAATGTTGAACAATTAAAATCATATCAAAAACGTAAAATTGATCCAGACAACAGAATTATCTTTGAAGCAGAAATTACTCATAAACAAGAATTTTTTGAAAACAGAGTATTGTCAAATAACATAAAATTAAGATAATTTACAATATAAAAAAATAAATAAAATCCACATGTTCTCCTCCTCTTGTGGATTTTTTTATTATTATTTTAATAAAACCAAAAAATTTCGTCAAAAAACACTTGACAATCGACAATATAAATGTTATTTTGTCTAAAAAATAAGAACTAGGGGTTATTATGTTTAGAAAAAAACTTAAATCAGATATAAATCCAGAAGCTATTTACATAAGTAAAACAGGCCTTTTCACTTGCATTGTAAGGATGTCTGTATTCCTTTTCTTTGTTCTATGCCTAATGCTTATGTTATCCGGACAATTAAAAGTTATTTTCAATTCCAGTAAAATTTTAAATACTTTTATACTAGCCGTATTTTTATTTGGAACATTTCTTAACTTCAAAAATGTAATAGTTTTAATAAACGATTCTACATGGATAAATGATTTCTTTGCCGGTCGAGAAAAAAGCTCTGCTCCAAAAATAATTTCACCAGTAGCATTTTTACTTAAGGAACACAGAAAATCATATCATCCATATTTAGAGGCAGGCACTATGCGCGCCCTTCTTGATATAATAGATGCAAGACTTCATGATTTAAAAGAATCATCATCGTATTTTTCTGGCGTCTTAGTATTTTTAGGTTTACTTGGAACATTTTGGGGATTACTTTTAACAATAGGTTCATTTGGCGATATAGTAAAAAGCCTTAACATCCAAAACGGGAATATAATGACTGTATTTGAAACATTAAAAATGAATATTTCGCGCCCTCTTTCTGGAATGGGAACAGCCTTCTCCACATCATTGTTTGGTCTTGGAGCATCTCTTATTTTGGGATTTTTACAACTTCAATCAACTATTGCACAGCATTTCTTCTATAACGAACTAGAAGAAAATATGACAAGATACACACGCATAGTTTCATCAAGTTCTCTTGCCGAAGGTGATGGATCAATTATTACATATTTACAAGCAATGTTGGAACAAACAGCTGATAATATCAACACATTACAAAAAACTGTTATGAAATCTGTTGATACAAATTCTGATGTCGCAAAAAAAATGGCATTAATGGCAAACGAAAGTTCAAAACTTGCAAAACAAATGCAAGAAAAATTAAAAGTTATGGAAAGAATTTCTGTTGCACCAGAAAAACTTTACCCTGTTCTTAATGACTTAGTAAAAATTTCAAAATCAGGATTCGGTATGGATGATAAAACTCGTGATCATATTAAAAATATGGATTTAGGCCTTATTGATATGACTGAAAAAATATCATCGGATATCCGCCTTCTTGCAAAAACAATTTCAATGACAAACGAAAAGAATAAGAAGTAAAAAATGGAAAATATTGATAAAATAGTTGCTATAACAGAAAACTTAACGACAAATTCATACACGATAATTGTTGGTTTTCAAAGTGGAAAAAAATTCTTTCTTGGTGAATGTGAAGACGAAGAAGGAGTAATGTCATTTTCAAAATTTGAAAAAATTTTATCAGAAACAAAACTTGATGACCTTTATAAATTAAAACAAAATTTAAAATGTCACAGCATTGTTATAAAAAATTATATCAATAATGAACTTCGCAGAAGACATCGTCCATTAACTAAACCACAAAAAACACTTAAACAACAATTAAAGGGAAATGAAAAACAAATAACCCTTTCAAACGGACAAACTTTAATTCGCGCATCACAAATAAAGGATAGATAGAATGAAAAGAATAAAATACATCTTTGGTGAAATACTTGTAATCCAAGATATTACAGAAAATTCTTACTATAACAGTGAATATGACAGACTTGATGATACTGGTTCCTTTACAGCTGATCAAATCAGACAAGATCTTGATTCTCGTAATATAAAACAATATTTCGAAGAAGAAAAACTTCTCCGTTTTGAAGATACCATTAAACGAAATGAAGTTTACAATATTTTAAAAGGCATGCCATTATCTGAAATTAAAGCTCTTAATGAAAAAGGCATCCTTGATATAAGAATTAAATATCTTGTTGAACAAGCAATAAAAGAAAAACTTGATGCTATAAAAACTGATGATGAACCACAAGCATTTGCATTTTTATTCGAAAAAGCAAAAGAAAAGGTAAAATAATATGTCACGTCGCTCATCCTTTGAAAATCAAACTTCATTATGGCCATCATTTGTTGATGTGATGAGCAATCTTTTGATTCTTATGCTTTTTGTGGTTGTTATTTTTATGCTTATGAATTTTGTATCAAGCATAAATTCCAATAATTCAAAAAATGATAAAATTATAGAACTTGAAAAAATAATTGAAGAAAAAGACAAACTTAACAAAGCATTAATAAATAATGTCCGTGGAGTAAAAGAAGATTTACAAAAAGCAATTGATGAAACCAAAACAACAAAATCCGATATGGAAGAACTTTACTCTGTCCTTGATATGACAAAGGATAATGCAAAAAAA
>JAEEGL015301026.1_pt1 | contig 11292 bp, 10 predicted proteins | sample 9134231 | NCBI WGS metagenome assembly JAEEGL01 (sample SAMN16246548, study PRJNA631951) | gut metagenome | biome: gut microbiome; feature: rumen; material: fiber-attached | host: Bos | place: Iran: Karaj | collected 2018-10
CAACACCTTTTCTGTGACCAGCAGCGCACAAGAATAGTATCCAGCATCCAAATGCTATTACAAAAGAAATAAAAGTGAAAAGTGGAAGAGTTATTTTTAAGATAGCTGCCTTGCTTACAATTCGTATTGCCTGAGCGTAAAAGTCATAATTGTAGGTGCTTGCTGAAAGCTTGGTCTCGTTAGGAAAACACACAACTGTGTAATAGGTCAAAGCTGGATTGTCCTGATAATACCCAAAGTCGGAAATGTTTTCCAGGTAAACAGTGCGCTTCAGTTTTGTAAGTTCTGCGTGAATGTCGGATAAATCTGCTACGTTGTCGAGGCTGAGCTTACCAGTGGCACCGTCATTACAATTAAGTGTTAAGACATAACCAGAAACTGAGTTTGAAAGAGGCTTATATGCCTTTCCACCTATATATAACAAATTAGTGTCTACACCAGAGTTTCCATTTTCAATAACAACTTCTTCTGGAAGATAATCTGTTGTGACTTCGGATTCTTCTGCGGAATCAGTCTCTTCAGTTTCTTCAACCATATAATAGGTTTCATCATCCTGTGAGGTTTCATCATCGGCAGAATAGCTGTAGGTCACATAATCTCTTCCAGATTCTATTTCTGTTTTATTGTTATCCCATATTCTTGAATATATTGTATTTGTGTTTGGAGTACCCTGAGGATACTCACTGGTGGCATATGCGTAATCATAATCAATAATAGGATAGAATCTTCCATTGCCGTATACGTATGCTTTTTGACCAATCAAATCATATCCAATACCCTCAATGCTGGCACAGGTATAAATACTTTCATAATCTGTGGCAATGGAGTTTGGGGCAGTCCAGTCCAAAAGTTTTTCATTTAAGGTGAAAGTAGTTTTGTTATCAATTCCATAGAAATCTATGTAGGCATCGTCAGGAACAGCTATATCTTTGAAATTGCGATACAAATATGTTTCATTATCATTTAAATCTAAACCCTCGGTATTCTTTCCTTCAATGACGCCATAATAGCAGTTCATTCCTTCAAGCTTACCTGAAGTGAAGCCGGAATCCTTATTAGATAAAATCCAGGTGGCATAATCATCACCGGCGATGTTGTATATAGAATTCTTGAATTCAGTGGAGCCGTTTGCGAATAACCCCCAATAGCCTAAATTCATACATGTGAAAGAAGCAAATAAGAATAAAAACGTAAATACGGTACAAATAATATATAAGAATATTTTTCCAGTTTTGTTATAGAACCGTTTCATAATCATCCTCCTGGCTTAATTTAAGCCTTTATCCATCTTATAGCCATGACCCCAGACAGCCTTTAAATATCTAGGATTGGCACTGTCATACTCAAGCTTTTCTCTGAGATGTCTGATGTGGACAGCAACAGTGCTTTCGGCACCGATTACCGTGTCCTTCCAAACCTTTTCGTATATGTCCCGTGGGGAGAATACTTCACCTGGATGGGTCATAAGTAATTTTAAAATGTCATATTCTAATTTGGTAAGGGATATTGGCTGACCATCAAGAGTGACTTCCTTTGCCTTGTCGTTAAGTTCAATACCGCCTATACGAATTAGGCTAGAGGTGTCTTGTGCATTCGTGCCTGCCTGTGATCCCAGCAAAGTATAGCGACGCAATTGAGACTTGACCCTAGCCATAAGTTCTACTGGATTGAAGGGTTTGGTTACATAATCATCAGCACCAATGGTAAGACCCATAACCTTATCAGCATCCTCACTTTTGGCTGTTAGCATAATAATTGGGATATTGGAAGTCTTTCTAATTTCGGCCATAGCAGCAATACCATCCATGACAGGCATCATAACATCCATTAATATAAGCTGAATGCTTGAATTCGTATTTACGATATCAATAGCTTCCTTTCCGTTAGATGCGGATATTACTGCCATCCCTTCGCTCTCTAAGTAAATTTTTAATGCAGAAACAATATCTGGTTCATCATCACAAATTAGAATAGTATACATTGTATCTCCCTGTTTTCTTTTATGATTAATCACAAATTCATTGTATTGTATATTATTTTAAGTTCCAAGGGGGAAAAAGATTAAGATTTGTTTAAGATAGGACCTAAAAGGATGATTGTTTAGCAATCTACTTTTATGGTCTAGTAATTTTTACATTTTTGTGCATTCATTATGGATTTAGAGTATTATTTGGTTATAAGAGAGGAGATTATATGTATCTAATTTCAGCATATTTCGATGAAAAATCTACAAGGGAAGTTAAGAGGCACATTGATATCATTGCAGAGAATACTGGGAACAGGTTTATGACTGATAACAATGTGCCGCCACACATGACTATTACGAGTATTGAAGCAAGGAGTGGCGAATTGCTGGTGCCTGCTTTTGAGATGGTTGCTTCTCACCTGCACAGAGGAAAGATAATTATTCCTACAATAGGTCAGCTACTTCCTTATGTTTTGTACGCCGGTGTAGTTCCAAATGCATATCTTTACAAAATGCAGCAGGCTTTTTTAGATGAGATTGGCAAGCTGCCTGAGGTTTCATTTAGCAATTATTATCAGCAGGATTCCTGGCTGCCACACATTACATTGGGCAAGACTTTGAGTGAAGAACAGATGAGGTCAGCATTCGAGTTTATGAGAAGGAATTTTAGACCTATAGAGGCTGAGATAGTATCTGTGGGGCTTGCCAAGACAAATCCCCATGAGGATATAAAAGTAATTGAATTATAAGTTAGTTGTGAGGTGAAAATGAAAGCATACTACCACCTGCCAGGGTTATTTGAATTTTATGAATTATATAAGATGTTTTTGCCGTTATATCGAAATCATCGAGAGTGGTTTTATGACTGGTGTGAGATAGGCTCAATATATGGAGCGCCTGCGGATTGTATCTGGGGTGGTGGGCGTGTCGGCTTCGGAGATGAAGCACCTGAGAGTGTAGCTGATTTAATGAAGGAATATGGAATTTCCTCCCGTCTTACTTTCAGTAATTCACTTCTTAGGGAAGAGCACTTGGCTGACAAAAGATGTAATCAGTTATGCTCTCTTTTTGAGAATGGTTTTAAAACTGAAAATGGGATAATTGTTTATTCAGACCTACTTCTTAATTACATTAAGGAGCACTATCCAAACTATTATTTCGTATCTTCAACCACAAAGGTTATGACAGATTTTAGCCAGTTTGAAGTGGAACTGAATCACCCAGAATTTAAGTTTGTAGTTCCAGACTTCAGACTGAATAAGGAAATGGAAAAGCTAAATGCATTAACCTCAGAGCAAAAACGAAAGGTTGAATTCCTATGTAATGAATGCTGCTGGTACGATTGCTATGACAGAAAACTCTGCTATGAAAATGTTAGCAGAAAGAACCTTGGTGAGGACTGCCCTGATCACGAATGTGTTTCACCAAATGCCAGCATCGGCTACAGATTTTCAGAGGCTATGAAAAATCCAGGATTCATTGGTTTAGAAGATATCCAAAATGTCTATATGCCGATGGGATTCTCAAACTTCAAAATCGAAGGACGAAGCTTAGGAAGTGCAATTGTACTTGAATTTCTTTTATATTACATGACAAAACCAGAACATCATCTTAAGGTTCGAGAGGAAATATATTTGGATAGTATGCTAGATTTATTTTGATTATCGTAAATACGTTATTTATATGGGCATCGGAGAAAAACGGTGTCCCATTTAATTTGTTGAGATTTAATGAATTATTCACAAAGAAAGGTTACAATATTTTTAGTTGTTGAGAGACAGTAAAGGGGATTATTGGTTATGGATTATAAGAAAACTATTCTAACTTCAATTCTTGCTGGCTTTTCTATTGGCTTGGGAGGGATGATATTTCTTTCTGTGGACAATAAAATAGTCGGCTCGGCACTCTTTAGCATTGGTTTATTTTTAGTATTAACAATGGGATTCAGTCTGTTCACCGGAAAAGTATGTTATGTGCTTGATGGTAAGGTCAAAGATAACCTTATCAATGTTATTCTGATTTGGTGCGGAAATTTTGTGGGCTCCTTTATTCTGTCATTTATTATCAAGAATACCAGAGTGTATGGAGCACTGGCTGAGAAAGCAGGTGCCTTGTGCCAGGTAAAGAATCAGGATTCCTATCTTAGCTTATTTATGCTTGGAATTCTCTGTAATATATTCATCTTCATAGGAGTAGATGAATATAAGAAAAACGAGCATGTCCTAGGAAAGTATTTGGCAATTATTCTTTGTGTTATGGGCTTCATTCTTGTAGGCTCAGAGCACTGCGTGGCAGATATGTTTTACTATAATGTGGTTGGAAAATACTCTGCGGACATGTTCGTCAGACTTCTTATAATCACAGCAGGAAATGCAGTTGGTGGAACGGTGGCTCATCGCTGCTGTGGCTGACTGTATTTCAGATATAGAGCTTTAGGTGGCCTGACATAACTGAACTTCTCCACTGGCAATCTGCTCACCACGTTTGATACAGTCATTAATGAACTCCATGGATTTATTATTCTCCTCTGAAGAAGTGAGGGTATAATGAAAATCATGTAGCTCAGAGTTCATGATTAAATTTCTAACGGTGTTCATGCCTGCTTCGATTCGTTCCTTTGTCAGCTTCTCATTAACCTCAGCAAGTCTCACTAGTCCAGATTTGCTTTTAAAGAGATCATCTCCTGGGAAGATTCTGCAAATTTCAGCGCCACTGAACCAGCGATTTTCTTTTTCAATCTGTTTGTCAAAATCTTTTTCCTCTGACAAATATATCACGATAAATTTTCGATAGCCCTTGGCGTAGAGGGGAGCAATAGGGGTATTGGAGAGATTGTGTTTTAACACATCAACAACACCGCCGTCTACCAGAAGGTGCATGAATCGTTTGGACAGATGGTAGCCATTAAAAAGTGGCAGAGTTGCAGAACAGAGAACATACCTACGTATATCCTTTATTGATAATTTTCTCCAATTGATAAAGGCGGTGGTGGTTTTGAATCCACATACATCAGTTACAGTTGAAAAGATATCGTATTTACGAAGTTTCTCCTCGGTGAAATTTAACTTGGCAAGCATTTCAGAAAGCTTGTCCTGTGAGAAAACCCCATTCATCAAAAAATAGGAAAAAAGAATAGTAAAATTTCCAGTGATGCATGCCCTAAAAATCTGTGGCAATGTATATTTTGCATCAAGCATATCTGTCTGCTTGAAAGACTCCCACATTTTTTCTTTTTCTTCAGTTGTGTTATCAGACAAAAAAAGGGCTGTATTTATAGCACCAATAGAGGTACCGGAAAAACCTGTGATTTTGTCAGTTAATCCTAGTTGCTCCAGTTCCTTCCAAACACCTAATTCAAAAGAGCCTTTTGCTCCTCCGCCGCAAAGCACTAAACCAATCTTTTCTGAATTTCCCATTTTTTAAATCCCCCGAATTGAACTTGCCAGACTTATACGTGACATGAAACAATTATACCTTTTTATGTTGGCAGGCTGTCACATTTCACATTTATTTCGCAATAAGTTCAGAATCTTAGTAATAGTAAATTTCTTTCTTGTGAAAAAAAAGAGGAGAGTGTTGCAAATAACATATGAATATATTATCATATGTTCAGAGGTTAGGAAAAACTAACTTTCATAGGGCTTCCCTTTGAGGGCGAGAGAGGTCCAGTGGACCTCTGATCCGAGCCGACCGGAGCGGAAGCGTAGACAAGCTGACTGATGAGGTGTACTACAAGAAGGGAGGAATTGAGTATGTCAGAGAATTTTTTGGAAGTACGGGACATATATAAGGCCTATGGAACTGGCGATAGCAGACAGGAGGTGTTACGAGGAACAGATTTTTCTGTTGCGAAAGGTGAGTTCTGTGTTCTGCTGGGACCTTCTGGTTCAGGAAAGTCTACTTTTGCAGTTTTTAAGAAGAGATTTGAGTAGATCTAAGCGAAAGAAAGCAATTAGACTTCCACGTTTTGGATTTTTAAACAGGTTTAGGCTTAGAGTATTGATGCAAAATGCAACAGGTTACTGCACACTATTTCTTGGCATTGCCTTTGTTATGATTCTTTTAAATTTTGCAGTTGGTCTTCCTGCGACATTAAAGAATTACCAGGCAAACGCCACAGATTATATGATTACTGATTATCAGTATGTTCTTAAAAAGACAGTTGATGCTGATGGAAATGAAATAACAACTTCAGAGAAGACAGCAGAAAAATATAGTTCTAAGGGACTTCTTACAATAGATGGAGTTCATATTGACGAAGAGGTCACAGCCTATGGCTATAAGAAAAATAGCAAGTATATAAATCTTCCTTATGGTGCAAAGGAAAATGAGATTTGGCTTTCACAGGCCTTTGCTGAAAAGTTTGGTTTAACCGAGGGGGATGAGCTTACTCTTAAAGAAAAGTACACCAGTGATACCTACGATTTTAAAGTGTTGGGAGTGTACGACCAGCCTGGAATCATTGCTATCTTCATGCCAAATGACAACTTTAATAAAGTGTTTGATTATGACTCAGACCATTTTTCTGGTTTCCTTTCAAACAATGAGATAACAGACATTGATGAGGATTACATTTTGTCGGTGATTACTGTTGATGATATTTTGAAAATGGCTAAACAGCTTGACCATTCCATGGGAGGCTACATGGATTATTTTGGATACGGCTGTATGGCACTTGCAGTACTATTGATTTTCCTTCTGACAAAGATTATTATCGAGAAGAACACGGTGTCTATCTCAATGCTAAAGGTCCTTGGATATAATAGCAGAGAGATAAATAGTGTATTCATTAGAATAACGACAGTCATGGTAATAATCTTTGCATTGATTTCGGCATCACTCAGCGGTATTGCTTTGGATGCCTTGTGGAAGAGCATTATGTATCAGCTTAACGGTTGGTTCACCTTCTTTGCAGAACCAAAGGACTACGCCAAGATGGTAGTGATGGTAGTTATTGCATATCTAATTGTTGTACTTTTAGATATGAGGCGAATCAGAAGAATTCCTATGACTGAAGCACTGAAGAGTGCTGAATAAAGGAGTATTATTTAATGATTCAGGATATCAGTCCAAGAAAGTTTGACAACTCATTTAAGCCAGAGGCGAAGCCTTCTGCTGAGAGCCTAATACTTGTTCACAGAGATGGAACTTTTCTATTAAAGATGGACGAGGCTAGCAAGACCATAGAGTATCCTAGATTAAAGGATTTTAATGGAGAGATAAACGCTCGATATTTATTTTCAATAGATGATGAAGAATTCTTTTACGCAGATGCAGTGTCAGATGACATATTTTCAAAGGGCTATGAATTCTTTAATATGCGTCAGCTTCGCAACGATTATCTTCATCCAAAGCACTATGTGTTTGCAGCTTTTACAGCTATCCAGCTTTGTGCCTGGTATGAAACCACTGCTTTTTGCGGAAAATGTGGCAGCAAAAATGAGGATTCTAAAACTGAGAGAGCCAGGGTTTGTCCGAATTGTGGCAATGTAATTTATCCTAGAATCAATCCTGCAGTAATAGTAGGAGTGACCAACAAAGACAGAATCCTTCTTACAAAGTATAAAACTGGTTTTGCCCACAACGCCCTTGTTGCTGGTTTCATGGAAATCGGTGAGACCATGGAGGAAACTGTTCAGCGTGAGGTTATGGAGGAAGCTGGGCTCAAGGTGAAAAATATTCGCTATTATAAATCTCAGCCTTGGGGTATAGCCAGTGATATCTTGATGGGCTTTTACTGCGATGTGGATGGTGACGATACTATCACTATGGACTCATCAGAGCTTAAGTATGCCGAATGGGTAAGCAGAGAGGATATTATATTACAACCTTTGGATTACAGCCTTACAAACGAAATGATGAGGATGTTTAAAGAAGGAAAACAGGTATAAAATGAGAAACGAAAACGGGACATTTCCGAAAGGAGATGCCCCGTTATTTGTTTGAGAAAAATAATTAGTGTGTAGCCATATCCTTCAGACGAACCATAAGTGTGCGTACAGGTGGAAGGAAAAGCACTACTACTGTGATTGCTGCTTCAGCAAAAATGTAAATAGCATTATAAGCCAGGGAGTAAGTAAGAGGACTCCAGCCGTCCCATGCCCATTCGCCGAAGAAAATCCATCCAGAGATTACCGCAAATACGTAGCGACCAAGGACACCAGCGATGTACCCTTTCACAAGTCCGAACTTGGAATTTGAGAAGAATCCAGAAAGACCAAGAGCACCGAAGGCTAAGATGTAATCAACGATTACCTGAGCTGGGAACAATATATATGGATCTACAATGAGATTTAACAGACCATAGGCAACACCGGTTACGATACCTACCAGAGGACCGAAAAAGAATCCTGGAAGGCAGGCTACAAGCATTGAAAATGCTGTGATTGAACCTCCTGTAGGAAACTTGAAAACTTTGATGTTGGATAGCACGAAAGCTAATGCCATTGAAACAGCACAAAACGCAAGCTGTTTAGCAGAGAAAGTGACTTTGCTTTTTTCGTTTGAAGTAACATGATTAATCATAATAAAAAAATCTCCCTTCATGCTGCATGCTAGGAGATCATCTAAAAATAGCTTCCTTACGCTGGTATTATCCAGTTCAAGTGATAAGGGTCGGTGTAAACACCTCTCAGCAAAATGCGCCCCTAGCAATCATGTTAATTAAGTTATTTAGAAAAATAACACAACTAAATCACAACGTCAACATATTTTTTCTGACTTTTTGTGGTTAACTTAAGGAGAAAACCACAAAAACCCTCTATATTTGGAATATTTATATATGATACAATAAGATTGCTTGGGGTATGTATTCCTCCAGTTAGTTTTTGCAGATAGGAAATATAATGGTAAATACAGAAAAAATAATTGAAAAAGTAATATTAGTAGCAGTTAACGAGGGAGACGAGGTTGAAGCCAGAGATTCCCTTGATGAGCTAAAGGACCTTTGCAAGACAGCTGGTGCCGAAGTGGTTGGAGAGATTATGCAGAATCTTGAGCGCCGCAATCCAGGTACCTATGTGGGGACAGGTAAGGTAGATGAGATAGCAGATTTGATCTGGGAGACAGGCGCTACAGGAATTGTCTGTGACGATGAATTGACGCCAGCACAGATGAGAAATCTTGCCGATGTGTTGGATACAAAGGTTATGGATAGAACCCTGATTATCCTTGATATTTTTGCAGCAAGAGCCGGAACAGCCGAAGGAAAGATTCAGGTGGAACTTGCTCAGCTACGATACGAGATGACCAGACTTACAGGCTTTGGAAAGAATATGTCCCGAGTGGGCGGTACTGCAGCAGGTGGCGGTGGAGCCATAGGAACTAGAGGACCTGGTGAGAAAAAGCTTGAGATGGATAAGCGACTTATAGCTGGTCGAATCAGCCAATTAAAAAAAGAACTTGCAGATGTGGTGGCTCATCGTGAGATAACACGAGCAAAGCGCCAAAGAAATGGAGTACCTGTGGCTGCAATCGTTGGTTATACAAACGCAGGTAAGTCTTCATTTTTAAACAAGATGACAGATGCAGATATTCTTGAGTGGGATGCACTTTTTGCGACCCTGGATCCAACCACCAGAGAATTATTTTTGGATAATGACCAAAAGATATTACTTACTGATACAGTTGGATTTATTCGCAAGTTGCCACATCACCTGGTAGATGCTTTCAAGAGTACCCTTGAGGAAGCCAAGTACGCTGACTATATTATCCATGTGGTTGATGTGAGCAACCCTCAGATGGATAGGCAGATGGAGATTGTTTACGAGACTCTTGACAAGCTTGGAGTTTGTGACAAGCCAGTAGTTACCATTTTTAATAAGGTGGATAAGGTGGCTGACGAGCATGATTATCACGACCTGAGAGCGGATTATACAGTTCACACATCTATTAAAACTGGCAAAGGCTTGGATAGAGTTAAGGAGATTTTGGCTGAACTCCTTAGAGATGGAAAGCAGTATGTGGAGAAGCTTGTGCCATATACTGAGGCTGGCGAAATCGCAAAGATTCGTGAAAATGGCGAGTTGATTTCAGAAGAGTATCGAGAAGACGGAATATTCATAAAAGCGTACATTTAGCGCAACATTTGATGACTTCTTGCAGGGGAACTAGGGAAATCCCCTGCAAGAATCTGGCTTTGCCAGACAACTTTTCCATTTCATGTAAAAGTTGGTCCAGTACGATTCCTGTTTTTTTGATAAAAAACAGGAATCTATAAATCCTTAGACTTTTCTATTAATTTTTGTTATGATGAATAACGGATAAAAGAGAAGGGTTAAGATTTTTACTTTCCATGAAGGGGAAGTACGGTAGAAGGAGAAAGAAATGACAATTGCACAAATGTTATCACTATTAGGTGGAGTGGGTCTGTTCCTGTTTGGAATGTCCATTATGTCCACCGGTCTTAAAAACAGTTGCGGTGATAATCTTCAAGTTATCTTAGAAAAAGCTACTACTAATAAAGGAGTAGCTGTCTTAGTTGGACTTTTAATGACAGTCCTGGTTCAGAGCTCTTCAGCTACTGATGTCATGGTTATTGGCTTCGTTAATTCGGGCTTGATGGCGCTGGCACAGGCTATTGGAGTTATTCTTGGTGCCAATATCGGTACCACAATCACGGCTCAGATTACAGCGTTTAATATTGCTACATTCACACCACTTTTACTATTTGCTGGTGCGGTAATGTACCTTTTCATAAAAAAGGATTTGGTAAAGCACATTGGTACAGTTATCATGGGATTTGGTATGCTGTTCCAGGGTATTACTATTATGAAGGCGGCTATCGCCCCACTTTCTCAGTCAGAGGCTTTTGTAAACTTTTTAAGTACACTTAGGAATCCATTCCTTGCACTTATTTTTGGTATTGCATTTACAGCTCTATTGCAGAGTTCATCTTCATCAACAGTTATCTTCCAGGCATTTGTTGCCCAGGGGATTTTAGATTACGATGTGGCAGTTTACTTGGTAATTGGTGCAGCTATTGGTTCGGTTACTCCAAACCTTCTTGCATCACTTACTGCAAATAGAAACGGAAAGCGTTCAGCTATTTTGAATCTGCTTTTCAACCTTATCAGAGCAACAATCATTATCATTATTATTAATGTGACACCACTTTTGAGATGGATTCAGTCTACATCTACTGATCCAGCTCGTCAGATAGCTAACACACATACTATTTTTGCTATCGTGGCAGTACTTATTATCCTCCCATTCACGGACTACATCATTAAGCTCACTTACATGTTTATCCCTGAGCTTCCTGAAGAGACCCGTGCAGCAGAGGATCGCAAGCTTGTATTTATGACTCAGATGGGCAATGTACCACC
>JAEEGL015449328.1_pt1 | contig 11292 bp, 9 predicted proteins | sample 9134231 | NCBI WGS metagenome assembly JAEEGL01 (sample SAMN16246548, study PRJNA631951) | gut metagenome | biome: gut microbiome; feature: rumen; material: fiber-attached | host: Bos | place: Iran: Karaj | collected 2018-10
CAACTGGGCCGTGCGCTTTACCGAAGAGCAATTGAACGGCATCGATACCGAAAAGTTCCGCAAATGGAACGCGATATACGGACGATGCTGACCGAAAAAAACGCCCGCAAGGGCGTTTTTTTAATGCGGAATTCGTAATGCGTAATGCGTAATTAAGCGCCGCAGGCGCGAAGTAACTTCGGTAGCGCGGCTGACCACAGCCGCTATTGTGCAGAGACGCGGGTATGCGGCGGCGTGCCGACGGATACCCCGGCTCTGTGCAACGAAAGGTAAATCTTTTGAAAGAGGTTGGTTTTGGTCGTCCCTGCGCCGGGGTATAGCCCGCATTCGCGTCCTATACCCACGCCTTGCGCCGATAGCGGCTGTGGTCAGCCGCGCTACCGATTCGATTTCCCACATGAACAGAAACATACGAACCGAGACACGCCCCGTCCCCTGTCTCGATTTGGTCTAACCGGTCTAACCGGAATAACTGGTTTTTTTAACCATATATAAAAAAGTATTTCTGATCACAAAAAAGTATATATACCTTTAAAAAACCAGTTAGACCAGTTAGAGTAGTTAGAGTATATACATTATTATGAATTTGTTTCTTTTTGAGGATTCCGAATGATGGCGCACCGGACGTTTTTGCCGTAGATACTGACGCTTTTTTTATACTGTTCCTGATCTTTATCCAGCAGCCCTTTGCGGTCGGCGTAGGCGAGGACGGCGCGGGGAGAGAAGCCGCCCTCCTCCATGATGGCGTTGAACACCTTGCCGATCACGGCGGTATACTCGCCCATGGGCTTGCCCCACACCTCCACGGGGCGGTGGGCGTCCACGGTGACGGGAAAATGGGCCGGGTTGGCGGCGACGGTATCAAAGAGGTATTCCAGCGCCTTTTCTTCCATGCACACGTCGGCATTGGCCAGCAGCAGCGGGACAACCTGCTCCACGCTGAGGGGATCGGGGCGAACGCCGTGTTCGGTGAAGAAGCACACGCAGCATACCGCGTCCGCCAGACGCAGCGCCGCCATGGCGGCGGCCTGTTTGCCCGTGACCCCCGCGGCGATGAGCTCCCGCAGATACTTTTTGAAGCCCACGGGCAGCGCCGCCCGTTTCTCTTTTATGAACTCCACGAAGCGGTAGCCTGCCACGCCGTAATTGAGTGAGATCGCATCCAACAGGCCCGCAAAGTCCTTCGTCACGGGCTCGGTGAGCTCCAGCTCGATGCAGCGGTTCATGGCCCCGCCGCCGATCCCGTCCGCGCTGATGGGCCGCTCGCCGGTGGTGATGATCGTATTGCGCCACGTGGGCTGCTTTCTGAGGCCGCCGTCCTTCGCGCCACGGGTTTTGCCCACGCCCTCGGCCAGCGCGTAGATCGTTTGCTGAAAGTCGCTTTTGCCGGGGCCCGATACGATCTGGAGCTCGTCCACCAATAAGGGCAGGTCGTGCAGGAAGGCGGCGGTGGTCTCGAGCCCCGTGGCGGTGGCGTTGAAGGTGCTGATAAGCTTTCCCGGGGCGGGATCGCCCCACACGCTGGCCGCGAGCTGCAGCAGCACGGTTTTGCCCAGCCCCGTGCGTCCCCAGATATGCACGAAAAAGGGCTGCAGATCCAGCGGCGTGAGCAGCGCGGAGGCACAGGCGGCGGCAACGGTCAGGCGGGCGGCAAGGCTCCCCTTCCACACCGGCAGCACCGCATCGATCCAATTGCGCTCGTCCCCCGCAAAATGCACCGCGTCCAGCTTCAGGCGCATGCTGTTTTCGCCGCCGAAACAGATCCCCTCGGCGTAGGGGGCGAACTTGTCGCTGTATTTGCTCACCCAGCCGAGATGCGCCATACTCCATTTTTTGGGCAGGATATGGTCGTTCATGTGGTAGAGGGCGGTAAGGTACCCGCTCAGCGCCCGGGCGTTTTCGCTGGTAACCGCGATGCCCGCCGCCGAAAGGCCCAGAATGGCGTTGCTGCCGGCCAGCACCGTGCGGGGGTAGGTGCGCTCCTCCCAATAGCCGTTGGCGTTGTAGGCCACGGTGAGGCTCACGGTGTGGTCTTCCACGTCCTCCACCGCCGCCACGGGCATGATCGGGTGCAGGCACACCACCTTGCCGGTTTTGGTGCGCACGCCCCGGTCGGTGCATTCGTAACCGTCGCAGTAAAGCTCGTAGGGTTGGTCCGTAAAGGCCGTTTTCGCCGGTGGCTCCGGCGGTTTTTTGACGTTTGATTCTGCCATAATGATCTCCTTTTCAATCGAGACAGGGGACGGGGGAGCTTCACGTGCCGCAGGCACATATCGCACCGAAGGTATATCGCGCCTTTGGCATATCGCGCTTTTGCATATTTCGCCGGCGGCGAGTATGCAAAAGCATATCGCGCGCCGCCGCAGCGGCGCAAACGAAACAGAAAACGGGAAACCGTACCGTTTTCCCCTGCCGTTGTTTACGGGAGTATCATAGCAGAAACGGGGATATCGCTTCTCCCCGAAACGGGGAAAAATTAAAAATTAAAAATTAAGAATGAAAAATTAAGAAATACGACCAAATGGATAATACAAAACCGCGCCGGAGGGTTGCGCCGCTGCGGCGGCGCGCGATATATTGCTTCGCAATGCGATATACTCCGTGCGATATATTGCTTCGCAATGCGATATATGCCGCTGCGCGTCATGTGATAGGATGTGGAGCCTGTAACTTTCACGTGCCGCAGGCACATATCGCACCGCAGGTATATCGCGCTTTTTGCATATCTCGCCTTCGGCGAGTATGCAAAAGCATATCGCGGAGCCGTCAGGCTCCATATCGCGGCGTCGCCAAGGGCGACGCTATATGACGCTTTGCGTCATGCGATATGAGCGAAAGCCGGGGGCTTTCGCTCGCTGCGCTGCCGTTGGCAGCGCAAAAGAAAAGACCCGGTTGCCCGGGCCCTATCTGCAAGGGGTAAAATTATTTAACAGCCTTCTTCAGGGTAGCGCCGGCTTTGAAAGCGGGAGCCTTGGAAGCGGGAATGGTGATCGCTTCGTTCGTTCTGAGGTTGCGGCCTTCACGGGCGCTTCTTTCACGAACCTCGAAGGTGCCGAAACCGGTAAGCTGTACCTTTTCGCCCTTGGCAAGCGCGCAGGTGATCACGTCCACGATCGCGGCGAGAGCCTTATCGGTATCCTTCAGAGAAAGATCAGCCTTTTTTGCAGCAGCGGCAACAAGTTCCGTTTTATTCATTGAAATTATCCTCCTTCTTTTTTATATTCAAAAGCCTTGCGGCTTAAGTGCAAATTCAATCCGGAATTCTGAATTCTGAATTCTGAATTATCAGTTCGCCAGTTCCTTCTTCGCTCTCTCCCAGAACGCGTCGAGCTCGGCGAGGGTGTAATCCGTCATGGCTTTGCCTTCGGCGGCGGCGTACTGCTCTACCAGCCGGAAGCGGTCGGTGAATTTATCGGTGGCCCAGGTGAGAGCCTCCTCGGCGTCCGTATGCCCGAAGCGGCACACGTTGACGGCGGCGAACAGCAGGTCGCCCAACTCGTCCTTGACTTTATCGGGGTCGCCGGAGGCGAGCGCCTCTTTGACCTCGGCAGCCTCTTCGCCCACCTTATCGAGCGCGCCGGAGGCGTCGTCCCAATCGAAGCCCACCTTGGCGGCCTTGTGCTGGGTTTTTTGCGCGCGCATGAGCGCGGGCAGCTCGCGGGGGATGGAGAGGATGCTCTCGGTGGTGGTCTTCTGCTTTTTGGTGGCGCGTTTGATCGCGTCCCAGTTCGTGAGCACCTCGTCGGAGCCCGATACCTTTACGTCGCCGAATACGTGGGGATGGCGCACGATCAGCTTTTTGGAGATCTCGTCGCACACGTCGTCAAAATCGAACACGCCTTTTTCGCGCTCCATTTCACTGTGCAGTAAGATCTGCAGCAGCACGTCGCCCAGCTCCTCGCGCAGCATTTCGGGGCTGGCCTTATCGATGGCCTCGATCACCTCGTAGGTCTCTTCGATAAAGTTCTTGCGAATGCTCTCGTGGGTCTGCTCCCGGTCCCAGGGGCAGCCGCCCGGCGAACGCAGGATGGTGACGATGCGCACCAGATCCTCGCAGGTATAGCGGTCTTTGAAAGTAAAGTTATCGATCATACGGTATCCTCACGGTTGATCATTTACGGGAATCGTGAAGCTGTTTTATAGCCAAATTATATTTTACCCCAATAATCCAAATTTTTCAAGTGTTTTTGCAATTTTTCTTCCTTTGGGCAGCATAATTACGTCTTCTTTGGTAATTCCGCCCACCGCAACGAGGGCGATGGCGTAAAACATGACCGCCGCCAGCACGCCCGCGATGCAGGCGATGTTATCGCGCGAGAGGAACCCGGCGATATAGGTGAGGCCCCCTTCGGGCAGCGTTTTTTCAAAAATGGAGTTGGTGAGCCACGCCGCCGCGCCCGAGATCACCGCGCACACGGCGGGCTTTACGAAGAGCCTGCTCCAATGGTATTTGAGCTTGGTTTCTTTGGCGAGCACCGCAAGGGCGTAAACCACCATCACCACGTTGCACAAAAAAGAGCCGACCACCGCGCCCTGGATATTCACCGAGGGGATGCTCACCAGCACGAAGTTTGCCGCCACCTTCACCGTGGCGCCGATGAGCATGGATTTGATGGGCACGTCCATACGGTCGATGGCCTGCAGCGCCGAGGTGAGCGGCTGCGCGAGCGCAAGAAAGATGACCGAAAAGCCGTAGAGGATGAGGATGGGCGCAATGTACGGAATGGCGGGGGCGTTGACCTTGGAGGAACCGAAAAGCAGCCACAGCAGGTCGTCCGCCAGCACCATCATGCCCACGCCCGCGGGGAAGGCCACCAGCATGCAAAGGCGGATCACGGTTTCAATGGCGCGGCGCACGCCGGGCATATCCTTTTTCGTCCAGTCTTCGCTGAGCACCGGAATGGCCGAAAGCCCCAGCGTGATGGTGAAGGTGGGCACCACGTTCTTGATCTCCAGCACCATATCGTAGGCGCCGTAGAGGTAGGTTTTGAAATCGATGGCCGCAGCTTGGGTAAAGCCCCGCGCCGCCACGATGCCCGGGTACATATTGGCCACGGTGGCGTAATCGCGCTCCAACACCACCTTGAGGCGGTTCTGGATGGTCCAGTTATCGATGAGGGTGGTCATATTGAACACCAGCGAGCTGATGGCGATGGGAATGGCGATGGCGATGAGCCGCTTGGCAAGCTTTTTGCCGCTGCGGGCCGCCGGGGAGGTTTCGAGCAGGGCGCGGGTGATGGCGTCCTTTGCCGCGGCGTGGCGGATGATGAGATACACGAGGCCCAAAAGGGAGCCCACGCTCACGCCCAGCACCGCCGCCGCGCTGGCATAGGCCGAGGCTTTATCGGACACCACGTCTTTCAGCCACGGGATGGAATCGGCAAAGCCCAGCGTGGAGCCCAGCACCATATTCAGGAAGAGCCAGCCGAAGATCAGCTTGCCCGCCGCCTCGATGATCTGCGATACCGCCGAGGGGTTCATATTGCGCAGCCCCTGATAATAGCCCCGGTAGCCGCTCATGACGCAGCAGAAGAAGATGGAGGGGGCAATGGCGATGATGGAGGGAAGGGCGTCCAGCGAGCCCACGGACTTGGCGTAGGGCACCGCCAGCAGCAGCATGATCGCCGTGCCCAGCACGCCCATGAGGGCGAACAGGAGGTTGGACACGGTGAACAGCTTTTTGGCGTCCTTAAAGCGGCCCTGCGCCATTTCCTCCGCCACCATTTTGGAAACCGCCGTGGGCAGCCCCGCCAGCGCGATGGAGTAGATGGGCGTGTAGATATTGTAGGCCGTGGCGTAAAGCCCCGTGCCGCCGTAACCGATGCGGTTGGCCACGTAGAGCTTGAACAGGACGCTGAGGACCTTGACCAGCACGATGGCCGCAGACAGGATCAGCGCGCCGTTGAGTAGGGACTGCTTTTTTTGAGCCATAAGGGGGAAATCTCCTTGTTTTGATAGTTTTTATCGAAAGAGGGGAAAATCGGTTTTGAGGAAAAATTCGGAATTCGGAATTCGGAATGCGGAATTCGGAATGATTAAAAATGCGTAATTCGTAATGCGTAATGCGTAATTAAAATTCGGAATTCGGAATTGTTTCAAATGCGTAATTCATAATGCGTAATTTATATGAACCTTTATCTATTCGGAATGCAGGGACGGAGGCGTTCGCGGTCTGCGGAAGAATAACGATACCTGATTTCAATTGCGGCGAAGCCGCCACCGAAATTACGCATTACGCATTACGAATTACGAATTATAATCCCGTTTTATTTTCAGCCGCGTAAAACTCCTCTATCTTCGCTTTTCGCTCGAGCAGTTCATCGAACCGGGAAATATACTCGTAGGGGTATTTGAAGTTATAGATGCGCTCGATCAGGGGGCCGGAGGGCTCCTTGAGCTTGATGACCGCGCCGGCGCCGCAGGCCAGCACCGAATGGGTCTCTTCCATCATATAGATATTGTAGAGGCAGGGGTAACCGGGCTTTGCCCAGCCCACGTTTTCGAGGTTGCCCAAGGATTTGCTTTGCCGGTACATATAATAGGGGCCGTAGCCCGCCGCCGAGAGCGCCGCCCCGGCGTATTCCACCATGGCGGGGGTCAGGTCCGCCCCCGGGGAGCCGTTTGCGAGGTCCGCCGCCCGCTTGAGGGCGAGCGTATGCACCGTGATATTTTCGGGGCCGAGATCCACCGCACGGTTGATGCTGTTTTGAAAGCTTTCGAGGGTGTCGCCGGGCAGGCCCGCGATGAAGTCCATATTGATATTATCGAAGCCCATGGACCGGGCGAGGGCGAATTTTTCCTCGATATCACGCGCTGTGTGTTTGCGGCCGATGCGCTCCAAAACGGCGTCCGAGAAGGTTTGGGGGTTGATGCTGATGCGCCCCACGCCCCCGGCTTTCAGCGCCGCCAGCTTTTCGGCGGTGACGGTATCGGGCCGCCCGGCCTCCACCGTAAATTCGCGGCAATGGGCGGTATCGAAGTGGTCGTTCACCGTGCGCAGCAAGGTTTCGAGATCCGCCGCCGACAGGGTGGTGGGCGTGCCGCCGCCGAAATAGACGGTTTCGAGCTTTAACTTCAGGCGGTCGGCGATGGCGGCCGTGGCGCGCAGCTCCTCACACAGCAGCCGCACGTAATCCGGCACCAGCTTTTTGGCCTGCGCGATGGAATGGGAAACGAAGGAGCAGTAGGAACAGCGGGTGGGGCAGAACGGGATGGAGATATAAAGCGAATAGGAATCGGGCCGCGAGAGGGCCACGGCCTCGTTTTCGGCGCGGGCCACCTGCAGGCACAGGTCGGTTTTGGCGGGGCTCACCATGAGCTCGCCCGTGAAGGCGGCAACGGCCCCGGATTCCCCCTTTTCGGCGATGAGGGTACGCATCAGCTTCGAGGGGCGCACCCCGGTAAGGATGCCCCACGGCGGCGTGACGCCGGTGATCTGAGAGAGGGCTTTGACCATGGCCACCGCCAGCGCGTTTTCTTCGATCAGCTCGGCGTAGGCGGGGGTCTCCTCCACCCGGGCTTCGGCGGTTTTGCCGTCGATGAACGCCCGGCAGACGTAGGTAACGGCCCCGTCCGCTTCGGTTTTTTCGGCGATCACCCGGCGGGGGTCGGCGGCGTCGTCCGCGCTCCCCTCCCCCTCGCGGAATACGATCTTCTCGGTGGGGAAAAAGATGCGGCACACCTTCTCGCTCTCATATTTATATGTATGTCCGCGTAAAAAAAGTATCATGGGGTGGACTCCAACTATATCCAAATAAATATAAATGAGGAATTATTTCAAATGCGTAATTCGTAATGCGTAATGCGTAATTATATGAGAGTTCATTCAGAATGCGGGAACGAGGGCGTGCGCGGTCTGCGTAACCCCGTAGCGCGGCACACCGTGCCGCAAATAAAGGGGAAAGTAACTTAAAAGATTGTTTTCCTCACAAAGGCGGCACGGTGTGCCGCGCTACGATGCAGGGTTGAGACAGGGGACGGTTCTGTGTCTCAGACGAAGCGATATGGTTTTTCAAAGGTTTTTGTCTTGAGACACAGAACCGTCCCCTGTCTCAAGGTCAGCTTTGTTTCGCCCGCAGGTACCGGTTGTACTGCTTTTCAAAGGAGAGGCTTGTGGGGCGGTCGTGGCCCGGGAGGATGGCGTATTCGCCCTGCATCTGCCCGATGCGCCTCAGGGACGCGAACAGCTGCTTCGTGCTGCCCCCGGGCAGGTCGGTGCGGCCCATGCTCACGTAAAAGAGGGTGTCGCCGCTGAACATGAGGTCGTTATATAAATAGCAGACGCTGCCCCGCGTGTGGCCGGGGGTGTGCATCACCGTGATCTCCCCGCTGCCGAAGGGCAGACGGGTCCCCTCATCCACAAGAATATCGGCTTTGCACAGGCCCTGCGCGCCGTAGAGCAGACGCGAATTCAGGCTTTTTTCTTCGTCAAAGAGGCAGTCCGCGTCTTCGGGGTGGATGCAGATCTGCCCGCCGTAGGCCTCCTTGAGGGCCTTTACCCCGCAGATATGGTCGGCATGGCCGTGGGTGAGCAGGATGTATTTGAGCGACTTCACGCCCGCTTCGTCCAGCGCCCGCCGCCAGTCGGGGGTAAACAGGGCGCAATCCACCGCCAACGCCTCGTGCGTGGCGTCGTCGATGAGGATATAGCAGTTGGTGGCGTAGGAGCCGAGGGTGAGGGGAATGAGCATAAAAAGAGATCCTTTTTTGAATGAGGAATGAGGAATGAGAAATGAGAAATGAAGGTGGCGGCTTTCAGCCGCAATGTATTATCGGGTATGGGCAGCGCCCATCCATAATTCCTCATTCCTCATTCCTAATTCCTAATTTTTTTCCAGATATCCGTATCCAGCCAAATCGTGACCGGGCCGTCGTTGACGAGGGAAACCTGCATATCCGCGCCGAAAACGCCGTGCTGCACGTTGGCAATGCCCTCGGCGCGAAGGCGGTCCATGTAGTATTCATAGAGACGGTTGGCCGTTTCCGGCGGCGCGGAGGGGGTGAAGGAGGGGCGGTTGCCCTTTTTGACGTCGGCACACAGCGTAAACTGCGACACCGCCAGCACCCCGCCGCCCACGTCGGTGAGCGACAGGTTCATTTTTTCGTTTTCGTCTTCAAAAATGCGCAGACGGGCGGTTTTGCCCGCCAGCACCTCGGCCTCGGCCTCGGTATCGCCGTCCATGACGCCGAGGAGCACCAAAAAGCCCTTGTCGACGGCGCCTACGGTAGCGCCGTCCACCTCTACCTTTGCGCATTTTACGCGCTGTATCACGGCACGCATGAAGTCACCTCCGGACCGGATAAGTTTTGTGTTTTGCGTGGTGTGTGGTGTGTATTGTGTGTTGAGTGTTGTGTATTGTGTGTGTGAAATGAAAAATTAAGAATTAATAATTATCATTCCGAATTCCGAATTCCGAATTCCGAATTCCGCATTTTAAAAATTATCCGGGTCTACGCCCTCGTAAGGCGTATAGCCGCCCTCGGCAGCGCCCGGTTCTTCGGGGATCACGAGCGCGCACACGATATAGGCGATCACGCCGCCGCCCACAAACAGAGCCAGCAGCACCGTGCACAGACGCACAAGGGTGGGGTCGATATTGAAGTATTCCGCGATGCCGCCGCATACGCCGGCGATCTTGCGGTCGGTTTTGGAACGGTAAAGCTTTTTCATGTGACAATCTCCTTTTATAAAAATAGTATTTATGCAGAATATAACCGTGATACAGGGGACGGTTCTGTGTATCAATACACAATTTGTCGGTTTGCCGATTCGGTCGGCTGATACACAGAACCGTCCCCTGTATCAGCCTTCCCCACGGATTCCGCCGCTGCGGCGGCGGGCGATATGCTGCTGCGCAGCGCGATATATTGCTATGCAATGCGATATAATTTGCTTCGCAAATTGCGATATATGACGCTTCGCGTCATGTGATAAGATACTGCAATTGTAACGTTCATGTGCCGAAGGCACATATCATGCGCTGACGGCGCATATCATGCCGCCGCAAGGCGGTATATCATACGCTTCACGCGTATATCATTGCGAGCGAAGCGAGCTATATGTCTGCGCCGGAGCGCTCCACGCTGAGCACGCCGTGCGTCTTTTTGAGCTTGGCCATGATGGACTTCAAATGCTCCACCGAATTGGCGGAGATGGAAAGGTTGACCAGCGTTCTGCCATCCTTGGTAGCGCGGGTGTTGATGCTCTGCACCGCCACGTGCATGCCGTTGAGGGAAGAGAAGATCTCGTTCATCACGCCGCCGCCCGAAAGACAGGTGAGCAGCAGGGAGGCGATGAAATCTCGCTTTTCGTCTACGTGCCAGTATACCCTGATCCATCGCTCGGGCTCGGGCGAGGCGGCGATGTCGCGCGGCACGTTGGTGCAATCGCGCTTATGCACCGAAATGCCGTGGCCGCGGGTGATAAAGCCGATGATCTCGTCGCCCGGGATGGGGTTGCAGCAGCGCGAAAGCTTGATAAGGCAGTTATCGATGCCCTCAACCACAACGCCCTCGCTGCTGACGGTGCGCAGCTGCTTCAGGGGCTTGACGGCCTTTTCGGCCGCGGTGATCATCTTATTATACTCATCCTTGATCATGGGCATGATCTTGGAAAGGATGATGCCGCCGTAGCCGATGGCGGCGAAGAAGTCGTCCGCCGTGGTCATTTTCTGGCGGTCGCAGATCACTTTGAGAAGCTGCTGGCCCTGCTCGTCGGTGATATTGATATTATTGCGGCGCAGCTCGCGCTCGTACTCCTGCCGCCCCTCTTCAATGTTCTCTTCGCGCCGCTCCTTTTTGAACCAGGTGCGGATCTTGGTGCGGGCCTCGGCGGTGGTCACGATCTTGAGCCAATCGCGGCTGGGGCCCTTGCCGGGCTGCGAGGAGGTGATGATCTCTACGATCTCGCCGTTTTTCACCTTGTAATCGATGGGCACGATGCGCTTATCCACCTTGGCGCCCACCATTTTGTTGCCCACGGCGGAATGGATGGCGTAGGCGAAATCGATCACGGTGGCCCCGGCGGGCAGGCAGATCACGTCGCCGCGGGGGGTGAACACGAAGACCTCGTCGCTGACGAAATCGTTTTTGATGGTGTTGAAAATATCCGACACCTCGCCGGATTCGCTCTGGGCCTCCAGCAGATCCTTCACCCAGCCGATGCCCTTTTCGATGCGCTTGTTGGCGTCCGCGTCCTTCACGCCCAGCTTATACTTCCAGTTGGCGGCGATGCCGTATTCGGCGGTTTTGTTCATGTCTTAGTTGCGTATCTGCACCTGGTAGGTGTGGCCC
>JAEEGL016284194.1_pt1 | contig 11292 bp, 7 predicted proteins | sample 9134231 | NCBI WGS metagenome assembly JAEEGL01 (sample SAMN16246548, study PRJNA631951) | gut metagenome | biome: gut microbiome; feature: rumen; material: fiber-attached | host: Bos | place: Iran: Karaj | collected 2018-10
TAATAAGCCTTTATTATGGGTTCAAATATAGTCTTTTTTCGGAAAACTGCCTGTCCAATTATGGATTTCGAACTCAAATGATGCCTTCCACAATGGTATAGGCACGAAAAAAGGACACTTCCGAAGAAATGTCCTGTTTAGTAGCGGGGGGAGGACTCGAACCTCCGACCTCCGGGTTATGAGCCCGACGAGCTACCGACTGCTCTACCCCGCGATGTTTGGGACTGCAAAGATACGCAATTCTCCGTAATCCGCAAATTTTTTTTCAAACCTCCCGCAGGAAGGCGGCCATGCCGGCCACGTCCTCCCTGGCGAAAGCCTGCTGCACGCCGCTCCGGAGGTTCTTGAGGTTGACCTGTCCGGCCGCCGCCTCGCTTTCTCCGGTGATCGACAGGAACGGGATGGCCTTCCGGTCGGCGTAGTCGAACTGCTTCTTGAGCTTGACCGCCTCGGGGAAGATCTCGACGCTGACGCCCTCTGCACGCAGGGAAGCGGCAACGGGAAGGATATACCGCATTTCGGCCGGGCCCATGTTCGCGAACAGGAGCGTCGTCGCCGTACGCAGGTCTTTCGGGAACGCATCGAGTCCGGAGAGGACGTCATAGATGCGGTCGGCGCCGAAGGAAATGCCGACACCGGACATGTCCGGCAGGCCGAAGATGCCGGTAAGATTATCGTAACGACCTCCTCCACAGATACTTCCGATTTGGAAATCAAGCGCTTTCACCTCGAAGATCGCCCCCGTGTAGTAATTCAGGCCGCGGGCCAAGGAAAGGTCCATGTCCACCGGACAGGAAACGCCGGCCGCCTCCACCAGGGCGAAGAGTTCGTCCAGTTCGTCCAGGCCGAGCAGTCCAGCCTCGGACGTGATGCCCGAAGCCGAGCCTCCGCTGAAGAGCGCACGCATCGCGGCGATCTTCTCCGCCACGGTGCCGCGCAGCGAAAGGATCTGCTCGATCACGGCGATCCCGCTCTCCGTCAGCCCCTTCTGGCGCATCTCTTCCTTGACTGCATCCAGCCCGATCTTGTCCAGCTTGTCGATCGCGACGGTGATGTCGACGACCTTGTCCGGCGCCCCGGCGATCTGGGCGAACCCGGTCAGGACCTTCCGGTTGTTGATCCGCACGCCGACCCGGACCTTCAGGCGGGAGAAAACGGCGTCCACGATCTGGACCAGTTCGAGTTCATTCAGCTGGGAGCGGCTGCCGATCACATCGGCGTCACACTGCCAGAATTCGCGGTAACGGCCCTTCTGCGGCCGGTCCGCCCGCCAGACGGGCTGGATCTGGAAACGCTTGAAGGGAAAGGACAATTCGTTCTGGTGCTGGACGACGAAACGGGCGAACGGGACGGTGAGATCGTAACGGAGACCCTTCTCGCAGACCTTCTGCGACAGGGCAAGGCTGTTCACGCCGTCTTCCGTGATGTAGTCGGGCAGGTTCACCTTGGAGAAGCAGTCCCCCGAATTGAGCACGCGGAAAAGGAGTTTGTCTCCCTCCTCGCCGTACTTGCCCAGCAAAGTGGAAAGGTTTTCCATGGCGGGCGTCTCGATCTGCGCGTAGCCGTACAGGCGGAACACGGACTTGATCGTATCGAAAATATAGTTTCGCGCGGCGGTTTCCTGCGGGCCGAAATCCCGCGTCCCCTTGGGAATCGATGGCTTCTGTATCATTTCGTCAATTTCGTTCTGTCAGACAAAGATAGTAAGAATCTCAGAGAAATTCCCTACATTTGCGGGAATCCTCAATTGCAATCGCCATGAACATGAAAGAGTTTGTCAAGTGGGTGCTGGCCGTCCTGTGCGGACTGTTCGTCTGGGGCATCGTCAAAGCGCTGATGTTTATCATGATGATCGGCTCGATGGCCTCGTCGTCCGCCGCCATGGCTTCCTCCGGCTCCACCGCCGTCCTCCCCAAGGAAGGCGTGATGCTGGTCGACATGTCGCGGACCCTCCTGACCGAGCAGTCGGCGGAGATGGACCCGATGCGTTTCCTCCAGTCCGGTGAGATGTACGACCAGGTCGGCATCCTCGACGCAGTGAACGCCGTCCGGAAAGCCGCCGAAGACCCGGCCGTGAAGATGATCTTCCTGAAGACCGACAATGCGTCCAACGTCACCTACCTGGAGGAATTCCGCAAGGCGCTCACGGAATTCCGCAAGAGCGGAAAGGCCGTCGTCGCCTACGGGGAAGCCTTCAATTCCGGCAGTTATTACCTCGCATCCGTCGCCGACAAGATTTACTCCACGAGCCACCACGGCGGCAACGTCATGATGCTGGGCGTCAGCGGCAGGATGCTGTTCCTCAAGGACTTGCTCGACCGCCTGGGCGTCAACTACCAACTGATTCGGCACGGAAAATACAAATCCGCCGGCGAGATGTACGTCAAGAACAGCGCGAGCCCCGAGAACATGGAGCAGAACCAGGAGATGATTGCTTCCATCTGGGAGACGATCTCCCGCGAAACGGCCGAAAGCCGGGGCATTTCCAAGGATTCGCTCGACCTGTTCATCGACCGGCTCATGCTCAACCTGCCGGAAGACCTGGTCGCCCACGGCCTCGTCGACGAACTGCTGGACGTGGAGGGGTACAAGGCGAAAATCGCCTCCCTGGCCGGCAAGGACAACTACAAGGACGTCAAGTTCTTCTCGCTCTCTGAATACGTTTCCGCGAAAGTCAAGGAGAACTACTCCGCCAAGAAGAAGATCGCCGTCATCTATGCGGACGGCAGCATCGTGGAAGAAGGCACCGACAAAGACATCGTCGGCAAGCGTTTCGCCGCCCTGCTCGCGCAGGCCCGTGCGGACTCCACCGTCAAGGCGGTCGTCTTCCGCGTGAACTCGCCCGGCGGCACCGTCCTCGCCTCGAGCAAGATCAAGGAAGAGGTCGACCGCACCCGCGCCGTCAAGCCGGTGATCGCCTCCTACGGCAGCTACGCGGCATCCGGCGGCTACTGGATCTCCAACAGCTGCGACCGCATCTTCACCGATGCCACCACGCTCACGGGCTCCATCGGCGTATTCGCCGCCGTCCCCGAATTCAGCAAGACGCTCAAGGATGTCGCCCACGTGAACGTCACCCCCGTGAATTCGCACGCCCATTCCGACATGTTCTCGCTGACGCGTCCTTTCGACGCCGAAGAGACCGCCTGGATGCAGACTTCCATCGAAGACATCTACACGCGCTTCGTCAATACGGTTGCGGAAGGCCGCGACATGACGCCCGAGGCGGTGGACGAAATCGCCCAGGGCCGCGTCTGGACCGGCGCGGACGCCCTGAAGATCGGGCTGGTGGACGAGATCGGCACGCTGTCCGACGCCATCGCCTACGCGGCGCAGGCGGCCGGCGATCCGGATGTCTCCGCCTGGCACGTCACCGCCTATCCCAAGAAGAAATCAGCGTTCGAGCAGCTGCTCGACCGCATGAACAAGAAGGGGAACGAAGAGGAGATCCTCGCCGGCATCTTCGCCGGAACGCCCCTCGAAGCAACGGCGAAATCGTTCCTGCGCTGGCAGAAGACCTGGAGCGACGGAACGCCCGACGCCGTCTTCTTCGCCCGCATGCCTTACGAGATCGAAATCAGATGATGCGCAGACGGACGGTCCGGACCGTCGTCCTGCGGACCCGCACGGCGGAATCGATCCGGCTGCCCAGCAGCGCAAGCACATGAGAGCCCCCGTCCCCGACGACGAGGGCTCTTCTCTTTTCCGAAGCGGAGTATTTGAGATCCGTGAACAGATCGCTGATTTTCTTGCGTCCGGGGCCGCCTGAGGCGGAACGGAGGCCGAGCGGATACATCCAGTCTCCCTCCCTCCATGCGCGGACGACGAAGGGGAAGGGAAGCCGGTCGGCATCCGCGACGGTCACCCCTTCTTCCGGAATGAAAGGACCGGAAGGCGCAGGTTCCGCCAGGACCTCGAAGGCGACGTTTCCGCACCGGTAGACGCCGGGCCCCTCCACGGTGACCGGCGCAGGAGCCTCTTCCGGGCCGGTATCGGGAAGCAGGACGGCATGCGCGGCGGAAACCTCAAGGCGGCAGTCGTCACCATAGTAGGTCTTGCCCGCCGGCGCATCGGAAAGAAGCGTCCGGACGAGGGCGTCGACGGCCGGAGCGGAGAATCCGCAGGGAGCGAGGAGCCGGTGCAGGAAATAGGGCAGATGCGCGCTGGCGCGCAGGCGGTCGGTCCGGAGCCGCAGCGTTTCCCCGGGAAGCGGTGGTTCGCCGACCTCCGCGCAGAAAGCCCGGAAAGCGTCATCGGCCACCGCCTGCACCTCCCGGAAGCGCTCCATGTCTTTGAGCAACGTCTGCCGGAAGGAAGGATTCACCTGCTCCAGGAGCGGAAACAGTTCCCGGCGGATCCGGTTGCGTTTGAAGCGGACATCGGCGTTGGAGCGGTCCTCGCGCCAGGACAGGCCGTGTCCGACCGCATAGGACAGCACCTCTTCGCGGGTGAAAGACAGCATCGGGCGGAATACCGGCACCCCGGCGGCCGAAGACTCGGGCGGCGACACCGTCCGAAGGCCGCACAGCCCGCGCAGTCCCGTCCCGCGCAACAGATTGAGGAACAGCGTTTCCAGCTGGTCGTCCATCTGGTGCGCAACGGCGACAGCGGTATATCCCTGCGCCCGGCACAGGTCGGTGAACCAGCCGTACCGGAGCCGGCGGGCGGCCATCTCCACGCTCTCGCCGGTTTCCGCGGCGACCGCCGCCGTGTCGAAGGAGCGGGAGAAGAAAGGGACGCCGGCAGCCTCGCACCACGCGGCGACGGACGCCTCGTCGGCATCGCTGTCCGCGCCGCGCAGGCGGAAATTGCAGTGCGCCACGGCGAACGCCCGGAACGCGGGATCCTCCGCATGGAGGAACAGGTCCGCCATCACCATCGAATCGACCCCTCCGCTGACCGCGAGCAGCAGCGGAGGACGCAGCCCGGACGCGGCCAGGACCCGGTCGAAACGAGGTTCCATGCAGGATTATTTGCCGGCGAAGGTATACGAGAAACCGAATCCGACCAGCTCGCGGAACTGGAGACGCTGCGTTCCGTTCGGATACTTTTCAAGATCCTTTTCGTTCTTGATCAGGACATTGTGGTCATAGATCATGAACGAGCTCAGGGAGAAGGAGATGTATTTGGCCAGCTGCCAGTTGATACGGTTATCGAAGTTCACGCGGACGTGGGTCGGTTCGTTCAGGTAGTCCGAGAAGAGCACCAGCTGGGAGTTCCAAGTGAAATTCTTGTTCACCTTGAAGGCCAGATCCGCCTGGAGCCGGGTACCGAACTCGAAACGGGCGTACCGGTAATACTCGCCGTGGTCGACCGTCGTTCCGTCTTCCTTCGTTTCCGTGTACGGATAGACCGAAGCGTCGCGATACGCCTTCCGCAACTTCATGCCGTACTGGCGGCGCAGGCTTTCATCCGCCACCACCGTGAAACCGCCCGTCAGCGGAGCGAAGTTCACGACCAGCCACCGGTTCGGATTCGGGACCCACTGGATACCGACAGGGAGCTGGACATACGCCGGGGAGAAGAGTCCCGACTGCAGTTTCCGGGCTTTCATCCAGTCCTTGCGGCTCGGTTCGTCGCCCTCGAAGGAGGACGGCGTGGCGTAGGCGTAGCTGTTCGTGAACTGGGTGCGCAGCGTGAACTGCGCCGTATAGTTCAGCTTGTCGGAAGCCTTGCGGCCGAACGTACTGACATAGTAGATGCGGTCGGTATTCTTCTGGATGAAAGGACGTCCGTCCTGATAGATGAACCCGTAGTCGAGCTGCAGGTTGTTGGCCCACGAGGTCTTCCCCTTGGCATAGTTGGCATTGGCGACGACGAACGAGGCCAGGGTGACGTTGTTCACGCCGCCGGCCGCCCAGTTCGTCAGGCTCGTCTGGTTGAAGTTCACGCGGGTCGTCAGGTCCTTCTTCCAATACTTCGGTTTGGGCGGCGCCTTCTGCTCCTCAGGCGTGTTGGCCAGGGCCTGGGCGGCGGCCACGGCCGCATCCTGCGCATTCTTCTTGTCGCCCTGGGCGGACAACGGGAAGGACAGCAGCAGGATGGCGGCGGCAATCAGCAGGATTCTTTTCATCGATGCTCGGATTAAGGGTCAATAGGAAATGGCGAAGACCACCCGGCGCGAAGAAGGCTTTCCGGAGTAGATGTCCTTGCCTTCCTCCTCGCAGACGAACGTATCCACCGGAATGCAGCGGATCGTCGCCTTGGTCTCGTCCTTGATCTTCTGCTCGGTCTCGGCCGTGCCGTCCCAGTGGCAGAGCAGGAACTTGCCGGTCTGGATCTTCTCCTTGAACGTCTCCCAGTCATCGCAGGGCTCGACGTTGGCGGCCCGGAAGTCGAAAGCCTTCCGGTAGATGTTCTTCTGGATGTCGTCCAGCAGGGCGGCGATGGACTTCTCGAGCCCCTCCAGCGCGACGGTCTGCTTCTCGAGCGTGTCGCGGCGGTGCACCTCGACCGTGCCGTTCTGCAGGTCGCGCGGGCCGATCGCCAGGCGCACCGGGACGCCCTTGAGCTCCCACTCGGCGAACTTGAAGCCCGGACGCAGGGTGTCGCGGTCGTCCACCTTCACGGTATGGCCTTCCGCCTCGAGGGCCGCCTTGAGCGAAGCCATCTTCTCGAGGATGGCCGTGCGCTCCTCGTCGGTTTTGTGGATGGGGACCATCACGACCTGGATCGGGGCGAGGGCCGGCGGAAGCACCAGGCCGTTGTCGTCGCCGTGCGCCATCACGAGCGCGCCCATCAGGCGGGTGGACACGCCCCAGGAAGTAGTCCAGACATACTGCAGCTTCCCTTCCTTGTCGGTGAACTGCACGTCGAAGGACTTGGCGAAATTCTGCCCGAGGAAGTGGGAGGTACCTGCCGGCAGCGCCTTGCCGTCCTGCATCATCGCCTCGATGGTCAGGGTGTCGAGGGCGCCGGCGAAGCGCTCGTTCGGGCTCTTGTGTCCGACGATCACCGGCAGCGCCATGTATTCACGGGCGAAGCGGGCGTAGACGTCCACCATCCGCTTCGCTTCCTCCTGCGCCTCGGCGGCCGTCGCATGCGCGGTGTGGCCTTCCTGCCAGAGGAACTCGGCGGTCCGCAGGAACAGGCGCGTGCGCATCTCCCAGCGGACGACGTTCGCCCACTGGTTGCACATGATGGGCAGGTCGCGCCAGGACGTGATCCAGTTCTTATAGGTGCTCCAGATGATGGTCTCGGAAGTCGGGCGTACGACGAGTTCTTCCTCGAGCCGCGCCTCCGGATCCACGACGACGCCGTTCCCGGAAGGGTCGTTCATCAGCCGGTGGTGCGTAACGACGGCACACTCCTTGGCGAATCCGGCGACGTGCTCCGCCTCGCGGCTGAAGAAAGACTTGGGGATGAAGAGGGGGAAATACGCATTCTGCGCCCCGGTCTCCTTGAACATCCCGTCCAGCACATGCTGCATCTTCTCCCAGATCGCATAGCCGTACGGCTTGATCACCATGCACCCCCGGACCGGCGACTGCTCCGCCAGGTCCGCCTTGATCACCAGATCGTTGTACCACTGAGAATAATTCTCGGCTCTTTTCGTTACTTCTTTTGCCATATCGTTGTCGAAAAATCAAATTTGCTGCCAAAGCCTTGCCTATTATCAGGCAAATTGCTACTTTTACCCCGACCGTACGCTTCCGCAGATTCAGGTATACTTTTTGCATTTCACGCCTATATACGTGACGACATGCCTGTATTTATGGTGCGAAGTTACGAATTAATTGTCAATTATAGGAGATTCGAAAATGAAAACACGCACAATCCTCATCATCTCGGCGCTGCTCGCTGCGGCACTGTCATCGTGCGGTTCAGCTGCGCAGTATGCGAAAGATGCTTCCCGCCAGAAGTATCAGGACGGAATCTACTATACTGAAAACGCGGCGGCCGAAGCAGCCGTTTCAGAAGAAGAAACCGACTTACTCGTAAGAAAGACGAAAGGCTCTCCGATCTTCCTGAAGAACGGAGAAAGGACCGACACGCTCTTCATCCCCGAAGGCAAGAAAGCCGTCATCGGCTTCGACGGGAGAGACAATACCACGAACGTCACCCTGTTCGACGATCCGTACAACATGTGGGACGTCCGCTGGGGCATGTATCCCGGCTACTACGCCTGGCATTCCTGGCCGTACTATTCCTCCCTCTACTGGGGATACAGCCCCTGGTACTACGGCGGATGGTACGATCCCTGGTATTACCGCCACTCCGGCTGGTGGTACGGGTGGAACGACCCCTGGTACTATGGTTGGTACGACCCGTGGTTCTATCACGGCTGGTCCAGCCCCTGGTACTACAGCGGATGGTACGGCGGATGGTATGATCCGGGCTATTACGGGTTTTACGGGCACTACGGCTGGTATGACCGCTGGTACGGCGGCTGGTACGGCGGCTATTACTCCCACCATCACCACTATGCCGGTCACCACGGCGACCTGTTCGGAGGCGGCACCGGCCGGGTGTACACCCCGCGCCTGAACACCACCGGATCCACGGCGAGAAGCGGCATCGGCTCGGTTTCCCGGAGCGCAGGTTCGCGCAGCAGCGCCACCTCGCGCGCCCGCACCAGCACCGGCGTCCGCTCTTCCAGCGCGGCGGCGGCCCGCAGCAGCGCAAGTCCCGCATCGCGGACTTCCGCCGTCTCGGCAGCCCGCAGCAGCGCCACGGCCGCACGCAGCGGCGCGGTTGCACGGACTTCCGGCTCCCGGACCACCTCGACGGCGCGCAGCACGGCCTCCACGGCCCGCAGCACCTCGTCCGGCTCCGGTGTATCGGCCACCCGCCAGACTTCCGGAACGACGACCTATTCCCGTCCGTCCAGCGGATCGGCGGCGCGTTCCTCCTCGGGCAGCACCGCCCGCAGCAGCTCCTCGGGCAGCGGCTCCTACCGCAGCTCCTCGGGCAGCGGCTCCTACCGCAGCTCCTCGGGCAGCACTTCCTCCGGTTCCTACCGCAGTTCCTCCGGCAGCTCCTCCTCCGGATCTTACAGAAGCTCCGGTTCCAGCTCCTCGGGTGGCGGTTACTCCGGCGGCGGTGGCGGCGGCTATTCCGGCGGCGGATCCTCTTCCGGCGGCGGATCGCGCGGCGGCAGCGGCAGAAGGTAGTCCTCCCCCGCTTCCCGCTTCCAACGACTTAAATTATGAACCATAAAACCGAACAATAAGATGAAAAAGACCCTATTCACCGCCCTGTTGTCACTGACCGCCCTCTACGCCGGCGCGCAGACGGTCTACGACGGGCTTACGTTCAGCAAGAACGAATATTTCGGAACGGCACGTTCCATCGCCCTGGGCAACGCCATGACCGCCGTGGGTGGAGACCTCGGATCGATCAGCCTCAATCCGGCAGGTTCCGCGGTGGCCGGCTACTCCCAGTTCACGATCACGCCGGGGCTGTCCATCAGCACGTCCACGGCATCCTACAGCGCGTATCCGGTCTCCGGGGTGGACATCTTTTCCAATCCCCAGAGCTCCCGCCTCACCCGCTTCACAATGCCGAACTTCGGTACGACGGTCAACTGGAAGACCGGGCGCAAGTACGGTCTGAAGAGCGTCACGTACGGTTTCGTGTTCAACGCGAACAACAACTACGTCGACAAGATGATCGCCGGAGGCATCAACGACAAGACGAGCTACCTGAGCGCCATGGCCGTCGATGCGCAGGGATTCGACGTGGATTTCCTCAACGGCTACCGTGACGCGTCCGGCCGCGAGCAGGACGTCTGGGACTACGCCTACTGGAACGTCGACGACCAGGGGATCTATCCCCCGTGGAACGACATCGTCAACGCGCAGGCCGGTGCGATCGGCGTCTTCGGCGACATCAACGACCCGGACTACTACTACCGCTATATCGCGGCGACCGAACTCTTCGAGGATACCGGAGAGATCGACGAAGCCGGCAACCATATCTATGACATCCGCCTGGGCGGTCCGCTCCAGCAGACCTACGGGCGCAGGAAGACCGGAAGCAAGTACGACGCCCTCTTCAACGTCGGCCTCAACTTCTCCGACCGCTTCTACCTGGGCGCCAACATCGGTGTCATCGGCATGGACTATTCCTACAGCGAATACTTCAAGGAGGCCGCCGTCGACCCGGCCGACTTCCCGAACCGCTTCGAAGACAAGACGGTCTACTTCGACAACTACCGCTCCCGGTACTCCTATGCCGCCGATGTCTCCGGCGTGTACGCCAAGATCGGCTTCATCGCCAAGCCGTCCGACGGGCTGCGCATCGGCGCCGCCATCCAGACCCCGACCGCGATGAGCATCGACGAGCGCTGGAAGCACTCGGTGGACGTCCACTATGACGGGATGCAGGAAGGGACCGCCACTTCGCCCGAAGGCGAATGGGGCTACAGCTTCCGGGCGCCGTACCGTGTCAACGCCGGTATCGCCTACACCTTCTACGGCATGGCGATGCTGAGCGCCGACTACGAGATGACCGACTACGCCACCATGAAGTTCAGCGACCGCGACGGTTACGACGACACCTTCACCGCCCTCAACAGCGAAATCCGCCAGCGGATGGGGAAGTCGAACATGTTCCGCCTGGGCGCCGAGATCAAGCCGATTCCCGAGATCGCGGTCCGCGCCGGCTACAACTTCACGGACATCCCCGAGTACGACAACCGCACCACGCTGCACGACAAGATCCAGGCGTATTCGGTCGGTCTGGGCTACTCCTCCCCCGGCTCGTTCTTCGCGGACCTCGCGGGACGCCTGACCGCCTTCTCGGACGAGAACATCTCCCCGTACGCGGACTATCTGTCGGATTATGCTTCTCCGCTGATCCTCAACAAGCGCGAGCGCTGGGACATCACCCTGACCCTCGGCTGGAGATTCTAGCGGTTCATCAGGAAAGTGATCGACTCGGGGCCTTCATTGAACAGAAGGTCCATGATGGAAAGATCGGAAACGAAACCGTATTTCCGGGCAAAGACCTGGAAATACGGTTTTTCCAGTCCCAGATCGGCGAGGACGCTCGAAGGCTGCTTCGGATGGAGCCGGTAGCGCCAGTCCTCCCCATAAGGTGTCCGGCCGTCCTCCGAGGGCGGCGTGAACCGGTCGGTCAGCCGCAGGTCGGCGCGGATGCCCGTCTTCCGCAGGAAGAAGCGAATCAGCTGCAAGTCCAGGTCGAAAAGCGTCTCCGGATGCGAATCCAGGATGGAAAACAGCTCGTCACGGTAATGGAAGAAATACCCTGAGGACTCGTACGCCGAGGTGATGGCCCGTTCCGTCCGGACCACCCAGGGCACGGAATAGTCGACCCGAACGTCACGCA
>JAEEGL010502604.1_pt1 | contig 11291 bp, 15 predicted proteins | sample 9134231 | NCBI WGS metagenome assembly JAEEGL01 (sample SAMN16246548, study PRJNA631951) | gut metagenome | biome: gut microbiome; feature: rumen; material: fiber-attached | host: Bos | place: Iran: Karaj | collected 2018-10
ACGACTTGGGGGGTGGAGCGGTTATGTCAAAGCGCATGGAAAACCTGGCTACATTACCATGAAGATTGGCCTTGACAGGTTTAACCAACACCTTGAAATCATAGCTTTCGCAAGGTCCAAAAATGTGTATAAAGAGTAGTTCTAAAATAGAAGGGGAATTTTCGCGACCGCACTTGTCGTGCGGAAAACGGAATCGATTTCAAATCGAAAAATCAAAGAAATCTATAAAAGCCTGTGTTTTAAACTGTTTTAAGTGATTGTTGATAATTGTTGCATCAGGGGTAGTTGCAAATCACTAGTCACAAATCACTAATCACTAATTGCTAATCCCCTCCAGCTCCCCAATGTCATCCACCAAGAAGTCTGCGCCGGCGGCGAGGAGGTCTTCGCGGGAACCGTTGCCGTAGGTCACGCCGCAGGTGCGTGCGCCGGCGCGGGAACCCATCAGGATGTCCACGGCCATGTCGCCGACCACCAACGCCCGCTCTGCCTCGACCCCCATCTTCGCCAAGGTGGTGAGCACCGGCTCCGGGTCGGGCTTCGCCTTCTGCACGTCCTCCGCCCCGATGACGAAGTCGAAGTAGCGCTCCAGTCTCATCTCCTGGAGGAACCAGCGCAGGGACTTGGAGGTGCGCGACGATGCAATGGTCATCTTCAGCCCCTTCGCGTGCAGTCGTGCGAGTGTCTCGGCCACGTGCGGGAAGAGGTCGGGGATGAGTTGCTGCTTGTTCGCCTCGAACGTGCGGCGGTAGTGCTCGGCGTAGCTCTCCGCCGTTTCCGCCGTGATGTCCGGGAACAGCTGCCGGTAGGCTTCCGCGAGCGGCACCCCGATGGTGGCGGCGCAAGACTTCTCGTCGGCCACGGGCAGCCCGATTTCGCGCATCGTCTGTTGCAGCGTCCGCACAATCTTCTGCCGCGTGTCGCCCAACGTCCCGTCGAAATCGAAAATGATCAGGTCAAAATCCATTGTCACATTCCACATTTTTCATGTTACAATCTACATTTACAAGCCGAGGGCAACCGAAGGCTCGATGTTGAGTTTCTGGCACATCGTGCGGGCAAGGGCGAGCGAAGGCTCCGCCTTGCCGTTCATGATTGCGCTCATGCGGGGGGCACTGATGCCGAGCATCGAGGCCACCTTCTGCTGAGTAAGCCCCATCTCGTACATCCGCAGCCGGATGGTATCGATGAGGGAAGGAGTGCCGAGATTCACATGTTCGTCCTCATAGTCTGCCACCAAATCAGAGAGCAGCGCCAATTCTATTTTCTCGGGAGATTCATCAGGAACATGGTCTCCCCAAGTTAGTGGCAGCAACTCTTCAATTCTAGCAAGTGTCGCTTTGTATTGCGCTTCATCTTTTATTTGAACCATTGTGTCAGAGATTTTTAATGTCTTTGATATTGTCATATTCGGCATGGGTGCCGATGAAACGGATATAGACGTGCTGTGGGGTGAATTGTATGACGACAACCAGTCTATAATCGTTTCCTTTAATATTGAATACGTAGTGTTGGTTGCCCACATAATCCACAGAGTTGAAAGTCTTTCTTATGTCGGAAAAGTTATGCCATTCCGCTTTCTCTGTTTTTTTTACCCAATCCAACAATGCAATTCGTGAGTTAGGATTACGGTCAATATATTCTTTAATAGTCGTTTTAGTGATGATTCTCATATCCGAATACTCAAGTCCGCAAAAATACAAAAATTTCATATATTATAATAATATTTCGTATTGCGAAATATTTTCAACGAGGTGAAGCCTTTTGAATTTTTTATACGAGGGCTTACACGCGCGTGGCGATGTCGGAGAGCGTGGACGACGCCGTGTGGGTCATTGACACCGCGCCGCGAACCGATAGGGTAGCAGGGCATCCTCGCCGGCGTAGTCCACCCCGATGCGCGGGGTGATTTCAATGCAATCCTCCGGCAGGACCAATCCCCGGTCCTCAATCCACAGTTTGTCGCCGCAGAGCGAGATGCCGTTGTCGACGACGGTGAGTCCGAGCAATTTCGACACTTTCCCCGGTCCGATGCCGATGTCGGGGGTGATTTTCCGTTTGCCGGTGCGTTGCAGCATCAGCTCCTCGCCGTGCGTAGGCATGATCCCGCGAATGAGCACTGCATCTGGAATCCCGTCAATGTTCGTGACGAAATTGAGCAGGTGGTGCATCCCGTAGCAGAGATAAACGTAGGCGACCCCGCCTTCGTGGTACATCATCTCGTTACGGCGGGTGCGACGTCCCCCGTAGGCGTGCGAGGCACGGTCCATTGTGCCCTTGTAGGCCTCCACCTCGCAGATGATGCCGCCCGAGAGCTGCCCATCGACATCGGTGAACAGGTATTTGCCCAGCAGGTCGCGCGCGAACCCGACCACATCGTCCGTCAGAAAGTACTCTTTCGTCAGTTTCATTGTTGTTTTTTACGGCGGCAAAAATACATTTTTAATGGTTAATGGTTATGGGTTATTGGTTATTGAAGCTGGTTATTGGTTGTTGTTTGTTGGTTATTGAAGTTGATGGTTGATGGTTGATAGGTTATGGGTTAGTGAGTCGGGATTGGAAAGCGTTGCGGAGACCTGAAAGCATTTTGGCGATGTCTGTGATTTGAGGTCGTAAAGAGTTAAATTGTTCATTGGTAATATATTCTAAATCGCAGGCAGTTTGTAATTCACAAAACACCTCCATAAGTGATCCGTATGAGATTTCCACGAAATGAATCTTTTCTTTTAAAGAATTCCTTCCACTTCCTTCAGCAAGATTTGCAGATAATGAAACAGCAGCTCTTCTAATCTGATCCCCTAAACCATAACGTTCCTCTTTAGGGAAATTATTCTGTAATTGGTAGATGTTTTTAATCAAATTGCGAATTTTGGAATAAACTTCTAAGTTTTCAAATGAAAAATTTCTGTTTTCAGATTTTTTTGTTTCTTGATTCTTCATATTTTTTCAAATTAAGTTGTTATTATCATTAAACAATCAACAATCAACAATCAACAATCAACAATCAACAATCAACAATAAGCTTCAATAACCAATAACCTATAACCAATAACCATTAAAACACCAGATACGGTCTCAGTTTCTCAATGAGTTCCGGATACGCGTGGGTGATCCGCTGGAGTTCGTCAAGGTCGTGGATTGGCCCATTGTGCTCACGGTGGTGAATGATTAGTTTCGTCAAATAGCCATCAATATAAGGATGTGAGACCAACTCCTGATAGGTGGCGGTGTTGATGTTCAACTTTTTGATTTTCTGTTTGTTGATATACAGATAATCCTTTAACTTCATGGTGTCGATGTTCTGCATCACGTACACTTCCTGAAGCTGCGAAAGTGAGTGGAATCCGCCGAGTTTGTCACGGTATTCAACCAGTTTGGCGGCGCGTTTGCTGCCGAATTGGGGTACAGTGACCAGATCGTTGGTGTCGCAGCTGTTGAGGTCGATCTTGATGATCTCGTACAGGGGTTTCTTCCCTTGCGATTTGAAGGGTGGGAGAGTGTCGGAACGGCTTCTTGCCCGGCTCGCGTAGGTCTGCTGACGTATGGCGGAAAGCGAGTCTTCCAAGTACTGTTGCTCTAATGCAAATTGTTGGAACCGAGTCTCGTAGAGGTGAACATTTGGAGAAGGTTTCATGGGAATCTCATAGCAGAAATAGAAAATGTTGCTCGCCAGGATGACGGTGAGCATCAGAAGGGCGGCAGCCCATTCGCCTCGGGTAAAGTGGAACCTTGTTTTCATGCTGCAAAGATACTATGCTGGAGAGGGGGTTGTCAAGATGGCAGAGCGGTTTTTTGTGAACAGATGAATGTTAATTGATAATTGATGATGGTCTGGACGAGATCGTAAAATAAAAACAAAATAATGTTTATAAAAAAATGTAAATATTTGTATTTTAAATATATATGATGCGATAATCGCTTTAAAAAGGATGAACAGAAGAAAAAATGACGTTGTTTTGCGTAAAAAAATGTATTTTTGCAGCGTTTTAAGAAAAACGGGATGTCGTCTTTTGAGAGTTTATATCATGAAACGGAAATGAATGTGAGAGAGGCGGTTTACCGTTTTTCAAAGCTGAAGTCCCGGAACGAAGAGCTCAGCCGCGAGAACGAGAACCTGCGAGCGAAGCTGTCGGATTTGAGAAACAAGCTCGAAGAAACAGAAGAAAAATTGAAGTTGGTAGAACTAACAAGTACCATTATAGATAGAGAAGATAAGACGGAACTAAAAAAACAGATCAACGATTGGGTGCGGGAGATAGATAACAGTATTAAGCTACTCAGCGGAAAGTAAGATGGACGAGGAAAACGTGAAAGTGACGGTTACGATAGGTCAGAGACCCCTGACCGTGATCATCAAAAAGGACTGGGAACATTACTTCCGGGAGGCTGAAAAGGTAATCAATGAGAGTTTTTTTGACTTTGCAAAAAAATGGCAATATAAAGACCAACAAGACCTTGCGAATATGGTGTTACTGGATTTTGTGGTGAAAGGTCTTGCGGACAAGGAAAGGCTGAAAGCTTACGACGAAGAGCTGATTCCAATGATGGAGTCGCTCAAGCAGCTGACAGAGGAATTTCCCATTGATTAGACGTTCTTTGATAGTAGAAATCCCGCATAAGTTCAGATACGTTTGTTAAACTCAACAGAATTACAAACGAAGGGGACGCTTGTCATGCCTAGAACAGGCCCGAATCCGTACGGATGGCGAATAGCCCGGGGAAGCGCGAAGCACGGACTGCACCTTCGACCATATCGAGTAGGAGTTTTTCGAAACCCTATGGAACTTATGCGGTTTTTTTATTTCCCGTTGCCCGGAAAAAAGGACAACATCAAATTAAATATATATATCTATGAAATTATTATTAATTGTTATAGGAGTACTGGTCGGGGTCGGCATAGGCATCGCCATCTCCTATTCCTTACTGAAAAACCAATTGACGAAAGCAGGGCGCGAAGCCCTAAAAAAAGCGGAAGAAGACGGCGAACTGATAAAAAAAGAGAAGATTCTGCAAGCCAAGGAGAAATTTCTGCAGCTGAAAGCCGAACACGAAAAGGCCTGCAACGAGAAAAACCAACAGATTGCCGCCGCCGAGAACCGGATTAAACAGAAAGAGAACACGCTGAGCCAGAAAATGGAGGACCTCAACCGGAAAAACAACGAGAATGCCGCTCAGAAAGAGAACCTGAACAAACAGATGGCTGCCGTCACCCAGAAACAGAAAGAGTTGGACGAGCAGATTTCCGCCCAAAAGAACAAACTGGAATCCATTGCGGAGATGACGGCCGAACAAGCCAAACAACAACTCATCAACCTGATGCAGGATGAGGCGAAAGCCGACGCCCTTGTGATGATCAAAGAAATTGTGGATGAGGCCAAACATACTGCCAACCTGGAGGCCAAGAAGGTGGTGGTCAACGCTTTGCAACGCACTGGCACTGAAGCGGCCGTCGAGAATACTGTTTCTGTGTTCAACATCGAGAACGATGAAATCAAGGGACGCATCATCGGAAGGGAAGGACGTAACATCCGCACCTTGGAGAATCTCACCGGCGTTGACGTGGTGATTGACGACTCCCCGGACACCATCCTGCTCTCCAGTTTCGACCCCGTGCGCCGAGAAATAGCCCGCCAATCCTTGCAAAAGCTCGTTTCCGACGGCCGTATCCACCCCGCCCGCATCGAGGAGGTGGTTGCCAAGACCAAGAAACAGATAGAGCAGGAAATCACCGAGCTGGGTAAAAGAACTTGTATCGATTTGGGTATCAATAATATGCATCATGAACTGATGCGTCTGGTCGGAAAGATGCGCTACCGTTCCTCTTACGGTCAGAATCTGCTTCAGCACGCCAAGGAGGTGGCTAACTTGAGCGCCACCATGGCCGCAGAGCTGGGCATCAACCCGAAACTCGCCCGCCGCGCAGGTCTGCTGCACGATATCGGCAAGGTGCCCGACACCGAACCCGAATTGCCGCACGCCTTGTTCGGCGCCCGTTTGGCGGAACAGTACAAGGAACGCCCCGAAATTGTGAACGCCATCGGTTCCCACCACGATGAGATGGAAATGAAGACGCTGATAGCCCCCATCGTGCAAGTGTGCGACGCCATCTCGGGCGCGAGACCCGGTGCCCGTCGTGAGGTGGTCGAGGCATACATGAAACGTCTGAACGACCTTGAGAATCTGGCACTCACCTATCCAGGTGTGGTCAAGACCTACGCTATCCAGGCGGGTCGTGAGTTGCGTGTGATTGTGGGTGCAGAGAAAGTGACCGACCAGGAGGCCGACCAAATCTCCCTCGACCTGTCCAAGAAGATTCAGAATGAAATGACCTATCCGGGTCAAATCAAAATCACGGTCATCCGTGAGACCCGCGCTGTCAACTATGCCCGATAGACGATGAATGACAAACCGAGACTCCGCAGCCGTTTCCGCTGGTTCGCCATCCTGTATGCCGTGACGTTCCTGCTGTTTTTGGCGTATATCTTCTTCTTCTCCGACCATAACCTCAAGACCCATCGTGACTTGAACTGGAAAATTTCCAATTTGGAAGATAAGATTGCCAATACGAAAAACCAGGTGGGAAATGTCTATACCTATGAACAATTGCTGGAGGACTCGACGCTGTTGGAAAAATACGGTCGCGAGCAACTGAATATGCACAAGCCCAATGAGGATGTTTTTGTGATACTCTATGAAAAAGGAGAATGATCATATCCGATTGCTGATTATCAATGGGGTGAATCTCAGTTGCTTGGGAACGCGTGAGGTGAACATATACGGTAGCGTGTCTTTCGGGGAGTATTTGGAGACATTGCGCGGACGGTATCCGCAGGTGGAGCTGGATTATTTCCAGTCCGACCATATTGGTGAATTGGCGGAGAAGATAACCTCGGCACGGAACTTGCATGGAATTGTCCTCAATGCGGGGGCATACACGCACACCTCCGTGGTGCTGGCCGATGCAGTGCGGACAGCCCAGTGCCCTGTGGTGGAAGTGCATATCAGCAACCTGTTTGGCAGGGAGCAATACCGGCGGAATAGCGTTTTGTCGTCCGTGTGTGCGGGGTTCATCAGCGGGTTCGGATTAGATGGCTATGAGTTGGCCGTGCTTTCGTTCCTGCAGAAAAATGGTCAAGACATTAAACTTTACCGCGTGTGACAAGTCTTCGCATATTGTTCAAATTTAAGTCTAAATCATATTAAAGTTACAGTCATAGCAAGAAATAAACACCTAAATAGTTGATATTATGAAAAAAGTATTCAGTTTATTGATGGTATTGGCATTGGTGATGGTCGGAATGGCCCAGAATGATGCCGCACAACCGAAAAAGAGCAAAAAAGTGAAAACACCGGAAATCACCTTCGAGAATCTTGTACACGATTACGGTCAAATCAATCAGGGTGACAATGGCGAATGCGAATTTGTGTTCAAAAACACTGGCAAGGCGGAATTGATTCTCACAAACTGCCGTTCCAGTTGCGGTTGCACAGTCCCGTCATGGCCGAAGGAGCCCATAGCACCCGGCAAAAAAGCTGCCATCAAAGTGAAGTACAACACCCAGCGTATCGGTCAGATCAACAAAACCATCACGGTGGAGTCCAATGCCGTGAATGACCGTGTGGTGTTGAGAATCACGGGTAACATCAGCCCGAAACCAACGGAAGCGGCTCCCGAGAACAATAGCGGCGCCCCGAAAGTGAATAACTAAAAAAATGGAACAATGAAAAGGATATTAGTTCTCGTTTGTTTGATAAGCTTGTTTGGCTTCGGTTTGCAGGCGCAATCCAAAGACAGCAAGACTTCATCCGCCAAGTCCACCTATACGGGTACGGGCGCCGAGATTGAGTTCGAGAAGAATGTTGTGGACTTCGGCACACTGAAGGTCGGCGATGTGAAGGTGGTGAATGTCACATTCAAGAACATCGGCAAGAAGCCGCTGATTCTCGATGATGTGATCTCCTCCTGCGACTGCACAACGGTGGAATGGGACAAGGCTCCGGTGATGCCGGGCAAGACGGGCACCATCAAGGCCACATACACGGCCAAGAACACGGGTCTGATCAGCAAGCGCATCACGGTGTTGTCCAATGCCAATACCGACAGAGTGATATTGCAACTGAAAGGGGAGGTGAAGTAGCCTTCCCTATGCTCCCGGGGCCGTCTGGTTTTGACAGCAAGTTCGGGGGTATGTAAGCAGGTCGGAATTTGTGGGCTGATTCCGTTAAAAATTAACCCTCGATGCCAAATAAATGGCGAAACTTCATACGCATTCGCAGCGTAACCGTTGCGAATCCCGCCGCACGGACAAGGTCCGCAGCCGCGGGTGCTCCCCCGGAAGTTTTTCGGCTCAACGTCCGGACCGGAGTATCATAAAAGGGCTGATAGCCGAGGTCGCGCTTCGAGACTGAGGCGAAACTTTAGAAGATAAGCGGCGCTTAGGTCCGTCCCGTACCATGCCGCCGCCGACAACCAAACGGTGACTAAACTTGTAGAAAGCATACTTGCGGCGTGTTTGGACGAGGGTTCGACTCCCTCCGGCTCCACTTTGAAAGAGGTCTGATGGCCTCTTTTTCGTTTTTTACATCGCATCTCAAATTATGTAGGCCACTTCTTTGAACCCGTATGCGTGTTGTGAACCATCGCGGTGCTCAAGGATCAGCCGGCCGAAATAGTCGATGTCGCGGATAATTCCGGTGATGCGCTGTCCGCAAATGAGGTAAGGGTGGGGCTCGTTGCGGCGATAAAGGTTTGCCATGTAATCGTCGCGGAGTTCGCCTGCGTGACAGCTGTCAAGCAGCGGACGGAGCTCCTGCAGTAAGGCGAGGTATTCGTTTAGCAAGATGTCCACGTCATATCGGATGCCGGTCTCAAGGAACAACGAAGTGGGGTGGGGGATGCCTTCGGGAAACCGCTCTTCGTTGACGTTGATGCCGATGCCCGCAACGGTGAAGACGAGACGGTTGCCTGAAACATTGTGCTCGGTGAGGTCACCCGCGAGTTTGCAGTTGTTTACATACATGTCGTTGGGCCATTTGATGAGGACATCGGGAACGTGCCGAGCCAAAAACAGACGGGTGGCTGTGGCGAACCAGAGGTTAAAAACGAACTGGTCGGCGGCGTCCAGCCCTGTCTCGAAATAGATGCTGGTGAGAATGTTGAGACCGCAAGAGCTGTGCCACGTGTTGGTTCCCGCACCGCGTCCCGCAGACTGGAAATCCGTATAAACGGCATACATGTCCGGCAGCGAATCACCATTCTGCAGTCGCTCTCTCGCCAAAGCCATCAGCCAGGCGTTTGTGGAAGCTGTTTCTTTTAGATGTAGTTTCATTCTGCAAACCTTAGATTTGCCGCCGCAAAAATAAACAAAAAAAGGACACATCAAACTGTCTCGTCCTAAAATAGCGTTACAACAAAAATGAGTAACGATATGAAAAAATACTATTTTTGCAGCTTGAATTTCTAAGTCGAAAAAGTGATATGAAAAAATTGAGCATTATATTGGGCGTTGTTCTGTTTGCAGCCGTGAATCTCCTCTCTTGCAAGGATGACTCAGGCGTTTATGTGGAACAATTACATACAAATAGCCAAAAAGAAAAGGCCATCAAGGATTGTTTGAAAGCCTCCGCCGATACGGCTCTCAACCATCTCTGTGCACCGGAAGGCTTTTACAATTATGGTGAAGGTGTCTATCGCATCAACTATGCGTCGTTGCAGAATTCCCTGTTTGACACACTGAGCCACCACGGATATGGGTATTTGGCCGACTCGCTAATCCTTTTCAGCAACCGGCTGGCGGAGAGCTGCAAGTCACAACTCGCCCCGTTGTTTACCTCCGCGATAGACACATTGGTGATTTATGACTGTGACGCGCTAATCAACGGGGAGTCAGATGCCATCACCAAGTATTTTGAAACATACAAGTACCGATACCTGAAATCCTCGTTTCAAACACCGGTTTCCATACGCATGAATCTCTATAATGTCACTCCTGTTTGGAACGATATGGTGCAGAAGTACGCACAATACACGGCTGTTCCGCTCAACTTCGATATTCAAAACTATATTGTGGAGAAAATGTTAGACGGCCTGCTTCAGGAGATGTGTCTTGAGGAGGCGCTTGTCCGCATCGACTCTGCACACCGCTCGGAATCGATGGAGATTCTTGGGGGTGATTTGTAGGTAACCCGATTATCCGGTTTCCCATATCGTTTTCTACATGTTTTTCGGGCTGTCCTTTTCAGGATACGCCCTTTTTGCTTTTGCCTTACAATTACCGTTTTTATAAGATCAAACCATACCCACACGTAAAAGTCGGATTTGGCGGGATAGGTGATGAAAAACGGCTGTGAACAATCTGTCCTGAATTGTTAATATAGGAACTATCCGAAATTATCGAGAAACAATATAAGGATTTGACAAACAAGTAGTTGAAAATTTTTGCGTCTTTGTCGCAGAAAAAGCAATTCCCCTGCGTGAGATGGCGGAGAGTTTCGGTCTGGTGAGCAATCGGAGAGCCCCCAAAAGAGGGCGGAAGCCGTACATGAAGGATCTGGACACGATGTACACGGACGCGACATGCTACGAGAGCAAGATGCGTTACCCGACGGACCAGAAACTCCTGTGGGAGTGCTGCGAGAGGGTGTACAAGGCCATGTGCGAGGCGAGCGGCCGTCTGGGCATTCGCCGTCCCCGGACCAAGTCCCTGGACGTGGAGAAGGCGAACCTGGGGTACGCGAAGCAGCGCAAGCACAGCAAGTCGCAGACACGGGGACTGACCCGCCGGCTGCTCCAGATGTTGGGGAAGCTGCTGAAGGTAATCCGCAAGATGGAGCGCGAGCATGCGGATGCCGTGGCACTGACCGACAAGGAGAGGAAGACCATCGACATTGTCACGAATATGAATAATGCTGCTCCGAAAAAACGGAGCAAATCCGTTCATAAGCGACCGACAAGATCAAAAGGAAAGAATTAAACGACAATCCCTAGATAGACGGCAGGCTATACCTGGATAGGTTGCTACTACAGCGCATCCGCGCTGCCGAAAGGTTGAGGAACCGCCGTATGCGGAACCGCTTGTACGGTGGTGTGAGAGGACAAGTGAACACGAAAGGAGGTGAACACCTCCGATTAGTGTTCACCTCCTACTCGATTAGAATCGCCGCAGGACGCTTTTGTCGGGCACGGGGTCGAGGGTGAAGACCGTGTTGTCCTTGACGTGGATGATGAGGATGCCTTGCTGTTTCGCGTACTCGTAGGCGTCCTGGTCGAAGTTGATGGCCGCTATAGCCGC
>JAEEGL010837912.1_pt1 | contig 11291 bp, 8 predicted proteins | sample 9134231 | NCBI WGS metagenome assembly JAEEGL01 (sample SAMN16246548, study PRJNA631951) | gut metagenome | biome: gut microbiome; feature: rumen; material: fiber-attached | host: Bos | place: Iran: Karaj | collected 2018-10
CTTTGTGAAGAAACCGGAGGGATACTGTAAGGATACTGCACACAACGCATATTGGTTTGTGTGCGACGAAACGGCCAAATTACAGAAAGTCAGCAAATTGGAATAATGGCAGAAGAGAAAAAGCCAGCGGCGCTGCTCTACAATACCAACCAATACAGCCAGACCGATGCCTTCAAGTACGGCATCACTATGATGACCTTCTCCTGGCTGCTAATCCTGCTCTTCGGCCAGACCGTGCTGAAGTGGCTCTCCATTACCCCCGGATTATTCTAAAATCACTGCGTTATGACTATAGAATGGAACTTTATACTGCGCATCTTTGCCGCCGGCATTCTGGGCGGCCTGATAGGCCTTGAGAGGGAATTCCGGGCCAAGGAAGCCGGGGTGCGCACGCACTTCATAGTGTCTCTGGGCAGCGCCCTGGTTATGATGATATCGCATTCTGCCTTGGAAGGCGGGTTCGATGCAGCCCGCGTGGCGGCTCAGGTGGTGAGCGGCATCGGTTTCATCGGTGCGGGCGTCATCATTTTCCAGAAGAACGTCGTGCGCGGCATTACCACGGCGGCGGGGCTCTGGGTCGCGGCGGCCATCGGCCTGAGCTGCGGCGCGCAGATGTATTCCATCGCCATTGCGGCCACGATAATGACCATTCTGGTGCTGGAGACAATGCACATCATCACCCGCAGGCACGGGGAGAGAAACCGTTCGGTTACGCTTTCCGGGGTAACCAACGACGAGTTGCTGGAGATGATGAAGACCATCAAGGACTGCGGCGCCGAGGTGGAGAGCTTTATGCTCACCGACGGCGTTGCCACCCTGCAGCTCAAGATAAAGCAAAAGGACTATGCCACAACCGTGGACACAGTCCTTTCCTTCTCAAAAGGTCTTAAAGTCGAAATCGACTAGAAGAACCTCGCCCTGTTATCCTTCACTACTCCGTTGGCGCTCATAGTGGGCAGGATCATCTGCGCACCGTACTGAGCGGCCCTCTGGGCGTACATTTCGGAGTCGTCCTCGGTGTAGAAGCTGCCGACCTCGCGGGAGTTCACCACAAACACATAGGTGGCGAAGGACCCTGCGACGGGACCGGTAAGCACAGCGTCTTCGGCAACTGCGACCGCGCCTGCAAGGGCGGGATCGACGCCGCGTGCGCTCATAGGAGCGAGGCTCATCGAGGCCTCGTTGGTAACGCTTTCACCAAGGGCTTCGGCAACCTCTGCGAGGGTGCTCAGACCTGCAATCTTCTCGGCCACTTCGGCCTTGCACTTCTGCGCAAGCTTCTGTGAATAGATCTGACTGCGGATGCCTGCGGCGACCTCCTTGACGGGCTTGTAGCCTTCCTTGTGAACCTCGTTCACCACGGCAACGAAGAAGTACTTGTTGTTGACGGTGATGATGTTGGACGCCTTGCCTGCCTTGGCGTCGAAGGCCCAGCGGGTGAGTTCCTTGGCCTGGTCGAGGCCGCCGTAGGTGGAGCTAGCCTCGGTGATGGTCTGCTTAAGCGAATAGACGCCGAGAGAATCGACTGCGGCGGCATATCCGGCAGCCGTCTGGCCCGCTATCGTGGCGAACCTGTTGGCCTGGGCATAGACGCCGTTGGTGGTCTCCTTGCTGGCGATGGCGGTCTTCTCGAGGATTGCGACCTGCTTCTTGAGCACGGGCTTGGTCTTCTTGCTGACGACCACCACGTGGGTGCCGTACTGGGTGTTGATGACCATAGGCTGGCCGACCTGTGCGGTGATGACGCCCTCGAAACCGGGGATCATATAGGTCTGGGTCATCCAGCCGATGTTGCCGAGTTCGCCATCGGCGGCGGAGTTCTGGTCTGCCGAGAATTCAGCGGCGAGAGCGGAGAAGCTGCCACCCTTGCGGACAACGCCTGCGAGGCTGTCTGCCTTCGCCTTGGCGCCGGTTCCCTGAAGCAGGATGTGCTTCACGTATGCAGAGTCGGCAATGGGCTTGCTGTCCAGCACGCGAACCGCATAGAAGGTGTCGCCGTCGGTGATGACGGGAGAAACGCCCCCCTTGCCTCCGAACACGAAGCTGTCGATATCCTCGTTGATGCTCTTCAGCTCACCGGCCTTGTACCAGCGGTTGTCCAGCTGGCGGTCGGAGTTCTTGAGCAGGAACGCCTTGAGATTGTCGGCCGAGCCGAACTGCGAGTAGGCCTCTGCGAACTTGTCGTTGGTGGAGGACACGTCTTCGGCGGAAGGATTGACCTCGAATACCACGTACTCGATTTCGCGGCTTGCCTGCTGCTCGTAGAAGTCCTTATGGGCCTTGTAGTACTTCTTGATTTCGGAGCTGGAAACGGTAATGGTGCTGTCCTGTGCGAAGGGGTGCGATACCATCACGTAATCCACGTTGGCGGTGGTATTGTTGCGGGCGATGTTCAGTTCTTTCTCCAGTGCGTTCTGGTAAGCGGCGGCGCTGAAAAGCGAACCGTACTTGGCATAGAACTGCTGGGTATAGACCGTGTTCTGGAGATAATTCCAGTAGGTCTGAAGGCGTCCGGACTCGTCGCTGGGAACCGCCTGGACGAATTCCACAACCTTGGAGGCGTCGAAGCTGCCGTTCTCACCCATAAAGGCGTAGTTGCCTGCGATCACGGGCGAAGGGTTGGCTCCGGTGGTGAGGTCAATCATCTCGGCGTTGCCGACGGTGACACCCGCTGCCTTCGCGTTCTTCACGAACAGGTTCTTGTCGACCAGTTCCTGCCACGCTGCGTCGCGCAGCTGGGTCTGAGTCTGCTCGTTCTGTACGCTGCTGCCGGTGATAACCTCGTTGATAACGTTGTATCTCTCCACGTCCTCGAGGAAGTCGGTATAAGAAATGGACTTGCCGTTGATCACGCCGACATCGTATTTGCTCGACATCGAATGCAGGGCCGACTCAAGGGTGCTGGGATCTATGATAAAAGACAAAAGGGCCAGAGCGATGATGATGGATATCGCGAGGCCGAACTTAACGCGTATTTTTTCAAGTACCGCCATTTTGTTTGTATCTTTTTGTTTTACTAATTCAAATAAGCCTGCAAAGGTAGTAAATTTATCTTACTTTTTAAGCAGGGGGCCGATAAAATTAACGGAATCGATAACCACCGCCGTGCTGTCCTGCACGGTGTAGCCATATCCGTTGAACGGCTCGAGAAGTATGGCATTGCGGGCGTGGTCGTCCGAGCGCATACCGTAACCCTGCAGGAAGCCCTGCGGAGAATACATCTTGACGTAGCAGTCGGTATAGATTTCGCTCTTTGCCTGGTCCCAGTAGAGGGTGTCCGTTTCCATAGTTTCCTGCTTCAGCACGTTGTGCACCACCACGTTGCCGAAGGCCTCCCAGAGTTCGCCGGCCGTAGCTCCGGGGCGTTTCTTGCGTACGATGTGCCGTCCGTCGTCGGAGACGATGATGGTTTCCAGCAGGCCGGTGTCGTCGTAGCCGTAGATGGCTATCCCCTTCGGGAAACTCTCGTAGGAGAGGCTGTCGTTGTCGTAACGTTCCATCAGCGACGACTCCACCCGCATCACCACTCGGCCGTTTCGGGTCTGAACGGCGAACATATCTTCCATCGTCTGAACGGGGGCGCTGCGGAGGTCCAGAACCTCGGCCCTCGCCATCTTGTTCTTACAGGAAACAACAAGGATAGCAAGCGAACAGACGCTTGCTATCCATATGATCGTGCTTCTTCCGGACCGCACTCCTACTTCCTGGTCCTGACGGTCGTCACGGCCTGCATACCGTTGCAGACGACCCTGTAACTCTGGCCGTTCTCAACGTTGTACATAAAGGCCTCTGCGGTCTCCGGGAAGTAGACGCTGTACTGGCCGATGAACCTGTTGGCGTCGTCGGTAAGGGTTGCGTCCGCATTCTTTGCCTTGATGAGATAGTCGACCGCCACCCAGTAGTGGGCGCGCTTCTCGATCTCGTCGCCGCCGCAGGAGGTGGCGCCCCAGATCTGGCCCATCAGGAAGAAGGCCTTTCCGGCCACGCTGTCGTCGAGCGACTGGGCGTTGGAGGCGTAGTTGTATGCCTTCGCCAGCCTGCCGTTGCGGAAGCAAAGGGTGGCTGCCTCAAAGCTGTATGCGGCATCGGTAGCTGCATCGGAAGCCTCGTAGGCGATAGCCTCGTCGATGTACTTGAGAGCTGCGTCGAGATTGCCCCTGGAGGAGTTCAGCCTGTAGAGGTAGTAAGCCGAATTGTAGGAAGGATCCAGCTTGTACATCGAAGTGACGGCATCCAGGAAGAGGTCGTTGCTCTGGCAGTCCTCGGTGATGCTCAGCATCTTGACGATGTTGGAAACCAGTCCCAGATCGTCCGGCGATGCCTGATAACGGGGAGTGAACAGGGTGATCAGATCCTCGCAGCTTGCCACCTTGCTGGTGATGAAGAGGCTCTCCAGGTCGGTCTTCACCTTCTGGTTCTGCTCGGCGATGACGGCGGATTTGGCCGGCGCCTTGTCGAGGAACTCGATGTTGCGCTCGTAGGCGCTGATTACATCTTCGGCGCTGACAAGACCCTTCTTGTAGAGCTCTATCGCAGCGTTCATATTCTGGATGAACAGGCTGGTCTTGGTGTTGGCTCCGTTGCGGGTGATGACGTCGTTAAGGCCCTCATAGACAGCCTTCTCGTTGCCGGGATTGTAGTTCACTATATCCACACCCTTGTTGTTCAGGGCGGAAACGGCATACTTGGGGAAGTACTGCGCCCTCTCCTCGTGCAGGGTCATCAGCGTGTCGAGCAACGCCTCCTTGTAGACGATGTTGCTGCGGTTCTTGTTGATGAGCTTGCGCATCAGTTCCGTACCGTTGGTGAAGATGGTCTGACGGACGCCCTTGGGGCAGGTCGCATAGACCTTGCGCCAGTTCACGGTGGCGTTGTCGAAGTCCTTCGCCTTGTAGGAATCCTCATAGAAAGAGAGGTACTTGATGCAGTTCGCGCTGTCCGCCCCCCACTTGCCCTGTGCCCGGGAAGTGAAGGCCGAAAAGACCATCGCGATGGCTAGAATTGCTACAACTAACTTTTTCATATTGCGGTTGTTTTCGTTATTCATACCTTGGCTTTATAAACCATACGTCGTGTAAGTTCACCCCTACGCTCACCCTGAAATATCTCTCGCGCACCAGAGCGTTGTTCACCGTTCCCCTCTGCCCCAGGTCCGCCGAAACGCTGATTCCGTTCACCAGTCCCTTCACGTACACAGGAAGGGTTGCACCAAAAGTGATGCCGAAATTGTTGATTTCGTTGCCTGCGACCTTGTAATACTCGTTGTTCCAATAGGTTCCGGCACGGTAGGAAATGCGCTTCGAGAAGTTTCTGACGCTATATCTGTCGGGGGTATATTCCATTCCGGCGCGGACGCTGTGCTTGAGCGAGCAGGAGAACGGAAGCTTGCTGTCCGGCACCGAAAAACCGGCGGACGTATCCATTCCGCTTGAGCGCCAGTCGGAGAGGATGTAGTCCACTTCGACGCGGAGTTTCTCCTCGCGGTTCAGGCTGATGCCGAATCCCAGGTCGCTACCGAGACGCACCGCGGCCGCTCCCTTCAGGGTGTCAAGCGCATAGGACTTGCTGTCGATGTTGACGGTTTCCGCAGAGCCTGTCGACTGATGGTTGTAATACATCGTTCCGCTCAGCCGGGAGGCAAGGCTGTAGGTTGCACCGAAGCCGAGTTTCGTCTTGGTGCCCAGCGGCTGCTCGTACTGCAGTCCGAAACGGCCGGTCCAGGTCCCCAGATGCAGCTTGTAGCTGTCCTGGGCGCTGTTGTACCCGCTCTTGGAGAAGGTCTGGTTGAAGTATTTGTCGTAGTTGCCGAAGATGAATCCTCCCTCGGCTCCCAGCGATATGCGCTTGCCGAGCATTCCTCCCAAAGCGCCGAAGAGCTTATAGAAACTGCCCTGGCCGTAGTCGTCGTAGGTGATGCTGCCGGTGTGGCCGATCACAGCGGGGTTCGTCTCCTTCATCCTGTAGTTATACCCGCCTGATGCATAGGGAGTTATGCCGCCCATTGCGGTAAGGCTGCGCCAGATGGGGAACGACATCGCTATGGTTCCCATATTGGTGCTGTTGCGGGCGGACCTGTAGGCATTGCCGTCGTACTTCTGGCGGAAGACGGAGTTGTTGTTGCGTAGCGAGAACTCCATCATTACCGACAGGGTATCGCGGGCCGTGATGGCAGCGGGGTTCTGTATGTTGAGGTAACGGTTGTTGCGGGACGCTATCCCCACTCCGCCCATCGCGGCGGTATAGGGGGATCCCAGCTGCTCCAGATTGCCGATTCCGAAGATGGAATAGGGCGTGTAGGAGAGATACTCGCCGCCCTGCGCAAACGCATTTGCGCCGGAAAGGAGCATCACCGCAACCAGTATGGAACTACCAGATATTCTTTTCAACATAATCGTCAGTTATAAGTGCCATCCCCACCTGCACCAGGTTGCTCACGATGAACAGCGACTGCTTCATCCGCTTGGCGAAGTAGGCCGCATCTCCTCCGGTGAACACCACTACGTGCGACGGGTTCTGGCGGATATACCCCTCGATTTCAAACATTATGCCCGAAATCACTCCGGCATCGATCGAGCCTTCCAGCGAGGTGCCCACTCGCGAAGCCCTGGCGGGGATATTGCGCAGCGGCAGGGCCTTGGCATAGCGGTTCAGCGCCTTGAAGCGGGTGAGGCAGCCGGGGGAGACGTTCCCGCCGTGGTACTGCCCGTCTTCGCCGCAGATGTCGATGGTGAGCGTCGTGCCGAAGTCGAACACTATACAGGGTTTTCCCTTGAAAAGATGCCGCACCGCCAGCAGCGACGCCGCCCTGTCGTAGGACAGGTAGTCCGGCAGGTCGTAGCGCTGGAGGATATCCACGTGTGTCTTGTCCAGTATCATCAGATGGCGGCACTCGCCGCGCAGGATCTTCTCCTCTTCCGGGCTTACCGGCTTTGCCGAAATTACGGCCATCACCTCCGGCTTTTCCTTCTCGGTGAGGGAAAGGATGAATTCCATCACCTTTTCTCCCTGGTAGCGGTAGGCCTTGCCCAGGGTTATACCCTCAGCCCACGCCGCTTTGAGCGCCGTGTTGCCTGCCTCTATGAGAAGATTCGCCATCTTTATAAATACAAAACTTGCAAAGTTAACAATTTATCCCAACTTATTCAAAAGTACACGGGCTTCCTGTAAGGAATTCACTCCGTGGGCGACTATCTTGAGCCTGTCGCCGCTTTGTTTCAGCACGAAGGGAGAGCGGCCGGAGGAGAGTTCCGCGAGTATCTTTTCGAAGGTCCTGGAGTTGAAGTACGGCGACTTGGCGTCCGATACGAAGAAGCAGATGCACATACCGTTTTTCACTATTATCTTTTCGAAGCCCAGGGCCATACCGGCGTTGCGGATCTTCACAACTTCGAAAAGATTGGTTACCTCCTTCGGCAGGCGGCCGAAACGGTCGGTGAGAAGCATCGCGAGACGGTCCAGTTCCTTGTCGCTGTCCATCGAGTCGAGTTGCTTGTAGATTCGTATCTTTTCGGCTGTCACGTCGATGTAACTATCGGGGATAAGGGCTTCTGCATCGGTCTCTATCGTGCAGTCCGACAGGAACTTGCCGCGTCCACGACGGACTTCCTGCCCGGTTTCCAGCCCGAGTTCGTCCATCGCCTCGTTGATGACTTTCTGGAAGGTTTCGTAGCCCATATCCATTATGAAGCCACTCTGCTCCGCCCCCAGCAGGTTGCCGGCTCCGCGGATATCGAGGTCCTGCATCGCTATGTTGAAGCCGCTGCCCAGGTCGGAAAATTCTTCGATCGCACGCAGCCTGCGCCGGGCGTCTTCGCTGACCGATGCCAGCGGCGGTACTATCAGGTAACAGAACGCCTTGCGGTTGGAACGTCCCACCCTCCCGCGCAGCTGGTGCAGGTCGCTCAGGCCCACGTTCTGCGCCTGGTTGATGATGATGGTATTGGCATTGGGGATATCCAGGCCGTTCTCAATGATAGTGGTGCAGAGAAGGATGTCGGAGTCGCCGCGGATAAAGCCCAGCATCTTGTCTTCGAGCTGACGGGGATCCAGCTGGCCGTGCGCCGTGCAGATGCGGGCGTCGGGCACCAGCCGCTGCAGTATCTTTTCGATGTGCGGGAGTTCCTCAACCTTGTTATGCAGGAAGAACACCTGTCCGCCGCGGTTGAGTTCGTACTCGATTATACTCTTTATCTCCTTTTCGTCGAAGAGGATTATCTCGGTCTGCACCGGAATGCGGTTCGGTGGAGGGGTGTTGATTATACTGAGGTCCCTGGCGCCGAGCAGAGAAAACTGTAGGGTTCGGGGAATGGGAGTGGCCGTGAGGGTGAGGGTATCGACGCCCGCCCTCATCTGGCGGAGTTTTTCCTTGGCGGCCACGCCGAACTTCTGTTCTTCGTCGATTATCAGCAGTCCAAGGTCCTTGAAATCGAAACCGGCGCCGAGGATTTTATGGGTACCGATTAGTATGTCTATCTGCCCGTTTGCCAGGCGAGTCTTGATGTCGCTGATCTGTTTTGCCGTGCGGAGGCGGCTCACATAATCGACCGTGCACGGGAAATTTTCCAGTCGGGAGGAAAATGTGTTATAATGCTGTAAAGCGAGTATTGTGGTAGGGACAAGCACGGCCACCTGTTTACCGTCGGTTACGGCCTTGAACGCTGCGCGTATGGCTATCTCAGTCTTTCCGAATCCCACATCGCCGCAAATCAGACGGTCCATCGGGCAGGAGTCTTCCATATCCCGCTTGACCGACATTGTTGCGGACTCCTGGTCGGGAGTGTCCTCGAACATAAACGACGATTCGAGTTCATCCTGAAGATAGGTGTCGGCGGAGTAGGCGAAGCCCTTGCTTGCCCGGCGCTTGGCGTAGAGTTGGATCAGGTCCTTTGCGATATCCTTGACCTTTCTCTTTGCGTTTGCTTTGAGGGTTGACCAGGTCTTGGATCCCAGTTTGTTGATGCGAGGCTGCTCTCCTTCTGAAGACCGGAACAGGGAAAGTTTGTTCAGGGCGTGGACGGAAACGAAAACCACGTCGCCGTCGCGGTAGGTTATCTTTACCTTTTCCCTGGCGATTCCCTTTTCGTCGTACATCTTTACCAGGCCGCCGAAAACGCCTATACCGTAGTCGATGTGTACGACATAGTCGCCGATGTTAAAGGAATTCAGGTCGTTGACCGTAAGTTGTTCTGCTTTTTCGACGCTGCGGCGGATACTTACTCTGTGGAAACGTTCGAATATCTCGTGGTCGGAATATCTGGCAACCTTCTCGTCTTCATCCACGAATCCCTCGTGCAGGTTCCATCCTTCTACGAATTCCGGCAGAACCCCTCCTTCGTTGGTGATGATACTCTTTATCCTACCCAACTGGGAGGCCTTCTCTCCGTATATGTATACTTTGTATCCCCGATCCGTCTTTAGTTTTATATCTTCCTGCAGTAGGTCGAAGTTCTTGTTAAACCGGGGTTGCGGGGTGATATGGAACTTCTGTACGCTTCCTTTCTTTAACCCCAGGGGTACTTCAAGGAAAACCCGCTGGAACCGTTCCGTCTGGGCAAAGAAATCCCTTTCCTTATACATATCGGAAGAATCCAGCCAGAGAGTGGATTCCTCCGGCAGTATTTCCAATACGGTCTTTCCCGAATCGTCGGAACCGGAGAGTATGTCTCCTATAATATCCGCAGACTCCCTTTCCTCTTTCGAAACCTGGGTGTTGCAGTCGAAAACACTTATGGACTCTATCTCGTTTCCCCAGAAAGAAATACGGAACGGTTCGTTGAAGGAATAAGAGAAAATATCCACCAGGGAGCCCCTGACGGCGTATTGCCCGGGAGCCGAGACAAAATCTACCCTTTCAAAACCATTTCCGTTGAGATTGGATAATAATTCATCGAAGGATATCTCCTGACCTTTACTCAGAGTAAGTACGGTAGACGGATCCAGGCCCGTCTCGGCTATTCTTTCTTCGATGGCATCCGGCCAGCTGATTATGAATATCTTTTCTCCTTTATTTTCCAGTATTGCGCTGAGGGCCGCGGTTCTCTGAACACCGAGGGAGGATTTGTAATTACTCCTCTCCATATTCTTACCGCTCCCGGGGAGAAAGAATACATTATCTCCTTCTACCAGTTTATAAAGATCGGCTGCACAGTATTCCGCCGACTCCCTGTCCGGAAGAATTATGAAGTTTATTGCTTTTTTCGCTGAAGAGGAGAGTACGAACCACCTAGCGGAAAGGAACAATCCGCTACAGTAAATAGATTTTTCAGTCTCCAGTCCTCTTATCAACATAAGTCCCTTGAATCCTGTTTTAAAGTTGTTGATAAACCTGTTTACATCCCTGTTTATAACACGATGTTAAATCTATCAACAAACCAACCATTCCTGAATCATCAAGGTTTTTAACACTTTTTATTTCTGTATTCAATTAAATGTCAGCCTGTTATAAAATTATCAACATTTCAACACTCCTAACAAATAAAACAAAACAAAAATAAAAAGAACTATATTTGTATTTGGTAATCAAAAAGTGAGGAAATGCCAGACTTCGACCCCCATAATACTCTTGAAGGCAAAGATAAGGAATTGGACGGAATAATCCGCCCCCGGGAGCTGGAAGATTTTACCGGCCAGCAGGAAATCGTATCCAACCTTAATGTATATATAAAGGCGGCGAAGCTGCGCGGAGAATCCCTGGACCACACTCTGTTTCACGGTCCTCCCGGTCTGGGAAAAACCACCCTTGCGCATATCATCGCGAATGAGATGGGGGTAAATATGAAGATTTCTTCCGGTCCTGTACTGGTGCGCCCCGGCGATCTCGCAGGGCTGCTGACATCGCTCGAGCCGGGAGATGTTCTTTTTATAGATGAAATCCACCGTCTTCCTCCGGAGGTTGAGGAATATCTCTACTCTGCGATGGAGGACTTCGTAATAGATATAATGATAGACAAGGGGCCCGGAGCCCGGTCTGTCCGCATCAACCTGAATCCTTTTACCCTGGTCGGGGCAACTACCCGCAGCGGTCTGCTGACGGCACCGCTACGTGCCCGCTTTGGTATTACCTGTCCTCTGGAGTACTACGATTCGGCCGATTTGGTTAAGATTGTAAAGCGCAGTGCCCTGATTCTGAAGGTTGAGATAGATGATGAGGCTGCCAGGGAGATAGCTATGCGCAGCCGCGGTACTCCCCGTATCTGCAACTCGCTGTTGCGTCGTGTAAGGGATTTCGCCCAGGTAGAGGGCGACGGGAAGGTAGATATCAAAATAGCCAAATACGCCCTGGATAAGTTACA
>JAEEGL010911200.1_pt1 | contig 11291 bp, 9 predicted proteins | sample 9134231 | NCBI WGS metagenome assembly JAEEGL01 (sample SAMN16246548, study PRJNA631951) | gut metagenome | biome: gut microbiome; feature: rumen; material: fiber-attached | host: Bos | place: Iran: Karaj | collected 2018-10
ATCGACGTTTTTCTCGACGTAGGTGCCGGTGACGAAGAAGGTCGCCGGGGCTTTTTTCTGGCGCAGCGCATCGAGGATCGGAGCGGTCGCGCCGGTTTCGTAGCCGCAGTCGAAGGTCAGATAGATGACCCGCCGGGTCTCGTCTCCGCGGTAGATCGCGCCGTACTTCGCCAGCGTTTCGAGGGTCGATTTCGCGCGGTCCGCCGTGGAGCCCTCCGCCGCCCAGTAATAAGTGACGGTCTTCGTCGCCTCGTCATAGCTCACCCTGCCCGGGAACCAGTTGTCCTTGTCCGGCGGCTGATTGCTGTCGGCAAAGCGCTCCTTCGGGATCTTGTCCGCTTCGAGAAGCGTATCCATCCCGGAGGTGTTCCGCGCGGGGATCTCATAGACATAATACCCGTTCACGACCGTCCAGACAAGCTTTCCGAACGGCGAGAGCGAGTCGGGGTTTTCGAGCGGCAGAAAGACCGGCGCCGTGTCGACCGGTTCGGTCTCCGGCACGGTTTCCGCATCGTCATGACGCGCCCGTCCGATGCCGCCCGTTTCCGACGGCGTATCCGCCGTGAGTTTTTTCGCGCAGGCCGCGAGCATCAGCCCCGCCAGCAGAGCCGCCGCAAGCCGCAGTTTCGTTTTCATCGCCTCTCTCCTTCCGTCGCTCTCCGTTTTACTCTTCTTCGTTCAATTATTCACGATCATTTCATGCCATCCGGGCTCCGCGTCAGGCTTCTGCCGAACGCTCCGCCGCCATGAGGACCTTCAGCAGCGTCAGGCGGTCCCGGACATACGGCGCGTACCGGAGCGACTGTCCGAGGAATGCGGGCGAGCCGTCCAGTCCGATCTCTCCGCATGTCGTCGGCGCCCCCGCGTCCCGGAGAAGCGCCTCGATCGTCTCCGCGGAGGGCAGGCTCTTCTCCGCTTCTTTCAGCGCCCGGTCGGTGTCCGCCGTGAGCCGGATCTTCGTGAGGCTCGAGGACGCCGGCGTGCCGTCCGGGAGGTTCTCACGCAGGATACCGTCCGTGAGACTGCCAAAGACCGGTTCCAGCGCGGCGCGGTCCATCACCTTTGCGGGATCGATCGCCGCGATTTTTTCGTAATCCAGCCCGTCCGCGAGCGCCCTGTGATACGTCCGGGCGACGGCGAGCAGGCCGACTCCCACCTGTTCCCCGTGCAGACCGTCGTTCGTCTCGTTCAGGCGGTGCATCTCCCAGAGATGGGACATATGATGCTCCGCGCCGGACGCCGGACGGGAATTGCCGGAGAGCTGGATCGCGAGGCCCGAGATCTGGAGGGCGTTCATGACCTTTTCGCAGTACGCCTCCTCGCCGATCGCGCCGCGCTGTCCGAGCGCCTCGACGAGCGCCCCGATCGCCTCCGTTTCGAGCGCGACCAATTCCTCGCAGAGGTATTCGCCGGTGAGGATCTGACCGACGCGCCAGTCGAAGAGCGAGGTGTACTTTCCGAGCACATCCCCGACGCCGGACGCCGTCAGCCTCGCGGGAGCCGACGCAAAGACCGCCGGATTCGCGAAGGACGCGGCGGGCGGAGAGGACGGGAAGGTCAGCTTCTGTCCGTACCACGTCATCGCGGCGACGCCGGACACGAAACCGTCGACCGACGCCGCGGTGGGATAGGACAGAAACGGCAGCCCGCGCTCATGGGCGACGTAACGCGTGATGTCGTGCACCGAGCCCGATCCGCACGCGATGAGCACATCGGGCCGCTCCGCCGCGACGATCTCTCCGACCTTCGACGTCCAGATCTCCGTCGCGTGCGCATGCCCGTCCACCGCCGTGAGCTTCGCCGGGAAGAGGGCGGTGAGCCGGGGGGCGAATTTCTTCGTGTTGTCGTCCGCGACGATCAGCGGGTTCTTCCAGCCCTTTTGGGCGAGGTATGCCTTCATCTGCTCCTCCGCGTCCGGCGCGACGACGCACTCCTCGGTGAGGAGCGTGTGCCGGCGTCCGCAGGGGCAGGATCTCATGATTCTCAAAACGTGTTCAAACATTGTTTTTCTCTCTTCCCCGGATCGCTCCGGTTCTATCGCGCAGCCGCCTCGCATAGGAATGGTGCGGAAAACATCACGATTTTCATGGGAGGTTCGTATGTTCGTCTGCACCGTCCGCGCGAGCACGCTGAAGTTTTTCGGGGTGATCGCCGCGTCTCTCGCCATTCTCTGCGCCGTGGTCCTCTCGATCCCGGAATACGTCCCCGTTTCCACGAAAGCCGTCACGGCCGCGGCGGAACAATACCGCTACAAAGGGATCAAAACCAAGGACGACGCCGTCAAATTCCTATCCCAGTTCGGCTGGGAGGTCGAAGCGGAGCCGCTCGAGGTGACGAAGATCCGTATCCCGGAGGAGTTCGACAAGGTGATGAAATCCTACAACGAGCTCCAGCGGGGACAGGGCCTCGATCTCGCGAAATACCGCGGCAAGGAGGTCACGCGCTACACCTTCCGGGTGACGAATTACCCGGATTACGATGGGGTCGTCATGGCGAACGTCATCGTCTGGCGCAGCCGCGCCGTGGGAGGGGATGTCTGCTCCTCCGACGTGACGGGCTTCATCCACGGCTTCGAACGTCCGGCAAAATGACCGCGGTCAGTTCTCGAAGGTAAAGCGCTCCCACGGGATCTCGGCGGGAGCCTTTTCCGTGAGGATCCGGTCGACGTGCATGAGGAGCGGGAATTCGCCGGGATCAAGCTCCCCGCGCGCTGCCCGGATCCGCACCGCCCGCGCCACCCGTACGGCGACGACGAGCGATTCGAGGGTCACGCCTTTCAGCTCCGCTTTGGCTTCGTCGATGTCGAGGCCTCTCCCGAGCAGGATCCCGACGAGCCTGGTCCGCCCGCCGTAGACCGTGACGTAGAGATCGCCCGCGCCGACACACAGGTTGTCGAGCGTTCCCGCGCCCTGCATCTCGAGCAGCTTCGCCATCTCGCGGACCGCCTGTCCGAAGACCGCCGCCTGTGAGTTGTAGTGCAGCTCGGAATCGATCCCGAATTGCCGCTGGTTCAGTCCGATCGTGAGGGCGACGGCGAGGGCATAGCCGTTTTTCAGCGCCACCGCGCTCTCGATGCCGACGACGTCGGTCGACAGGCTGATGTGATAATAATCCGTCTGCATGATCGCCCGGATGCGGCGCAGGGTCTCCCGGTCATGCCCACAGAACGCGACCTCGGTCTGATCGTGCGCGACGAGCTCGTAGCTCGTGCACGGGCCGCCGACGGCGTTGAGGTTCGGGTGCCGTCCCCTGTCGGCGAGCCTTTTCGCCCAGACCGCGGGATACGGCAGAAGCTGTCCGTCCGGGGTGTCGAGAAGTCCCTTCGTCACGGTGAGGACGGGCACCTCCTCGGGTACCTTCGGAAGCACGTGCTCGCCGAACCAGTCGACGCCGAAGCTCGAGACGCCGCCGATGACGAGATCCGCGCCCCGGATCGCCTCTTCCATGTCTTCGATCTGATAAAGCTTCACGCCCGCGGGAAAATCCTTCGTGAATTTCGGGTGCCGGTTCGACGCGCGGCAGGCGTCGATGATCTCCCGGTCGAGATGCGTGCCGACAAGGCGGACCTCATGTCCGTTTTCCCTTGCCGGAAACGCCAGCGCGGATCCCATCATGCCGGAACCGACGATCGTGACAACAGCCATCTGATTTGCTCCTCTCAGTCGTGCAGGCCCTTCTGCCGCAGATACTCCATCGCCCACGCGGGATCGTTCGACGTGAAGAGAACCGCGCCGTTCGCGATGGATTCGTCGTATGCCTCGGGCGTGTCCTTCGGATAGAAGACCCACGGCTCGACGCCGTACGCGCGGGCAAAGTCGAACATCGTCTTCGGGACGACCTCCGCGCCCTTCCAGGTGCTGAACAGGCAGACACAGTAGGCATAATCGTAGACAAAACGCCGCTGTCCCTTCCCCATCAACTCCTGCGGATGGTAGGCATGGATGCGGACGCGTCCGCCGTATTTTTCGGCGATCCATTCGTTGAGCTCGCCGCTCCACGTGTTGACGACGCTGCGCCCGGTGACGCCGAAGCGGTCCATCATCGCGATCGTCTTTTCGGCGGATTCGTATGCGAACGAACCCCACATCGCGGGATAGTCCTTCAGCTCCACGTTGAGCATGATGTCGGGATGCTGTGCCATGAACGAGAGGAATTCCTCGAAGGTCGGGACCCGCTCGCCGCGGAATTCCTCGCCCTTCCACGCGCCGGCGTCGAGGGATTTGATCTCGGCCAGCGTGAGATCGTGCAGAAAGCCGGTGCCGTCGGTCGTGCGGTCGACCTTATGGTCGTGCATCACGACGAGTTCGCCGTCCTTCGTGCCGTGCACGTCGAGCTCGATCATGTCAGGGTGAAGCGCGACGGCCGAGCGGAAGGACACCATCGTGTTCTCGGGGAAGTATTTGGCATTGCCGCGGTGTCCGGCAACGGATATCGGATTTCGGTAGGGCAGTTTTTCCATGAAAAAATCTCCTCATTCTGCGATCCCCAATGCGGAGGAATCGCCTTCCTCTGTATTGTACCACAGACGGGAGAAATTTTCAATGAATTTTCGTTCTCTTTTCACAAAACTTTGTGGAATTCGGGCAATCAGAGCGCGCGCTCCCACTCCTCTTCGCGGAAGCCGACGAGAACGGCATCGTCCGTGACGAGGATCGGCCGCTTTACGAGCATGCCGTCGGACGCGAGCAGGGCGATCTGCTCCTCCTCGCTCATGGACGGCAGCCGTTCCTTCAGATTCATGGATTTATAGAGCAGCCCGCTCGTGTTGAAGAATCTTCGGAGCGGCAGCCCGCTCGCCTTCTGCCAGCGCGCGATCTCCTCCGCCGTCGGGTTCTCCTCCTTGATGGGCCGGTCCGTGTAGACCGCGCCGTGCGCGTCGAGCCACCTTTTGGCCTTCTGGCAGGTGGTGCACTTCGGATATTCGATGAAAAGCATGTCAGACTCCTTTCAGAATGCGGGCGATCCCCCGCGCGATCCGATCCGGGACGTCGTTGAAATGTCCGCCGGGGTTGCACTCGAAGACGGCGGGGATCCCTTTTTCGGCGAGGATCCGGCAGGCGCGCCGCGTCTCGTCCTCGACCCTGGCCATCCGGGGATTTTTCGTGTTCTTCTCGCGGTCCCCGACGGAAAGATACGCTCCGTCGAGGCGGATCTTTTGATTTTCGAGCCAGTCCGTGAAGCCCTCATACCAGAGGGATCCGGACACGGAGGCGCAGGAGGCGAAGAGGTCGGACGCGCAGGCCGCCCACAGGGAAAAGAGCCCGGCGAGCGAATACCCCGCGATCATGCGGCGGCGGATCGTCCTCCCCGCTTCGACAGTCGGGAAAACGGTCTCCCTCAGTTCTTCGAGATGCGCCGCCGCGCAGCCTCCGAAATCGCGTCCGCCGCGGAAGACCTTCGGCGCGGGCCACGGGGAGAGCGCGTCGTCCCAGTCGATCCCGCCGATCACCGCGAGGTCCGCGGACAGGCCGCCGTCCTCCAGCAGTTCGCGCACATGGCAGGCGGTGACGAAATCCTCGTGCGTATAGACGATCGCATCGGCCGCCCCGCGAACGGGGTGCAGCAGACGGACCGTCATCTTTCCGAAACGGAAGCGCTCGCATCGGCCTGCGAATGCCCGAAGCCGTTCGAGGATGACGGTGTCCGCCGGGCAGAAGGCGAGCGTGTCCGCTTCCTCCGCGCGGATCCATTTCATGGCGGCATGCTCGACGAGCGTCAGCTCCCCGGACCGGATGCGCGCCTCGAAGAGGGTGAGGTGCACCGTGAGATCGGGGTATTCGTGCGTGACGTCCATGAACGCGGCGCCGACGTCGAGCTCCACGGCGAGCTCTTCCCTGCACTCCCGCGCGAGCGCCTCCTGCTTCGTCTCTCCGGGCTCGACCTTTCCTCCGGCGAATTCCCAGAGCAGGCCGCGCTTCTTATTCGCCGGCCGCTGACAGACGAGAAAGCGATCCTCCTCCCAGATCAGGGCGGCGACGACTTCGGTGACGGTTTTCTCCTTCATAATGCCTGGATTTCCTTATAGATTTCCTGCATCTCCCGGTCGATCGCGGCGATTTCGTCCGCGCAGGCCAGCATGCGGTCGCCGATGCCCGCCGGGATGGTCTTGGCGTTCTTGTAGCGCAGGTCGTGTTCGAGGCTCGCCCAGAAATCCATCGCCACGGTGCGCAGCTGGACCTCGGCCTTGACCATTTCCGTGCGCTCGGAGAGATAGATCGGCAGTTCGATGTCGAGGTGGAGGCTGCGGTAGCCGTTGTAGTTCGGCTCCCGGATGTAGTCCTGTTCGCGCAGGAGACGGATGTCCGTCTGTCTCAGGAGCATGTCCGCGACGGAATACACGTCGTCGATGTAGCAGCAGACGACGCGCACGCCCGCGATGTCGTTGACGTTCTCCCGCGCGGATTCCGGCGAGACTTCCTTGCCGCGCGCGAGGAGCTTGTTCACGATGCTCGACGTGGACTTGACGCGGGACTCGATGTGATGGATGGGGGAGCGCTCGTATTTGACCCTGAACTCGTCGTTCAGGATCTCGAATTTGATGGTGAGCTGACGGATGGCGGCGTTGTAGAGGTGCTCCAGTTCCGCCAGCTCGCGGTAATCCTCGAGGAAGCGTCCGGTGTCGAGCGGAGCGCCCGCCGCGATCTCCTTCGGGATCGGTTCGGTATTGTTCACACTGTACTCCTTCTCTTCCGCAAAAATCCGCCGGCGGCTGGACCGGCGGAGATGCGGAGGTCTCTGGTCAATTCAGGAAATTCGCCCGCAGATACTCGGCGGACTGCCGGACGGAATCGAACGGGTCGCCCGGCCACGAATCCTGCTCTACGACGTAATACTTCACGCCGGCCTTCTGCGCCGTGTCAAGGATGCCTTCCCACCAGAGATTGCCGTTTCCGATCTCGGTGATGAAGGGACCGTTTTCGTCCCTACCCATATCCTTCAGGTGCAGAATGTCGATGCGTCCCGCGAGCTTTTCGATCCAGTGCCGGACGTCGCCGCCGCCGTGCTGGACCCAGTAGGTATCGAGCACAAAGGAGGTCCCGTCGGGATCGAGGCCTTCCGCGAGCATGTCCATGACGGTCTTGCCGTTCTTCAGCCGGATGAACTCGTGGCTGTGGTTGTGGTAGGTGAATTTGAAGCCGTGGGGCCGCACGTTCGACGCGATGGTATTCGCCTGTTCGATAAAACGGGAGACCTCGTCGGGATCGGTCGCATGGAAGCCGCCGATGCCCATGAGCCGGGTCCCGAGCAGCTCGTGGATGCGCATGGCTTCGTCCGGGTTGCGGAGCATCAGGCCGAAATCCTCGTGCGTGCCGCAGATTTCAATGCCCTCCTCGCGGGCGATTCTGCCGAATTCCTCGAAGGGGATCGCGCAGCCCGCCGTATGGGCATAGGTATAGCCCATTTCGCGGATGCGGCGGAAGCTTTCGCGGATATGCTCCGCGGTGTCCATCGTGGGGCGGATGGAGAATAACTGGAGGCCGATGGAATCGATCATGGTTCACGGTCCTTTCCTTTTTGAAGTTCTCTGTATTCTATGGATATTATACCCGGTATCCGATCGGATTTCAAGCGGTTTGACGCATTTTCGTCGGTTTTGACCAAAGAGATTTGTGCGATGTGCGGCGGCGGCCGGGACCGATGCGCATTTTCAAAGGAAGTTTACAATTTCCTGTTGTTTTTTTGTTCGATAAACATTGCATTCCTCCTCACATTATGCTATAATCCTATTTATCCAAAACCAGAAAGCGCCTGCTTTCCGACAAACCATCACACCGAAAGGAACCAACCATGAAGAGAATCCTGTCCTGCATCCTCGCCGTTCTGTTCCTCCTCGCTTCCGTGACCGCCTGCTCCAACAACAGCGCGAACATGGATGAAGGCGCGAAGAACGCGACGAACACCCAGACGCCGACCGCCGATCTGACGGAAGAGCCTGAGGAGACCGCACGCTTCCTCGACTCCATGCCCGAGACCATGGACTTCGAAGGCCGCGCGCTCAACTTCCTTCTGACCGAAGGATCGAACGGCAACATCACCGAGCTGTCCATCTGGGCAGAAGAAGACACCGGTGAAGTGGTCGACACCGCCGTTTACCAGAGAAACCTCGTCGTGACCGACCGTCTCAACATCGCCATCAACGAGCCGGAAGTCAACACCGACTGGAGCGGCAACGCCACCGTCATCCGCAACATGGTCAAATCCGGCTCCGCGGATTATGACATTTTCGGCGCTTATCAGTACTACGGAATCGTCATCGGGTGCGAAGGCGTCCTTTACAACCTGAACAACAAGGAACTCTTCCCCTACAACGACTTTGACCGCGAATACTGGGGCTCCGGCTACATGAAGAACATGAGCTACGACGGCTCGAAGTATTACTGGGCGACCGGCGATATCGCGCTCCGCTACACCGGCGGCATGTACGTCATCTACGTCAACTCCAGGATCTTCAACGACTACTACCCGGAAGTCAACCTCTACGCCATCGTTGACGAAGGCGAATGGACGATGGACAAGGTCTCCGAGCTCGCTTCCGCCGCGTATATCGACCTGAACGCCAACGGCACCAGAGACAGCAAGGACCAGTACGGCTTCGTGACTCAGTCCAACGACCTGACCGACGGCGTGGCCGCAGGCTGCATGGTCGACTTCTCGACCCGCGATGAGAACGGCCTCCCGGTCATCTCCCTCGACAACGAGTGGACCTACAAATTCTGGGACAAGTACTACGCGCTCATGTTCAACAACGACGGCGCCATGCTCAACCCCGTCGGCACGGATGACTCCGTCGCCATCATGACGGCGTTCAGCGCCGGTCAGTTCATGATGACCGACAACAAGCTCTACCAGTCCCCGATCTACCTCAGAGACATGGAAGACGACTTCAAGATCCTTCCGATGCCCAAGCTGGATGAGACGCAGCCTCACTACAACACGAGAATCCATGACTCCTGCACGCTGTTCGGCGTCCCGGTCTCCGTCGGCGGAACGGAATGCCTCTCCGCGGCTCTCGAAGCGCTGTCTTCCGAATCCTTCAAGGAAGTCACGCCCGCTTACTATGAGATCGCTCTGAAGGTGAAGTTCACCCGCGACTCCGACTCCGGCCGTATGATCGAGCTCTGCCACGAGAACATCTCGATCGACTTCGCCGCGCAGTGGTCCAACAAGCTCGGCGACATCAACCACTTCTTCCGCGGACGTGCGGATGCGAAGGACGAATCCATCGCTTCCACCATCGCGAGAAACGCGAAGGTCTGGAACAAGTCCATGGAAAAGCTTGTGAAATCGTTTGAGGACCTCGGCGACTGATCACGATACCGATGATGAAAACGGGGGCCGTCTCACAGCAGACGGCCCCTTTTTCTATTCAGACGGCTTCGAGATCCCGGTCTCCGTCATGGACTTCCCTGGCCGGAACGCGCATAACCGTTTTGACAGAGGTCTCGGGCGGGGTTCACAGAGAGTCAGGCCATCGCTGTGCTTCCTATCGCAACTGCTTGTTGACTTGGCGGGAATTATCGGGTATAATGAGGAGGAGAGATAGATTCTGTCCGCGTGCATCTGTGAACACTATTTATGGTTATGAACATTCAACGATTCCTGTCCGCCGTCCTCGCGCTGCTCTTCCTGCTTCCCGGCTGCCGTCGCGGCGCCGCCCCTCTCCCGCCGGCTCCCGACCCGGCAGAGAGTGAAGAAACGGCCGCCTCCCCCACCGTGGCCGAACAGACAGTCCCGTCCCATCGCCGAATCATCGTCGAGGGCAGAGATCCGGTGCGCGATCTGACCGAGGCGGAGATGGAAAAATACCCGCAGGCAACCAACCTGCCCACCCTCTACATCGATCTCGGCGGGAAGCACCTCGGGACCGTGCAGCACGGCGTCTACACCCCGGGAACCTATACGCTCGTCGAAAACGGACGCGGCATCGTGGAAGAGCCGCTCGAAATGAAGGGCCGCGGCAACGGAAGCTGGACGTTTTCGCAGAAGGCCTACAGCCTGAAGCTGGAAAAGGCAGCCCCGCTGCTCGGGATGAATCCCGGCCGGAAATGGGTGCTCATCACCACCTGGTCGGACAAGACCCTGCTGCGGAGTTATCTCACCCTGCATCTGGCCTCCGAGCTCGTCGGCATGGACTGTGCGGTCCAGACCCGGTACGCGGACGTCTACGTCAACGGGAAATACAACGGCCTCTACCTCCTCTCCCAGAAGATCGCGCTCGGGGACGGTCAGGTGGAGGCGGACGTTCTTCTCGAGTGCGAAGCGGCATACCGGCACAGCGACTGTTCCAACTGCGTCGTGTGTCCGAGCGGCTGTCACGTCATGTTCCGGGAGTCAGCCGACGAGGAGGATCTGACGGACGAAGAACGTGGCCGGATCTTCCGCGAAGCGAAGCAGCTCCTCGTCGAAGCCGATATCGCCATGACGACCGGAAAAGGGATCGGCGTCTATTCGCGCTACATCGACGTCGATTCCTTCGTCGACTGGTACATCGTCAACGAATTCGTGAAAAACTACGACTCCGGGTTCACGACTTCCTGCTATTGCTATATCAGGGACGGCAGGCTGTCGATGGGTCCCTGCTGGGATTATGATACCTGCATGGGGAATCAGGATATCGACACCTGCCTCGATCCCGAAGGATACCATGTCTACGGCTCCAAGTACGATCCGTGGTACAACGCCCTGATGGAGGATCCGGACTTTGCCGAGGCATTGCACGTCCGCTGGACGCAGCTGGTCGAGGAGGGGGTATTCGAGGACTTTGTACGGATGATCGACGAGCAGGCGGCCGTCATCTCGGAATCCGAAAAGCTGGATCACAAGAAATACGGCAATGCCCTTTTGTACAGGGACCTGCGGGGAGACCGTTCGATCACGAACTACAAGCTGGAGGTCGCCTATCTGAAAAAATGGGTGACGCGCCGCATCGAATGGCTGAATCGGGAATGGAATACAGGGGTCTCGCCGTGACAGATCGCCGCCTCGGCAGCCACGCCTCTCCGCGCCGCTTTCATCAAAGCCCGCGAAAACACATACGGGAAGAACGAAACCGAATCTGCACAGACCCGTCGGACTCCGATAGGTCTGTTCTTTATTCAAAAGAAAAATAAAGCTACAATCATTGACATAAGCCACAAAATATGATATAATATTTACGGAAAAAGAAGCAAAACCTTCACAAACCGGCGTATCTGCTCCGTTTACAAAGTGATGGATCCCATACGGGAGGATTGTGCAATGAAAAACATGAAACGCATTCTTGTCCTGCTGCTGATCCCGCTTCTTCTGGC
>JAEEGL011147104.1_pt1 | contig 11291 bp, 10 predicted proteins | sample 9134231 | NCBI WGS metagenome assembly JAEEGL01 (sample SAMN16246548, study PRJNA631951) | gut metagenome | biome: gut microbiome; feature: rumen; material: fiber-attached | host: Bos | place: Iran: Karaj | collected 2018-10
AGTGCCGGTGAGCCGATGATGTATGCCACTGTGTTTTTGGAGGACGACCCTATTGCGGGCACGGCCACGGGACGGGACGGACGATTTGTCCTGCAGACCGACGTGCCGACCACCAGTCTGGTAATCGTCTCGTTTGTAGGCTATGAGAAGGAAGCGCTTCCATTGGCTTTCTTTGCCGATTCGGATGCCGTGGTAGTGCTCAAAGAGCAACCCATTGCCTTGCAGGAAACGGTCGTCGAGGCCAAGAAATCCAAGCAGAAGAACAAGCGCAAAGAAATGGCTAAACTGCTCTATCAGGTGTTCAACCGAATGGAGTACGATTTTCCCGACGAGCCCTACCGTCTTCGCCTCGTAAGTGATGTGAAGATGGACGCAGAGAACACCCCTTGGGGAATGGAGCAGATGATTGCTTCTGTCATCCAGATTCCCGAAGGTCGTCCCGACAGCCGCGACTCCGTTCAGTTTATAGGCGAGTACTGCAAGCGTTTCTTCCTTGCCCATATCCGCACCCGTGCCGATAGTATTCTGGCGGGCAAAAACTTGGATAAACGCGTTCGCCAGATGGCTTTGGAAATGGATTCGGGGGTAGTGGTACACCAGGCGCTGTGGGCTATTGCGGACGTGCACTACGACTTCGTGAGCGAGATGAATGATCTTCGGCACTGGACCGTGTTACGCGAGAACGAGGGCGAGACAGTGCTCACATATACCGAGAAGAAGAATTTCCTTGGCATCGTCATCTATGAAATCCTGCGCCACTATATCGTTGATTCCGAGACATTCCGTATCCGCCGATTCGTGGTGGAAGGCACTATGGATGTGAATATCCCCTTCGGGCACAAACTTAAGCCGGACGAGTTGGCGATGTTGAACCTGCTAAATGTAGATGAGCAGGCAATCGACAAGTTCCGCGTGAAATCAGGTCACGGTCGGGTAGTGCTGAACACCATTTATCGGATGCATCCCGACGGGCACCTCTATCCGCAGGAGCGAAGTATGCTAACCGACGCTGTCCTCAACAGCACCAAACGGCAGAACCAGACCATTCCTATCCACATAAAAGGAACACAACACGTCTCGTCTGTGCAGACGAAAGGTGTTGTGCCTCTTCCGTATCGTCCTTCGCGACGTGTTCCGCGCGAAATAGTGCCGGTTTACTGATTCTCCGAAGTAACTTTCACTTCTTTGATAGCATTGATTTCCTCAGGCATCTTCAGTGTGTAGAGGATAGCCTCGGCTTGACGATAGACGTTGCGTTTCTTTTGCCCTGCGGCATACACGAACGCTTCTGCCGTGACGATGCGTTGGTGTGTCTCGTCCAGACGCGTATGTTGCACAAACGGGCCGCCCATTGCTGCTCCGCCTTTCATCTTCCACAATCCGCGAATCTCGGCGCAGTAAGCATTGTCGTTGACGGCAATGGCTTGATACTGAGGCGGGAAGATCTTGTACTCCGTCCCCATGTACGAGCCCTCTACATAGCCGTTGATGCGTCCCATCATACTGTCACGCTTGGCAAGCAGGTATTCCGGCGTAAACGTGTTCTCGTCAGTGTAAGGGTAGGTATAGACGATGATGTCGCGGCGCTTGGGACCGTTGTCGTTGCAACACCAAACGAAGTCGGGGTCTTCCTGAATCAACTGATAGTCAGCAGGAATGTACATCTGCACGCCAAACTTCTTCAAGATAAGATCCGAAGCGTCATGATTGCAGAAACGCTTGTAGAACTTGGCCTGACGTTCCAATTCCTGACGTACGAACCAGTTGCGGATAGTCAAGCTCTTCTCGTTGACAAGTGCCTGCATTGCCTCTCCGCTTGGAGCCGTCAGTTTGACCACAGCCTGCGGGTGCGAGTACCAGTCGGTTTTGTAGGACAACTTGGCCTCTTTGTAGCGCTGCGGATTGATGTCCACCAGAAGGATGTTGCGCACGGGTTTCAACATGTCGTCGAAATTGGCCCAACTGACCTGCGAGAGGGTGAAATAGCTCTCCATCTGTGGCATGCACGGCATGTCTGCCTCCAGATAGGCACGCAACGTATCACCTTGTTCGCCTTCCCAGTAATTGTTGTTGCACACAACCAGCAACTCATAAATCGTTCCTGTTGCAGACGTGACAATCTTGCCGTCGTTCTTACAGCCAACGAGCAGCAATAAGGAGCAAAGAAAGAGCAAAGACTTTTTCATATCACTTGAAATTTAGAATGTATTACTTGCTCGCGTAGCGATTGTTCGAGCTTCGCGATATATGCACGGCTTTGCCGATCGTCCGAGCCTGCGAGGTAAGAACCCTTAACCCTTAACTTATTCTTCTTGGGGTTTGTTCAGGAAATCCAGTCCCTTGAATGGCAGTGGCTTTGCCGGTTTGTCCTCTTTCTCCTTGAAAGGCAGCGGGTCAGCACTGATCTCCGCGCTCTCTTTGCGAGTCCGAAGCAAGTCAATGGCCATATACAACGCGTGGCTGAATGATTGTGCGTTGGCGATGTTCTTGCCAGCCAGGTCGTAAGCCGTGCCGTGGTCGGGCGATGTGCGGATGATGTTCAGTCCGGCCGTGTAGTTCACGCCATCCATGTCCAAACTCTTGAACGGAATAAGCCCCTGGTCGTGGTACATAGCCAAGATTGCATCGAAATGTGCGTACTTGCCCGAGCCGAAGAAACCGTCGGCAGAGTAGGGGCCGAAAGCCATGATACCTTCGTCGTACGCCTTCTTGATGGCAGGACGAATAATCTCCTCTTCTTCCTTGCCAATCAAACCATTATCGCCTGCATGAGGATTCAGAGCCAACACCGCGATGCGCGGACGGCGAATGCGGAAATCCTTCAGCAACGAGTCGGCCAACGTGTGCAACTTGCTCAAGATACGCTCTTCGGTGATGCAGCTCGCCACCTGAGATATGGGCATATGGTTGCAAACCAACGCCACTTTCATCTGCGCGCTAACCATCATCATCAAACTCTCGCCTCCGTCTCCGAACATCTTCGTCAGGTACTCGGTATGACCCGAGAAACGGAACTTGTCGCTTTGGATGTTCTCCTTGTTGATTGGTGCAGTCACGAGGGCGTCCACCAAGCCGGCTTTCAGGTCTTCGCAGGCGCGACTCAAGGCCAGAAACGAGGCATGACCTGCTTCCGGCGTCGAATGGCCGATGCTCAGCGGAGTATCATCGGGATAGACGTTAATGAGGTTAATCTTGCCCGGACGCACATCTTTCGCGGACTGAATGACCGAGAACTGCATGTTCCTCATCTCCTCGTCCATAAGTTTCAGATGTTCGCGCGCAATCTGCTGATTACCATAGATTACGGGCGTGCAAATCTCGCAGATGTGCGGGTCGGCAATACCCTTGAGTATGACTTCGTAGCCGATACCGTTGATGTCGCCACTCGAGATGGCTATGATGGGTTTAGTACTTTCCATAATGCACTTTTTCGTATTGTAGTTTGTCTATTTCGCGGGGCTTGCGCTCTTCGTTTTTGTGGCCGAGCGAGATGATGCACAGCACGTTTTTGTCCTCCGGAATACCCGTCAAACTGCGTATCTGTTGTTCTGCCGAGACGGTGTTCTCTTCGTCCATATAACGTCCGTATATCTGCACCCAGCATGCACCCAGACCCAAGTCGGCTGCTTCCAATAAGATATGTTCCGCTGCGATGGCGCCGTCGCACTGCCAGGTGTCTGTCAGGTTCGGGTCCACGCATACGATGATGCCCGCTGCTGACTCTGTTAGCATTTGGCTGCCATAGGTGCGGCAACCTGCCATCTTGTTCAGCGTCTCACGGTCTGTCACGACCACAAACTCCCACGGATTGCAGCGTTTTGATGCCGGTGACATCAGCGCAGCCTGCAGAATCTGTTCGATTTGCTCCTGCTTCAGCGGCTCGGCCGTGTATTTTCTATATGAGCGCCTCACTCGCGCCAATTCCAGAAAACTATCCATAATAACGAAAACGATAACCTTATCCTTAACCTTAACCTATTATTGCATGGAGCAGTTCGTCCATTGCGGCGCCAAGGCCCTCTTTATTGCGTCCGCCGGCAGTAGCCATCTGCGGCGCACCGCCACCTCCGCCTTGAATGTGCTTGGCGGCGCTCTTGATCAGGTTGCCTGCGTTCAGACCGGCTTCCACCATAGGCTGACTCAGGAAGACCGCTATCTGCGGCTTGTCGTCTTGCTCTGTGGCGGCAATCACGGCGAACTTCACGTCCGTAAACTTACCCTTCAGCAGCGGCAGCATAGCACGAATCATGCTGTTGTCGGCCTGTCCTGTGACGCGCACTACCTTCACGCCATTGATTTCTTCGGCGCGGTTGATCAGTTGGTCACGATACATGGCTATTTTCTCTGCCATGAACTCCTCGATCTGTTTCTTCAGACCCGTACTCTCATCCAGCGTCTTATGAATAGCGCCAGCCAAATCCGGAGCGTTATTGAACAGAGCACGCAGGCTATTCAACAAATCTTGCGTCATGTAGTACGCTTCGTCCACTTTCTCTGCCGTGATGGCCTCAATGCGTCGGATACCCGCGGCAATAGAGGTCTCCATCACGATACGAACCACGCCAATCTCGCCCGTAGCGTGCACATGGCAACCACCGCAAAGCTCGATAGACGGACCGTACTTGATGACACGCACGTCGTCGCCGTATTTCTCTCCGAACAGCGCCATCGCGCCCATCGCCTTGGCCTCGGCAATAGGAGTATGACGATGCTCTTCCAATATGTAGTTGGAGCGAATAATCTGATTGGCAAGCATTTCTGCCCGGCGCAACTCTTCGGGCGTCACTTTCTGGAAGTGGCTGAAGTCGAAGCGCAGGCTGTCGGGCGTTACCAACGAACCTTTTTGCTCCACATGCTCGCCAAGCACTTGGCGCAGAGCGTAATGCAAGATATGCGTAGCACTGTGGTTGCAGGCAATAGCCTGGCGACGATGAGCATCTACCGTGGCTGTCAACTCGCCTTCGATTCCAGCCGGCAACTCCTTCGTGATGCAGACGTTCAGACCGTTTTCGCGCTTGCAGTCAATCACTTCTACGTTACCCAATGTACCCGTGTCGCCTACCTCACCGCCCATCTCGGCGTAGAAAGGAGTCTTCTCCAGCACAATCTGATAGAACGAACCGCTCTTCATCGTCACTTGGCGATAACGCAGCACGCGGGTCTTGACGCTCAGTTCATCGTAGCCTACGAACTCGGGCTGCTCGCCTTCTGCGAGTTCGGTCCAGTCGCCCAAATCCTGCTTGTTGGCGCTGCGACCCATCTCTTTCTGATGAGCCAGCGCTTTCTCGTACTCCGCCTCGTTGGTGGTGAAGCCGTTCTCACGCAGAATGAGTTCAGTCAGGTCCAAGGGGAAACCGTACGTGTCTTTCAGCGTGAACACATCTACGCCCGAAATCTCCGTCTTGCCCTGTTTCTTGGCCTCATCCATCAGTTTGCTCAGCAGGCCGATACCCTTGTCCAAGGTGCGGAGGAAAGCCTCTTCTTCGCTGCGGATAACCGGAGTAATCTGCTGCTCCTGTTTCTTCAGTTCCGGATAGGCTTCGCCCAGGTCTGCAATCAGTTGCGGAACCAGTTTGTACAGGAAAGCCTCGCGTTGGCCCAGGAACGTGTAACCGTAGCGGACGGCTCGGCGCAGGATACGACGAATCACGTAACCGGCCTTCTCGTTGCTCGGCAACTGTCCGTCGGTGATGGCGAATGCTATGGTGCGGATATGGTCTGCGATGACGCGCATGGCGATGTCCACATCCTCTTTCGCGCCGTATTTGTGCCCCGTCAGTTCACCAATCTTGCTCAGCATAGGCTGGAACACGTCCGTATCATAGTTCGAGGTCTTGCCCTGAATGGTACGCACCAGACGCTCGAAACCCATGCCCGTGTCAATCACTTTCTTTGCCAGCGGCTCCAGGCTGCTGTCTGCTTTGCGGTTGTATTGCATGAACACGATGTTCCAAATCTCAATCACCTGCGGATGGTCTTTGTTCACCAACTCGCGTCCGGGAACCTTGGCTTTCTCCTCATCGCTGCGGCTGTCCACATGAATCTCGGAGCACGGACCGCAAGGACCCGTATCCCCCATTTCCCAGAAGTTATCGTGCTTGTTGCCGTTCAGGATATGGTCCTTCGGCAGATGTTTCTCCCAGATACGGGCTGCTTCGTCATCGCGGCCAAGACCCTCTTCTGCAGAGCCCTCGAACACCGTGGCATACAGGTCCTTCGGATTCAGTTTCAGTACATCCACCAGGTATTCCCAGGCCCAGTCGATGGCTTCCTGCTTGAAGTAATCGCCAAACGACCAGTTGCCCAACATCTCGAACATCGTGTGGTGGTACGTGTCGTGTCCCACCTCCTCCAAATCGTTATGCTTGCCGCTTACGCGAAGACATTTCTGGCTGTCTGCTACGCGCGGATATTTGATTGGGTCATTCCCCAGAATAATGCCCTTCCACGGGTTCATGCCCGCGTTGGTAAACATCAGCGTCGGGTCATCTTTTATCACCATCGGAGCACTCGGCACGACCTGATGCCCCTTGCTTGCCATAAAGTCCAAAAAGGACTTCCTAATCTCTTGACTTGTCATTCTATTTCGTTTTCTATTATTATCTTCTATGTTGTCCAATTGCCTATTTCCGATGCCTTTTAAGGCATATTACGCAATTTGGGTGCAAAGTTAATGATTTTTTTTGATATGTGCAAACGAAAACGCAAAAAAATGCAAAAAAAGACCTCGCATGACTGGTGCAAGGTCCTTTTTGGGGTAGTTTAGCGCATTGGAAGGGCGCTATGGGTTATTTGTCCGAGAAGATGTACTCATACACTTTGACGGAATATAGTTTGCCGTTAGGCAGGTAGTTGTACTGCTTGGCTTTGGTGCCGTCGGCGTTCCACTCGTATTTGCGGATGCGGACAGGGCGGTTGCGGTCGTTGTATTCGACCTCCTCTTTCACTTTGCCCGTTGCATCGTCGTAGGTGCTGGTGACGCGCCATTTTTGGCCGTAGGACGCGTACTCTATTTCCTCCACGCAGCGCCCCTGGCTGTCATACACTTTGATTCGGTCCAGCCAGCGCGTGTTCGTGTTGTTGTCGGTGTTCCATTCTTTCACCGTCAGGTTCTTGCGTTTCTCGCGTTTGGCCAGTTGCTCGGGCGTCAGAAGACTCTGTGCAGACAAAGTGGTCAAAAGAACAGAACAAAGAGCGAATACAGTGATACTGAAGATTCGGTTCATAAAGTTCGTTGTTTTCATACTTACCAATCCAAATTATACGTGATACCGATGGAGTGCATATACAGTGTCTCTTCCGTCAGTTCGATTTTTCCTTTATTTTTCGTGATGTTGATGTCGCGGTCGTAGCCGTAGGTGAAACGGTAATAGAAATCGAGTGTGCTAAGTCTGCTCACGCGCCATTTGATGCCGGCTTGCGTTCGCACATCCGAGATAAACTGATGCCCGTTTTTCTGCTGATATTCGGGCGCGTTGAGCGTGTTGATGAGTTCCACCCACAGATACGGTTTAACCGGCTTGCCGGGGAGGATAAACTCCGAGCCGACTCTGCTGCGTAACACCCAATCGAACTTGTTCTTTTCCAACGGGTTGACGCTGTCTGTGCGCATGTCCAGCTGTGCCCGCTCACGCAGGTATATCTTCGCGTAATCAAAAGTGTACGTACCCGTTACGCTGAAGAACACACGATGTCGCATCCACTCGTTGACGTCTGCTTTCTTGGCCGCCGACCAGGTGCTGTCCGCCCCGATGATTCTGAAAGTATAGCCCGCATCAAACTTAACGTACTCGATAGGTTTGTATCCCAGGTCGATTGTGGTGTACGACTTGCGGAAATGGGGGCCGACCATCGAATTATAGACGTCAAATCGCACTTCTTCGCTTATGCCCAAACGGAGACCGTTATGCCATTTCTTGTTGAACGCAGCGCCAGTACGCAGTTGAACTGCCTGCGTGGTGGTGGCAGCCTCGGAGTCGTACTCCCACGCGAAAGCAGATAGGGGCACTAATGCGATGCTGCAAAGCAAGAGGGTCTTTGCGGCTTGTGTGAAGCGATTTTTTATCTTGATGCGAAACGGCCTCATATTATTTGAATTTCGTTATTTGGTCAATACTGTTTACGGTTTTGCCCGGCTCCAGCGGATAGGTCAGTTTGATATACGCCACATCGCGCAGAAAATCAATATGTCCAATCTCCACATCCACCACTTCCAGTCCGGTGCGCTCATGCAGGTCGGCAATGAGGGCGGCACGATTCTCGGGCTTGATGTTCTCAATCTTCTCGTACAGGATAATCTTGGTGGAGAGACATTTGCGTCCGTTCCACTGCTCAAATCCCCACGCCAAAGCTAACATCAGTATGTTGGCTATAAGCAACAAATACCATGCCAATCCGTCTGCTTTCAGGCTTAGCGAGTTGATGACCGAAAGGGCAATGATGAGGAACATGTAGTTCATCTCACGAATAGGCACCGTTTCCGTGCGGTAACGAATCATGCCGAAGATAGCAAACAAACCGAGCACGAATCCTGTTTGGATGTCCAGAATCTGCATCAGCCACAGCAGCAGGAACATGCCGCTGGAGAAGAGCATGAATTGTACATAATAGTCGCGGCGACGACTGAATCGGTAATAGATGCCGTAAATCAGAATCCACGAAACCAGCAGGTTAAACAGGAACATCAGCGGCATAGTGATGATTTCCTCGCTCACGCCGAGAAGACCGGCTAATGAGTGCATCACATACGAAATACTGTCTTCTGCTCCAAAACGGGCCGCAATAGACGGATCGTTCTCTAAAAACTCCAACGTGGGGTTGGCCAAATCAACTTGTAATAACATATAATTTTCAACTTTTAACGGCTCTGCCGATCGTTCGAGGCTTTGCCGAATTAAGAATTTTCAATTTTCAATTTTCAATTTTTAACATTTTCTCTATAGCCCGGATTTTGTTTTTGAACCGGTTCTTCTTTATGCCCGGAGTGGTGAGGGCTGTTCCGATGCAGTATTTGCTTATTTTCAGCGGCTTGACGCGGTTTGCCAGCATGATGTCTATCATGCGGGACGGTACGTTTCCGTCGCGTTTGAGTTCGATGATGACCAACTCCGGATAGGTTTTTTTCAGCCCGCTCACCACATTGTCCCACACGAGGTCCAAGTCTATCGTCAGCCTTTCGGTCTTGGCTTTGTTGACCAGGGTGATGCGGTGAAATTTCGTCCACAGATGCGGACTTATCTCCGACCACTCGTACCGGCTTTTGGCGTCGATGAAACTCTCTACGGTCACCGCTTCGTCTTCTTTCTTCTTGTGCTTGAGCACACTTGGCGTGTCTGCCGTGAAGTCGAACCCCGGCACCACGATGCGTTTCTTGTTGGTACGCCCCTTGTTGTTCTTGCGCTTGACCTCAAGGAACGTCAGGTCGCTGTCCACATATTGCCTGACGCGTATCTTCTGCCGGGCCAGTTGGCGGTCATGATGCCGGACGTACATGTCGAGCGTGTCCGTATCGTAGTACATCGTGTCATACGTGGCAACGCGTTTGCCATCGATCTCCTGTGCAAAATAATCTGCTTGTGCCGCCTCCAAAATAGCTGGCAAAACCGACATCGGCACGACAAACTTGGTGTCGATGCGGTTCATCAGTTTCACGCTCTCCATTTGCGCCAAACTGATCGGCTCAAACGAGCGGATTATATCTTCGATAGCAGTCATCATTACGTTCTGCCTTCGTTATAGGCAACCGCGTTTCATCCTTCCTGTTTTGCCTTTTGCCCGTCAATCATTTTGATGAGTTTGGCAGGATTGCCGCCGACGATGGCATTGGCTGGAACATCTTTGGTCACGACTGCTGCTGCGGCTACGACGGCATTCTCTCCCACGGTCACCCCCGGCAGGATAGTGGCTCCGGCTCCAACCCAGGCGTTCTTGCAGATACGAACGGGTTTGCAGATGAGAATCTGGCGGTCGTAGAGGTCGTGGTTATTGGAGATGAGTTGCACATTGGCGGCAATCATTGCTCCGTCCTCTATGGTGATGCCGCCGCGCGACATCATCAGGCAGTCGGGCATAATCATAACGTTTTTGCCGATATGCACCATGTCGAAGCACACTCCTTTCAAAGGCGGTTGGACGATGGCTCCTTCGCCGAGGTTCTCGCCAAAGAGGGCCTGCGTCGCCTCAATATTTTCAGGCGTGAACGGGATGGTCTGGTTGAAAGCAAAGAGTTTGCGACCCTGCTCGATATACATGGCCTGCGCTTCCGGCGTCGTAACCCTCGGATCTACACGAAATTCTTCCATAGCCATCAGAGATTGAGTCCGTTAATCCATTTCTCCACTTTCGCTTTGTTGGTGCGCACCTCGTGCCCGTAGATGCTGAAACCGGGTTTGACGTCCGCTTTGGGGTAGGCGCGGCGGAGGTCATCGACTGTGTTTCCCAAACCGCTGCCTTCGTGAGTGGTGAAGGGGTAGATGGTCTTGCCGTTGAGGTCGTATGTGTCGAAGAACGTGAACATCACTTGCGGATAAGTGCCCCACCAGATAGGCCCGCCGATGAAGATGATGTCGTATTGGTCGAGGTTCTCCAACTTGCCTTCAAACGCCGGACGCTCGTTGTTGCGGGCCTCCTCCTGAGCCAGTTCGGTCAGAGGCGTGTATGCCATGCCGTCGTATTTGTGCGTGACAATCTCAAACTGGTCAGCTCCCGTCAGTTCACTGATGTAATCGGCAACTATCTTGGTGTTGCCCACTTGGATGTTCCCCACTGCGTAATTCTCTCCGGCATGGGAGAAAAACACTACCAGACATTTGCTTTTTGCCATTGTGTCATTTGTTTTTTGTGCGCAGGCAACCAGCGACAGGGCCGCAAGCGCAAGAGTGAATAATCTTTTCATACTGTTTGTTGGTCCCGATTTTTCGTTTCCCGCTGCAAAGGTAGTGAAAAATTTTGACATGTGCAAGAGAATGAGCAAAAAAAATTTTTTTTGCTGTCAAAAGTCAAAAGTCAAAGGTCAAAGGCAGACCCTCTATATCCCCCTTAAAGGGGGACTTTAACAGAGACTATGACACGGGTTCATAAAAAGTGTTAGTTAGCGCCTTTCGGGAAGGATAGTCGCTCTAGTCGGGCTAGTCAATCTAGTAGCCCTAGTGGCTATAGGGTGGACCCGGATTGAATCCGGGAAAACTGCCAAGAAAGAGCGACGTGGAATTCTGCGGAAATTTCACTGGTGAGGTCTCCGGAAATTTTACGGAGCCCGACGCAAGGCCGTTCGGAGATTGTCCCATGACGTA
>JAEEGL011335608.1_pt1 | contig 11291 bp, 22 predicted proteins | sample 9134231 | NCBI WGS metagenome assembly JAEEGL01 (sample SAMN16246548, study PRJNA631951) | gut metagenome | biome: gut microbiome; feature: rumen; material: fiber-attached | host: Bos | place: Iran: Karaj | collected 2018-10
CCGCCTGTATGAAGTAGGATTTGCTAGTAATCGCGAATCAGAATGTCGCGGTGAATACGTACTCGGGTCTTGTACACACCGCCCGTCACGCCATGGGAGTTGGGAGTGCCCAAAGTCGCTGAGCTAACCCGTAAGGGAGGCAGGTGCCTAAGGCAAGACTAATGACTGGGGTGAAGTCGTAACAAGGTAGCCGTATCAGAAGGTGCGGCTGGATCACCTCCTTTTAAGGATATGGTTAAGAGCCATAATCTTAGGTCGATCTTATAGCTAAGCTATAGGTTACTTAGCAGCAATTTGCTGCAAACAAGAATTCACTTATCAAAGAAACTATTTAATTGTTGGAGTATATTTTGAGAACGAGGTCTTTGGACCTTGTTTTTTTGTTGTAAAAAATTTAAAAAAATTTTTGATATAATATATAAAATTATTTGTGTTTTGATATTCTTTGTGATAAAATAAATTTCGAATTATGGAAGCATAGTTCAAAAACCAAAAGGAGAAATAGAATGCCAGTAGCAAAGAAGCCTGCTGCAAAACCTGCTGCAAAGAAACCAGCAGCTAAGCCAGCTGCGAAGAAACCAGCTGCAAAACCTGCAGCTAAAAAAGCCGCTGCTGCTAAACCTGCAGCAACAAAGACAGCTGCAAAGAAGCCTGCAGCTAAGAAATGTGGATGCGGATGTAAATAAGAGACAACAAAAAGAATGTATATACAAAACAAGGTCAGTAGTACCTTGTTTTTGTTTTCTATAGAACCAATATACAGAAGCTAAAAGCACACCAAGTAAACGAAGTAAGAAATAAATAGCTAGCTAAATTTGCCTTTTGCGAAACGAAGTGAAGATAAAAGCAAGGAAGGAGTCAAATACTCCATCGAGTAAGAGGTAAATAGTTAGTCGAACTTGCCTTGAGGGAGAAAACGACCGAAAGACAAGGGATAAAATAAGCGAAGTGAAAAGATTTTGGATGCTTGGATACAAAAATCTAAAAAACGAAGCTTAATTGCTGAAAGCAATAAAATTTTTTTGAAGTTTATGAAAAAAAATTTATTTTATCCCTTGACAAAAGGGATTGTTTATTGTATAATCACCATACTGTTAGTCTGGGTAGAAGCCCAAAGTTACCGCAAATTATGCAACAATTTGAGGACAATTTGGGTGTACAAGTGGTGCAAAAGCACTGCGCTCAAGTGCAAAAAATTTATTTTTTATTTTTTGACTTACAGTATGACACACACGGCATAGTTTACGCATGCGCGTGGCTTATTATTTATATTTGCTAAAATTATTTGCCAAACGGCATGGGCAAAACTCGGATGTGTCTTTGCAATCGGTATCAACGTTAGGTTGGCGATTGTGGGGAGTATTCCTTGCACTTGAGGTAGTTTTTTTTCATAATTTTGGAGGTCGTACATAATGAGTACACAAAAAATCAGAATTAAGCTAAAATCATTTGATCACCGCTTAATCGATGAAGCTGCCGCTCGAATAATCGATGCAGCTACAAAGTCTGGATGTAAGATTTCGGGACCAATCCCTCTTCCAACAGACAAAGAAATTGTTACTATTCTTCGTTCACCACATGTATACAAGGATAGTCGTGAGCAATTTGAGTTGCGCACACACAAACGCTTGATTGATATTTTTAGCGCAAACAGTAAAACGGTCGATGTATTGAGTAAATTGGACTTGCCTGCTGGTGTGGATATAAATATCAAATTATAGGCAAACAACATAAGGAGAGATAGTTATGAACAAAGCAATTTTAGGCAAAAAGCTTGGAATGACTCAAGTTTTTGCTACCAATGGCCTAGTTATACCTGTAACCGTTGTAGAAGCTACTCCTAACAAAATCGTTCAAATAAAGAGCGAGGACAAGGATGGCTATAACGCAATAGTTGTTGCCTATGGTAGTGTTCGTAAAAATTTGGTCAACAAACCAAGACTTGGAGTTTTTGAAAAGGCTAATGTGGAGCCTATGCGCACTTTGCGTGAATTCCGCATGGATGATGTGTCAAACTACAAAGTTGGTCAAGAAATCAAGTGTGATCAGTTTGGTGAGGGAGACAAAGTAGATGTCATCGGTACATCAAAAGGTCATGGATTTACTGGACTAATCAAACGTTGGGGAATGCATCATCAAGACAACACACACGGTGGAAATAAAATACACCGTCACCAATCGCTGGGTAGCGGTCCCGGAATAGCGAAAGTCTTTAAGGGCAAACGCATGGCTGGACGCTATGGTGGTACACGTACAACTGTACTCAACCTTGAGGTCGTGAGGGTTGATAGCGAAAGAAATTTAATTTTGGTTAAGGGCGCAATTCCTGGTCCACGTAATGGTGTGGTTATGGTGAGAAACGCCGTAAAAACACAATAAGGAGTGAATTATGCCTACAACAAAAGTATACAACTTGCAAGCTGCTGAAGTTGGTTCGATAAAGCTAAATGACAGTGTGTTTGGTGCAGAGTATAATGAGCCATTGATTCATCAAGCAGTGGTAACATACCTAAACAACCAAAGACAAGGTACCAAAGCAAACCTAACTAGAGCAGAAGTAAAGGGTAGAGCAAAAAAGCCTTGGAGACAAAAGGGAACAGGTCACGCTCGTCAGGGTAGTCGTCGTGCTCCACAATGGACCAAGGGTGGTGTTGCATTTGCTCTAAAACCTAGAGATTTTTCGCAAAAAATGAACAAAACTGCTAAACGTGTGGCTTTTTGCAGTGCGATTAGTGCAAAGCTTAAGCAAAAAGATGTGTTGGTCGTAGAGAATTTTGACATAGCAGATCACAAGACAAAGAATGTACAAGCTATCTTAGATGCATTTAAGATTAGTAAATCAGCTTTGTTTGTAGTGGCTGAGCCAAATGAAAATTTGATGAAGTCAAGTGCAAATATTGCTAGAGTAAGTGTAGAAAATTGTAGTTTGTTAAACGTTTATGAAATTATAAATGCTAGCAAGATTCTTATTACAAAGCCAGCAATAAAATCAATAGAGGAGGCATACGCTGATGGAAGCAAATAAGATTATAATTAGACCTATTTTGTCAGAAAAAAGTTATGCCGACATCGCTAAAAAGCGTTATTGGTTTGAAGTTGACAAAAATGCTACAAAGACTCAAATTAAGAGTGCTGTAGAAGAGTTGTTTAATGTAGATGTAGATACAGTAAACACTTCTATTACAGCTAAAAAACCAAGAAAGAGACAAGGAAGAGTGACTGGTTACACTAGCGAGTGTAAAAAGGCTGTGGTTACCCTCAAGGAAAGCAGCAAGACAATAGCATTCTTCGATAGTTTGTCTTAATGTAGGAGGAGAAAGTTATGTCAGTAAAGAGATTTAGACCAGTTACCCCTACGTTGCGTGGCACTATAAAGCCTACGTTTGAGGAGATCACTACCGATAGTCCAGAGAGATCACTATTAGAAAAGCTAAAGAAAAATGCTGGACGAAATGTGCATGGTAGAATCACGGTTCGTCATCGTGGTGGTGGTACAAAGAGATTGTATCGAAGAATTGATTTTAAGCGTAACAAAGATGGTGTGCCAGCAACAGTAAAAACAATTGAGTACGACCCAAATAGAAGTGCGTATATTGCATTGCTAAATTACAAAGATGGAGAAAAGAGATACATTCTTGCTCCATTAGGGCTCAATGTAGGAGACGTGGTAATGAGTGGAACTGGTTGTGAAATCAAAGTCGGTAATGCCATGGAGCTTGGCTCTATGCCTGTAGGTACCGTAGTTCACAACATTGAGATGCTACCAGGTAAGGGTGGACAGATGGCTCGTAGTGCTGGAAATAGTGCAAGACTTGTCGCTAAAGAAGGTACTCGTGCTACTCTAAAACTTCCTAGTGGTGAAATGCGTATGGTTTCTGCTAAATGTAGAGCTACAGTCGGTGAAGTAGGAAACATGGATCACGAACTAGTACAATGGGGTAAAGCTGGTAACACTCGTTATCGTGGATTTAGACCTACAGTTCGTGGTAGTGTTATGAACCCTGTAGATCACCCACATGGTGGTGGTGAGTCAAAGGCTCCTATCGGTTTGCCTGGACCACGTACTCCATGGGGTAAACCAGCTCTTGGTAAAAAGACACGTAACAAACGTAAACCAAGTAGTAAGATGATTTTAAAAAGAAGAAATAGTTAATTAGGAGTAAGCGAAAATGAGTAGAAGTTTGAAAAAGATGCCCTATTGTGAAAAACGTTTGATGACACGCATTCAAAAACTTAATGCTGCTAACAAGAAAGAGCCTGTAAAGACTTGGTCTCGTAGTAGTACTATATACCCAGATTTTGTGGGTCATACAATTGCTGTTCACAATGGTAAAAAGCATATTCCTGTGTACTGTACTGCTGAAATGGTAGGACACAAGCTCGGTGAGTTTGCTCCAACAAGAACATTTAAAGGTCACAGCGGTTCAAAAGTTGCTGATAAGAAATAAGAGTGAGGTATAATTATGGCAAAGAGAATGAGAGAAAAAGCATTAGCTAGAAAACAAAATGCTGATCGTCGTCCACAAGCTACTGCAAAGTTTATACGTATTAGCCCTAGCAAAGTCCGTATTGTACTTGACATTATTAGAGGCAAAAGTTATAACGAGGCAATGGCAATTTTGATGAGTACTCCCAAGGCTGCTAGTGAAGTGTTGGTAAAGGTACTAAAGTCAGCAGGTGCGAATGCAGAATTTAAGAATATGGTAAAAGATGACCTTTTTGTAGCAGAAGCTTTTGCAAATGAGGGACCTACTTACAAACGTTGGTGGCCTCGTTCACATGGTAGCGCGGATCAGATAAAGAAACGCACTAGCCACATCACTATCATCTTAGATGAGAAGAATGTTGTGTTAGAATCTATCAAAGCAGAAGCCAAAAAGGCTGAGGTAAAGAAAGTTGAAACAAGTGTTGCAGAGGCTACTGAAGCAAAAGCTAAGCCCGCTGCAGCAAAGAAGACTACAACTAAGACAGCTACCACCAAAAAGAGTAGCACAACAAAAAAAACAACAACAACTAAAGGAGGCGCATAGTTATGGGGCAGAAGGTTAATCCTCATGGGTTTAGAGTAGGTGTTGTAAAAGACTGGAATGCAAGTTGGTTTGCTAATAAAGAAAATTTTAGTAAACTTCTTCTAGAAGACAACACTATCCGTGAGTATATTTTGAAAAAATATCATGACGCACTAATTTCAAGCGTCTCTATAGAGCGTATTCAAGGGGCTCAAGGAAAAGTAGTGGTAAACATTGCTACTGGGCGTCCTGGAGTCGTGATTGGACAAAAGGGAGCGGGCATTGAGCAACTAAAGAAAGAACTACTAAAGCTAGTAGATGGTAAGCACTTAGTTATCAACGTAAAAGAAATCAAAAACGTAGATACTGATGCAAACTGTGTGGCTCAATCAATAGCTGCTCAAATTGAAAAGCGTGTACTAGTAAAACGTGCTATCAAGTCTAGTATGCAACGTGTTATGAAAGCTGGTGTAGAGGGATGTAAAATTGTGGTAAAGGGTAGAATCAACGGTGCAGAAATTGCTCGTGCTGAGCCTTATGCCCAAGGATCTGTTCCACTACACACATTGCGTGCAGACATTGATTATGGTTTTGCTGAAGCACACACTACATATGGTGTCGTTGGTGTAAAGGTGTGGATCTACAAAGGTGAGATTCTCAAAAACAAAACTTCCAATCAAGGAGGTGAGCAATAATGTTAATGCCCAAAAGGACAAAACACCGCAAGGTGCAAAAAGGTAGAATGAAGGGTGAAGCTCTTCGTGGAAATCGTATCAGTTATGGTGAATTTGGACTTGTTGCTCTCGAACCATGTTGGATAAAGTCTCAACAAATTGAGGCCGCACGTATCGCTATGACTCGTTATATGAAAAGGGTAGGACGAGTTTGGACAAAGATATTTCCAGACAAGCCATACTCTCTAAAACCACTGGGTACTCGTATGGGTAAAGGTAAAGGAAACCTAGAGGGATGGGTAGCTGTAGTGCGCCCAGGTCGTGTAATGTTTGAGATTAGTGGCGTTTCTGAAGAAATCGCTCGTGAAGCATTACGTTTGGCTTCTCACAAACTTCCTTTAGCAACCAAGTTCTTTACCAAAGAAGCTTTGGATGCAGTGGTAGATGCTAAATTAAATGGTAAAGTAAACAAGACACAGGAGGAGGGAACTGGCAATGAAAACTAAGGAATTTCGTGAAATGACCACTGAAGAATTGCAAGACAAGTTAAAAAGTTTGAAATCAGAACATTTTAACTTACGATTCTCTCACGCTACTGGTCAGTTGGCTAACCCAATGATGCTCAACACGCTCAAGAAAGATATTGCCAAAGTTATGACAATCCTTCGTGAACGTGAATTAGCAGGAAAGGATAATTAAGGGTGGAGGTTAATATGGAAAAGCAAGAAAGAAACAGTCGTAAGCAACGTACTGGTGTGGTTGTAAGTAACCTTATGACAGGTACTGCTGTTGTAGCAATTATTAATAATGTGCGCCACCCAATTTACAACAAGATCGTTAAGAAAACTGTAAAGTTTTTTGTAGATGATCCTAAAAATGAGTGTTCTATAGGCGATGAGGTCGTGATCGCTGAAACTCGTCCACTTTCTAAAAACAAGCGTTTTAGATTGGTGAAAATCGTAAAAAAAGCGAAATAATTTAAGGAGAGAACTATTATGATAATGCCTCAAACTAAGTTAAAAGTAGCCGACAACACTGGTGCCAAAGTACTAATGTGTATCCGTGTATTGGGCGGTTCTTTTAGAAAAACTGCAAACATTGGTGATGTAATTGTAGGAACTGTAAAGAGTGCTATCCCTGGGGGATCAGTCAAAAAAGGTGATGTGGTAAAAGCTGTAATCGTACGCAGCAAACGTGGCGTTTGCCGTTCTGATGGTAGTTCAATCTGCTTTGATGATAATGCGTGTGTAATTATCGACAAAGACAAACAACCAAAAGGTACTCGTGTATTTGGTCCTATTGCTAGGGAACTTCGTGAGCGCGACTTTATGAAAATTATTTCGCTTGCTAACGAAGTGCTATAAGGGAGGATAATAGAATGAACAGTAACTTAAGAACTGGCGATACAGTAATTGTGATTGCTGGTAAGGATAAAGGCAAGAGTGGTAAAATAGTGTCTTCCAATAGCGAAACTAAGCGAGTAGTTGTAGAAGGAATCAACATCGTACACAAACACTCAAAACCTCGTTCTCAAAAAGACAAGGGTGGTATCAAAAAGAAAGAAGCAGCTATTGATGTATCAAATGTAATGCTCATTTGCTCTAGCTGTAACAAACCTACACGAATTGCTCACAAATTTGATGAAAAGGGTAACAAGCACCGTGCTTGTAAGCATTGTGGCGCTATAATCGATGGCAAGTTTGTAAAGCCAAAGGCCAAGAAAGACGCTACTAAGAAAGAAAAGGTCGAGAAAGCAGAGACTAAGGAGACAAAAGAAGTAAAAGCTACTGCTCCAAAGAAAACTGCTCCTAAAACAACAGCTTCTACAGCAGACACTGCAAACAAAGCAGCAAGCACTACTCGTAGAAAAGCTCCTGTTGCAAAATCTCAAGGTAAGTAACCATAATTGATGGAGGAATACAAAGTGGCAGAAGAAGTTAGTCAGGTTGCTAAAGCAGCTGCAACCGATAGCAAAAAAAGTGTAAGCAAACCACGTTTGCAAGTTTATTATGAAAAGACAGTAGTACCAGCATTGCAAAAAGCTAAGGGCTACAAAAATGTCAACCAAGTTCCACGTTTAAACAAGATTGTGGTGAATGCCGGTCTTGGAGACGTAAAGGACAACGCAAAGAGTTTTGGTATGGCTGTAGATGAGTTGGGTCTTATTACTGGACAAAAACCATTGGTAACCACCGCCAAAAAGGCTGTAGCAAACTTTAAACTTCGTGAAGGAATGAAGATTGGTGCAAAAGTTACTTTGCGTGGAGCTAAGATGTGGGAGTTTTTGGACAAATTAATCGCAATCGCTCTACCTCGTGTACGTGATTTTAGAGGAGTTAGTCCAAAATCTTTTGACGGAAAAGGTAACTATTCTATGGGAATAAAAGAGCAACTTGTTTTCCCAGAAATAGATTATGACAAAATTGAAAAAGTAAGGGGCTTCGATGTCTGCATTGTTACTAATGCAAAAACTGATGAAGAAGCCAAGGCACTCTTAGTTGAGCTGGGAATGCCTTTCAAAAAGGCGTAAGGGGGAGAATATGGCAAGAAAAAGTTTGGTGTTAAAGTGCAAAAAGCCACAAAAGTTTTCAACTCGTGAATACACTCGTTGCTCAATTTGCGGTCGACCTCACGCAGTTTTGAAAAAATATGGCATTTGCCGTATATGTTTTAGAGAAATGGCATACAGAGGAGAAATCCCTGGTGTGAAAAAGGCAAGTTGGTAGGAGGTTATTATGGCAGTTACAGATGTTATTTCAGATATGCTCACTCGCATTAGAAATGCGATTAATGCAAAACACACCACAGTAGACATTCCTACTAGCAAGGTGAAGGTGGCTATTGCTCAGATTTTGAAGGATGAAGGATTTATTACTGACTTTGCAGAGAAAGGTGAAGGTGTGGAGAAGCAAATTGCTATCACACTCAAGCTTGATAGCAAGGGTAAGTATGTAATCACAGGCCTAAAGAGAATTTCAAAACCAGGTCTACGTATTTATGCTAGCGTAGATAAGCTTCCTAAGGTTATCAATGGACTTGGTATTGCAATTATTTCTACAAGCAAAGGTATTATGACGGATAAGCAAGCGCGCGCACAAAGTGTTGGTGGCGAAGTTCTTGCTTACGTATGGTAGGAGGGTAATGGTATGTCAAGAATAGGTAAAAAACCCATTGCGATTCCTGCTGGTGTAACAGTAAATATTGAAGACAATCTTGTTACAGTTACAGGTAAGTTGGGGACATTAAGTCAACGCGTTAGCGATTTATTAAAGGTAGAAATCAATGGTGCAGAAATCGTTGTTTCTATAGTCAAAGATACACGTGAGTCAAATAGTTTGCACGGACTCACTCGTACATTGATAGCAAACATGGTAGAGGGTGTTTCTAATGGATTTACCAAAGATTTGGTTATCAATGGTGTAGGTGCAAAGGTATTTTCAAAAGACCCTCGTACAATAGAGATGAAGCTTGGTTTTAGCCATCCAGTAGTATTTAGTGCTCCTGAGGGTATCACTCTTACTGTTCCTAGTGTAACAGAAATTAGAGTGTTTGGATTTGATAAACAATTGGTCGGTCAAGTGGCTGCGAATATTCGTGCCATAAAGCGTGTCGAGCCATATCACTCATACGGTATTCGTTATGCTAACGAAGTCGTTGTGAAGAAAGAAGGTAAGACAGCCGCTAAGAAATAAGGGGAGAGTTCGAAATGATTAAGAATTTAGACAAAAATAAAGAACGTGCTCGTCGTCATATGAGGGTTCGAAAGAATTTGGCTGGAACTGCAGAACGCCCTAGATTAGTGGTGTATCGTAGTTTGTCAAATATTTATGTCCAAGTAATTGATGACAGCAAGGGCGTGACACTAGTTTCTGCTAGCACGCTAGAAAAAGCTTTGGCTGCTAAGTTAAAAGACAAGACAAAGCAAGAACAAGCTTACATTATTGGAGAAACAATTGCAAAACGTGCAATTGACAAGAAAATCAACCAGGTTGTATTTGACCGTGGTGGATACATTTATACAGGTCGAGTAAAGAATGTTTCTGATGGTGCTAGAGCCGCAGGATTACAGTTTTAGGAGGAAATTATGGCAGAAGTTAATAAGTTTGACAAGCGTCGCTCCGAAAAACAGACTCGTGGCAGACGTGATGACCGTAAACCTGTTGATGATGGTTTGACAAAAGTGATGGTAAACCTTCGCTTGGTGCAAAAGGTTATCAAGGGTGGTAGGACACCAAGTTATAGCGCTTTGTGTGTCGTTGGAGACAAAAAAGGTCGAGTAGGAATTGGTACTGGTAAGGCAAGAGAAACTACCAACGCTATGGAAAAAGGATTTAATGATGCTAAAAAGCACATGGTTACCATTACTATGGCAGGAACTACCATTCCTCATGAGATTTCTATGAAATATGGTGCTAGTAAAGTTGATTTAAAGCCAGCCAAACCAGGTACTGGAGTTATTGCTGGTGGTGCAGCACGTCCAGTGCTAGAGCTTGCAGGAATAAAAGATATTACTGCAAAGAACCACGGCAGCAACAACAAAATCAACACTGTTCGTGCTACATTTGAGGCTCTAAAGGCTTTGCAATCAGCAGAACAAGTAGCAGCAAATCGTGGAAAGAACACAGAAGATTTGTAGGAGGCGGATTATGGAAGCAAAATCAAAAAAGCCTACTACGGCTAAAACAATAACAGTAAAATTAATTCACAGCGCGATAGGGACAAACCCTACTCAACGCAAGACTTTGACAGCACTTGGATTAAAGAAAATCAATCAAGTCAAGACTTTTCCTGACAATGAGGCTATCAGAGGAATGTTGAGTATAGTTAGTCACTTAGTGCTAGTGGAGCAATAGGGAGGATATTATGGAATTAAACACTTTATCTCCAGCTCCTTCTTCAAAGCACCGTAAACGCATTGTAGGGCGTGGTCGTGGCTCTGGATTAGGAAAAACTTCTGGACGTGGTGAAAACGGACAGAACAAACGTTCGGGTGGTGGTGTGCGTCCATTGTTCGAAGGTGGACAGATACCATTTATGCTCCGTATTGGAAAACGTGGCTTTACTAATGGGAAATTTAAAGCAGTTTACTCAGTTGTAAACGTTAGCGATCTAGAAGCTCTTGATGCTGGCACAGTTGTGACAGCGCAACTATTAAAGGAAAAGAGGATAATAGGCAAAATTGAAAAAGACGGCTTGAAAATTTTGGGAGATGGAAAATTAACAAAAGCTTTGACAGTCAAAGCAAATAAATTTACCCAAACAGCCATCAAAAAAATTCAAAAGGCTGGCGGGACAATTGAGGAGGCATAATGTTCCAAACATTAGTTAATGCTTTTAAGCAGAAGGATATTCGTAAAAAATTATTTATAATTTTGGGAATTATCCTAATTTATAGACTAGGGTGTTGGCTACCAATACCAGGGCTCAATGTAGATGCATTCTCTACAATGAAAGATGGTAGACCAGACACAGGATTTTTGGATCTACTTAGTAGCGTATCTGGTGGTGCGCTATCAAATGGATCATTACTTGCTCTGGGAGTAGTGCCGTACATTTCGGCATCAATTATTATGCAATTGCTTACAGTGGCTATTCCAGCGCTAGAAAA
>JAEEGL013084656.1_pt1 | contig 11291 bp, 7 predicted proteins | sample 9134231 | NCBI WGS metagenome assembly JAEEGL01 (sample SAMN16246548, study PRJNA631951) | gut metagenome | biome: gut microbiome; feature: rumen; material: fiber-attached | host: Bos | place: Iran: Karaj | collected 2018-10
TATCCAGGAGGAGAAAAAGAAATGGATTTAAATTTAAGACCCGCAAATGAATGCGCATTCGACGCAGTATCCCTCGGAGAAGTTATGCTCCGTCTTGATCCCGGAGAGGGAAGAATTCGTACTGCAAGACAGTTCAGAGCATGGGAAGGCGGCGGAGAGTACAATGTAGTACGTGGCCTTAGAAGATGCTTCGGACTTAAGACCGGTGTTATCACCGCTTTCGCTGATAACGAAGTTGGTAAGCTCATGGAGGACTTCATCCTTCAGGGTGGCGTTGATACCTCACTCATCAAGTGGATGCCCACCGACGGTATCGGACGTATCTGCAGAAACGGACTTAACTTCACCGAGCGTGGATTTGGTATCCGTGGTGCAGTAGGATGCTCAGACAGAGCAAACACCGCTATTTCAAAGGCAACTCCCGCAGATTTTGATTTTGATCACATCTTCGGTGAGCTCGGTGTTAGATGGCTTCACACCGGCGGAATCTATGCAGCTCTTTCAGAGCAGTCATGTGAGACCGTTCTTGCAGCTATCAAGACCGCTAAGAAGTATGGCACTGTAGTTTCTTACGACCTTAACTATCGTCCTTCAATGTGGAGCGCTATCGGCGGCCAGGCTAAGGCTCAGGAAGTTAATAAAGAGATCGCTAAGTACGTTGACGTTATGATCGGTAACGAGGAAGACTTTACTGCATGCCTCGGCTTCGAGATCGAAGGTAACGATGCAAACCTTAAGACTCTTAACCTTGAGGGTTACAAGAAGATGATCAACGAGGCAGCTAAGACCTATCCTAACTTTAAGGCAGTAGCTACCACCCTTCGTCAGGTTAAGACCGCTACCGTTAATGATTGGAGCGCAATCTGCTGGGCAGACGGCGAGATCTATAAGGCTAAGCAGTATGACGGACTTGAGATCATGGACCGTGTAGGCGGCGGAGATTCATTCGCATCTGGCCTTGTTTATGGCCTTATGACCACCGGCGACGCTAAGCTTGCAGTAGAGTACGGTGCAGCTCACGGCGCACTTGCAATGACCACTCCCGGTGACACCACCATGGCTTCCAAGAAGGAAGTTGAAGCTCTTATGGGCGGTGCCGGAGCAAGAGTACAGAGATAATAAAAATAATAGTTAATTGTTTGATATTTCTGTGATTAAGTAGTAATATATAATAGTCGAAAGCCCAAGTGTTTTTTAGACACTTGGGCTTTTTTAAACTCACGGATTTCCGCGGGTTTAAAAAGGTGCTCGTGAGATTCTATAGTTAATCCTTATAAACAGTTTTCAAAAGGTGGTACCATGGCATCGAAAAATGTTGCAAAAAACGATATCATAATAGGTGCAGCACAGAACAATGACGAACTTTTTCTTATTTCCGACGGATTAGTTGCAGTTTCTGCACCGGGTATCAAGTTTAATTTGTCCAAGGGAGATGTTATCGGAGCTTTGGAAGTTGGTTTTGAAGCTCACTTCTTTAACTACATGGCCCTTGAAGATACTGCTCTTATTCCGTTATCTGCGGAAAGTCTTCCTTCGATCATACAAAAGAAGAATGATTTCTCAGCTTATTTGTACAGAAGTGCAATTAAGCAGATATTAGAGTGTACAAGTCAGTATGCTTTTATTAAGACTGAAACGGATGAAGTCTATCAGCTGGCTGAAAGCACATATAATTTTTATAAGGATCTTTGCGCGAAAGTTGGATCAAATCCCAAGGATTTCAGCGACCTTGAAAGAAAAGGTCAGTTTATAGATGATTCGGGGGTTAGCGATAATCTTGCGGGATATTATTCCGAGATCTCAACTCTTGTAACCGATGGCAGAAAGGTTTCGCCTGAATTCCTTGATATCTTTATCTCTAAACTTGCTAAAGATGCCAGAGGTATTTCTCTGGGAGCCAAGAAAGCATTTGTATATCTCTCAGAGATCGGTCAGTTCATTTTGGAAGATGAAGCTATGGACCTCTATGGAATGCTTACCTCGGCTTTTTTAAGTATTTCATTTGCTTCGGTTTCCGATGTGCTTTTAAACAAGATCAGGAATCTTGAGGAGTATCTTAACAAGAAGCAGTTTATCAATCCCAACAGATATTTCGAGCGTACTTCAGCTTTTGATATGAAGGTTGAGCGTACCAAACTCAAGGCCGATACCGCAGAGGACGAGAAGGGTATCTTTGATGACCTTGAAGATTCGGTTGATAAGATCCTTGATTTTGCCGAAGTAGATGAGAAGACTCACAATGACTTCAAGTCTCTTATCATTTCCTACAGAAATCTCAACGATCCCAGAAGCCAGGATGACGCTGCAAGACATATCAGACTTGATATATCCAACTATTTCTACAAGATCTATGAGGCGGTTGCCCTTAAGGTTTTGGCAGGACATTCGGCAAGCAAGCCTGTACTTATGTTCCTTGAATTCGGATATATGGACGAGGAACTTTGCACCAAGAATGATCTTAAGTACCTCTATGAAAAGGCAGGTACTGAATATACGGATCCCAAGAAGGGTGTATTTACATTCTTCCAGTGGCTCCAGGCTATCTACAATGGCGAAGTAATGCCCAGTAAGAACGAGTTTGACGTAGACTACGAAGCCTTTGTCCATGAAAAGAAAGTAAAGAACCAGATCACTGCAGAGCAGGAAAGAAAGGCTCTTGAAGATAAGAAAGCCAAGGTTCAGTATGAACTCAAAAACATGTTCATGTCTGCAAATAAAGTAACCTTTGGTCTTATTACTATTTTCTGTCCCATATTTAACAGTGTTAACGTAATGGGATCGTTGCCTGACAGGCTCCTTACCACCGGCCTTATAAACCAGTGCCTTGATTACATAAGGGGTATTGATTTCCAGCTCTTTTACAGAGATAACATGTATTCAAACGAAGCCTTTGGTATCAAAGGTGAGTACGTAAATACCGAGATCACTCCCAATTTCATCCTTATGCCCAACGTTGGTACCAGAGGCCTTATGTGGCAGGAGATCCAGGGACGTGACAGAAAGACACCGGCTCGTTACATGCTTCCCGTATTTGATCTTGAGGATATGAGGACGCAGGTTCTTCATATGTGCGGCGAGTACAGATGGGAGATGTGCAAGAGAGTTCAGGGTGCAAGATGGAACGATGTTTCCGATCCTTCACTTACCAGTGAATTTTTCGATTATGCGCAGTTCTATCGTAAGAATCATGAGCTTTCAACCGAGGCGAAGGAGAAGGTTAAACTCCAGATCCAGAGAGCAAAGAACAGCTTTAAAGAGATGTTCATAATGGATTATATGATCTGGGTTGCATATGAAAGTGACGGATCACCGAGGCTTAATAAAGTCTCAAGGACCATTCTTTCTAAGTATTGTCCTTTCCCTGTAGCTACAAGACAGAAACTGGGCGGTAATCCCAATTTCAAAGAGTACATCGAGTACTACGACAGAAAGCAAAGCCAGAAGATACATCGAGTTGAGGTTCTTATTCAAAAGGCTAAGAATACCGGAGGTTCCGTTCCCAAGGAACTTGAGGATGAACTCGAATATCTTAAATCATAATTTGCTTTGCAATGCTAAAAATACATTCAGGAGTACTTAAATGAAAGTCGTTCTTAAAAACTTAACCAAAAGATTTCCCAGCAGGGACAAAAAGCATCCCGAAGATGTGATCGCAGTTAATGATTTTGATTTTACCATTCCCGACGGAAAACTTATCGGACTCTTGGGACCTTCCGGATGTGGAAAAAGTACCACGCTTAATCTGATAAGCGGACTTGAGAAACCCACAAAGGGACAGATCTTTTTTGGTGAAGACGACGTGACCAAGCTTCCTCCCGAAAACAGAGGGATCGGACTTGTTTTTCAGAACTATGCACTTTACCCTCATTTAACGGTCAGACAGAACATTATGTTCCCTCTTCAGAACCTTAAAGGCGAGCAGAAGATGACCAAGGCTGAAATGAATAACGCAGTCATGGGAGTGGCGAAGCTTGTTCAGATAGATTCTCTTATGGAAAGAAGACCTGCCGAGCTTTCAGGCGGTCAGCAGCAGAGAGTGGCCATTGCAAGAGCACTTGTTAAAATGCCAAAGGTTCTTTTACTTGATGAGCCTCTTTCAAATCTTGATGCAAGACTGAGACTTCAGACCCGTGAGGAGATCAGAAGGATCCAAAAGGAGACAAAGATTACCACCATCTTTGTTACTCACGACCAGGAAGAAGCCATGAGTATCTGTGACCAGATCGTTGTTATGAAGGACGGTGTGGTTCATCAGATCGGAGCTCCTCAGGATGTATATGACAGCCCCAAAAATCTCTTTGTTGCTAAATTCCTCGGAACTCCTCCTATCAATGTTTTTGAAGGAGAAGTTAAGGAGGGTAAACTTCTTATCGGAAAAGAGACAGTTCTTGAGGATGTAAATGTAAAAGACGGAAAAGTTTTTGTGGCAATCCGTCCGGAAGGCTTCATTCCCAATGAAGAAGGAAAGCTTACCCTTGACCTTGAGAGAATAGAGGTTATGGGAAGAGATATAAGCGTTATCGCACATCATCCTTTGTGTCAGAATACAGATATAAGAGCTATCGTAAGCTCGAGTAATTCGATTGACATTGACAAGGAAAAAGTCAGATTTGATCTCAAACCTGAAAAGGTATTTGTTTTTGATTCAGCATCTGAGGAAAGACTTTTCTAAGGCGGTAACATTATGGAATCAACATTTAAAAGCAATTTAAAAGCGTGGCTCTATCTATTGCCTGCTTTGATATTTCTGGGAGTATTTATGATATATCCTCTTGTGGATGTATTTATATACTCCTTTGAAGAGGGATATAATTCTGCGTCGCAGACATCCTTCGGAACAGGTATTTACAACTATTCCTATGTTCTTCACGATCCCTACTTTTTACAGGCTCTCAAGAACACCTTGATACTTGTTGTGATCACCGTTCCCACATCAACAATACTTTCCCTTTTAATCTCACTGGGACTTAACAAAATTACAAAGCTAAAGGAACTTTTCCAGACCATTTATTTCCTGCCCTATGTAACAAATACCCTTGCGGTTGGTCTTGTATTCATGATCCTTTTCAAGAAGACTGCATATACGGACGGTATGGTAAATATTCTGATAAATGCCTTCGGCGGAAAATCCGTGGACTTTATCGAAGGACCCTATTGGGCAAAGATGATGGTCCTTTGCATTTATACTGTTTGGATCGTTATGCCCTTTAAGGTGCTTGTCCTTACCAGCTCCCTTGCCAGTGTTAATCCCATTTATTACAGTGCAGCGAAGGTGGACGGAACATCAAATACCAGGATCTTTTTCAAGATCACCCTTCCCATGATCTCACCCATGATCTTTTATCTGATCATTACGGGATTCATTGGAGCGTTCAAAGCCTACAGTGATGCGGTGGCTCTATTTGGTACAAACCTTAATGTGGCCGAGATGAACACCATCGTAGGTTACGTTTACGATATGCTTTACGGAGACAGCGGCGGATATCCGTCATATGCTTCTTCTGCGGCAATTATTTTGTTTACTATAGTACTTACCATTACAGTTATTAATCTTCTTGTTAGAAATAAAAAGCAGGTTAATGTATAAAATATCCAAAGGTTAGTGTATATATATCCAATGGGTAGTATCTAAAAGGATTCTCTGCAACATGGACAACAACCACGAATACGAAGAAATTGAAAAGAGTGCAAAAATAAAAGGAATAGCGGAAAAGACTATTACTTACATACTCCTTGCGATTTGGGGAGTTATTGTTCTTTTTCCCTTTTATTGGATGGTGCTTACTTCCATCAAGAGCTACAGCTCTTACAATGCGGAGTATGTGCCTAGGTTTTATGCCTCCAATCCTACATTTCAAAACTATATAGATGCATTTACCACCGTATCTCTTGGCAGATATCTTTTGAATACAGCTATCTTTACCATTGTTACCACGGCGATAATGCTTATTGTTACAACCCTTGCGGCATTTGCTTTTGCAAGACTTGAGTTTAAGGGCAAGAATATTATATTTGTTCTTTTCCTTGCACTGATGATGATCCCTAACGAACTTGTTATCATTACCAACTTTGTTACTGTAACAAATCTTGATATGAGAAACAGTTTCCCGGGTCTTATCCTTCCTTCCGTTGCTTCAGTTTTCTATATCTATCTTTTAAAGGAAAACTTTGAAGCCATACCGGATAATCTTTATTATGCTGCAAAGGTGGACGGAACCAGTGACTTTAAGTATCTGATGAAGGTCATGGTACCTATTGCAAGACCTACCATCGTGACCATCATCATTCTTAAGGTGATCGAGTGCTGGAACTCTTATGTATGGCCCAGACTTATCACTGATGATGCTGCATATTTCCTTGTTTCCAACGGTATTCAGGAGATCAGGGAGAACGGTTTCGGTAGAGAGAACATCCCCGCAATGATGGCGGCGGTAGTTGTTATTTCACTGCCTCTTATCGTACTTTTCCTTGTATTTAGAAAGACCGTTATGAACGGAGTACTGAGGGGAGGTACAAAGGGATGAGAAAGAGTTTTAAAGCCTTTGTACTTATGGCATTTATCCTTTGCTCTATATTGATGTTTACGGGATGCCACGGTAAGACCGCACAGAAAAGTTTTGAGATGCCGGAGGAGTTCGATACTTCAAAGCAGATCGAGATAACTTTCTGGGCAAAGAACGATACCAATAAGACACAGTCTGAGATTTACTACAAGGCAATTGAAGATTTCCGGAAGATCTATCCGAATGTAAAGGTTAACCTTCGGTTATATACCGATTACGGAAAGATCTATAACGATGTAATAACAAATATCGCTACAGATACCACACCTAACGTCTGCATCACATATCCGGACCATATCGCAACTTATCTTACCGGTCAGGATGAGGTCCTTAACCTTGATGATGTTATTGATGACAAAAGGTATGGACTTGGAGGAAGCGAAGTAAAATTCGACGCGCCTACGAGAGCCGAAATGGTTGATAAGTATTTGAACGAGTGCCGTATCGGAGGACAACTCTATGCCCTTCCTTACATGAGATCTTCCGAGGCTCTTTATATCAACAAGACCTTTGTTGAGGAACTTGGATATGAGATCCCTGACGACATTACATGGGACTTTATCTGGGAAGTCTCTGATAAAGCAGTTGAGACAGATGCAGAGGGTAATTATCTTGTGAACGATCAGAAGGTAATGATCCCCTTTATCTACAAGTCAACGGATAACATGATGATCCAGCTTCTTAAGCAGAGTGGATTTGACTATACGAATGACAGAGGAGAGGTACTTCTCTTTAACGACAATACCAAGGGAATCCTTGAGGAGATCGCTAAGCATGCTGAGAACAGAGCGTTTTCAACCTTTAAGATCTCAAGCTATCCCGGCAACTTCTTGAATGCAGGTCAATGTATTTTTGCCATTGACTCAACTGCCGGTGCAACATGGATAGGACCCGAAGCACCTCTTTCAGATATTTGCTCCGACGATATTGACCATAGTATTGAGGTTATAGTACGACCCATTCCTCAGGTTGATCCCGAGAATCCTTACATGATCTCTCAGGGACCTTCGGTTTGTGTGTTTAACAAAAAGGATCCTCAGGAAGTTCTTGCTTCCTGGCTCTTTACACAGTTTCTTTTGACCAATGATGTTCAGATCCCTTACGCGGAGACTGAAGGTTATGTTCCTGTCACATTAAAAGCACAGAACAGTCCCGAATATGTTGATTATCTTAGCCGTGGCGGTGAGGACAATGACCATTATTATAATATCAAGATAGAAGCTACACAGATGCTTCTTGATAATATCGATAATACTTTTATCACTCCTGTGTTTAACGGCTCAGCATCCGTAAGAGATTCTGCGGGACAGCTTATAGAAAATACTGTTAAGTCAAAGAGAAGAAAACAGGTTGTGGATGATGTGTATTACGAGAAACTTTACAGTGATATGATCTCACTATTCAGACTTGATCAGTTGGGTGCATCCGTATCGGGTGGGGGCAAGAATACGGATCTGGGACCTTTACCCACAGGATCAAAAGCGCTACTTATAACTCTTGGAGTTGTTTGGATCTTGATCGGTTTATATTTTGGTTATTCTAAACTCAAAGGGAGAAAGAATAAAGCTTAGTTATTAAGGGAGTAGTAACTATGTCAAAAAAGATGTTTGCGTTGCTGGCAGATAAAGAGACTGCCGGGGATGAGGCACTTATCCAAAAGATAAGGGAAACTATTGAGGCTTCCGGAGGAAGCCTGAAGGTTTTACCCAGCGTGGATAAACTGACTCAGGCTGAGGCAAAGAAGTCTTTGGATGGTCTTGCTGCCGATGCCATAATCTACGGCGGAACCTACGATGAGAGTAAGCCCTATTATAAGATCATCGAAAAGGATACCGACAGTCTTGATGATAACGAAAAGGCGGAACTTGAAACAGTAAGAAAGATCCTTGATGAGAACCTTCTTACCTACAATTTTCAGCCTATTATTAATGCTGCCACCGGTCAGATATTTGCTTATGAAGCATTGATGAGACCTACCGTCAGCGCAGATACCATAGGCCCCTTAAAGATACTTAAATATGCCGATAAGCTTGGAAGATTGGGAGATGTGGAAAAAGCTACCTTTCTCAATGTTACTGCTTTGATAGATAAAAATAAGGACAGGTTTGGAGACAGGCTTGTTTTCATAAACAGCATTCCGGGAGCGAGACTTCTTCCGGATGATTATATCGATGTTGAATCCGCTCTTATGGACCATGCCGAGAGCATTGTTGTGGAAATGACGGAACAGACCGAAGCTGATGAGATAACGCTTCGAGCCATTAAGAGACGTTATGAACTTCTTGGTATAGGAATTGCTCTTGATGACTATGGAACAGGTTATTCCAATGTTATGAACCTGCTTCAGTATATGCCCGGTTACGTTAAGATCGACAGATCCCTTCTTGCTGAGATTGACAAGAATCCCAAGAAACAGAGATTTGTAAGAGAGATAATTGAATTCTGTAAGGACAATAATATCTTATCTCTTGCGGAGGGTGTTGAAACCTGGCGCGAGCTTCGGATGGTGGTAAGAATGGGTGTTGACCTTATTCAGGGCTTCTATGTTGCAATGCCTTCGGAGGATATCCTTTCCTTTACCAACAGTGAGATCAAACGCGAGATCTTAAGATACAGGGATGAATACAAAGCAGGCAAAAAACAGCCTATTTACATAGCTGACAGTACCGGACGTGTTACCCTTTCATCCCTTGCGAGAGCTAACTACAGCTGCATTCTTATAGGAAAAGATGAGAGGGAATCAAAAGAGATAACGGTATCCGGTGTTGCCGGATTAAAGAGCAATGCTCACATCGAGATAGCCGGTGGCTATGAAGGTACCCTGACTTTGGATAATACCTATCTTGTGGGTAAGCAGGGCAGTCCTTGTATCGTACTTGGCGATAACTGTGATGTTACGCTTATCCTTATCGGTGACAATCATTTGGAAAAGGGTGGCATACTTGTTCCGGATAGTTCAACTTTAAGGCTGCTTGGAGCAGGAAATATTACAATCGGGCTTGATGCTCAAAGTTCCTACGGAATCGGTAATGATCTTGAGGCCTCCAATGGTCATATCATCTTTGATCAGGATGGTATCATCTGTATTGATGTTAAAGGCAATTCGGGAGTTGCCATTGGTTCCGGTTCCGGTGGTCCCATAGATATCAACAGAGGAAAATACATTCTTTCCGTAAATTGCGGATATGGAGTCGGAGTTGGAAGCTTCAAGAACAGTCAGGATGTCAATATCTCGGATTGTGAGTTTGAACTTAATCTTGGAGTTACCAAGGGCGTCGGTATCGGTTCCATGGACGGTAATTCCAGCATAAAGATCACCAATGCCTCTGTTAAATGCAATGCAGAAGGTACTGAAGTAAGCGGGATCGGATCAATAGAGGGGAATGTTTCAAGAATACAGGTAGGAGATGCAAGCCTTTATCTTGAACTGAGAGGCGACTACATCACCGGTGTTGGTTCATTAAAAGGAACCTCCGATTATATACAGGAGAGAGCTACATTAAGAGTCGGCGGTAGCGGATCACATCTTCTTGCTTTCGGCGGACTTACAGAGAACACTTCAGTAGCGATATCGGATTCGGATTCTGCTGTTGATATACTTACCGCATGTCAGAAAGATACCTATGCGCCTGATGATAGAGTAGTGATAAAACATGGTAAAAACAAGTTTATCGTTAACGGTTATCCATATGATCACCATGTAGATTACGGAGAAGTCACGAAATAGACTTCATATTACGGAACAATTTAACAAAAAATGGGAAGTAGCCACAATATTTTTAGATATTGTGGCTATTTTTGTATTATGTGAATATGGGTATAATTCATAAGTGAGGGTCAGAAATGCGGCCCTTTAAACCAGGCAAAGAGATTTGCCATCTTGTGATTGACTGCAGGAGCAGTCTCAAGAGAGGAGAAACTATTATGAAAAAGAAGATTGTAAGTGTAGTACTTGCAAGTGCAATGGCATTCAGCCTTGCAGCATGCAGCGCTAAGACTCAGGTTGAGGACGCTGTAAACGAGGTTACCGAAGAGGTTACCGCTGCTGTTGAAGAGACAGCACAGGAAGCAACTGAGGCAGTTGAAGAAGTTAAAGAAGAAGTTGCCGAAGCAGTAGACGAGGACGTTACCAGCTATGCTGACTTTTTAGCAGCAGAGACCGAGAGCGAAGTTACCGTAGTTACTTACGTACAGGCTCATCAGTCATGGTGGGATAACAAGGTTACCGTTTACACCCAGAACGAAGATGGCGCATATTTCCTTTATGAGCTTGCTTGCTCAGAGGAAGACGCAGCAAAGCTTACTGAGGGAACCAAGATTAAAGTTCACGGTTTCAAGGGTGAGTGGGCAGGCGAAGTAGAGATCACCGACGGAACTTTCGAGTTCGTAGAAGATGGCGATACTTTCGTTGCTGAAGCTAAGGACGTTACCGATAAGCTTGGAACTGACGAGCTTGCTGATTTCATGAACCAGAAGGTTCTTTTCACCGACATGACCGTTGTTAGCGTTGCATTCAAGAACGACGAGCCCGGCGATGATATCTATGTAACCCTTTCAAAGGACGATGCTGAGTACAGCTTCTGCCTTGAGTACTATCTCAACGGTTCTGACGAGGATTTCTACAACCTTGTTGGCGGACTTGAGGCAGGCCAGGTAGTTGATGTTGAAGGTTTCCTTTACTGGTACGAGGGTGCTAACACCCACATCACTGCTGTAACTGTTAAATAA
>JAEEGL013099769.1_pt1 | contig 11291 bp, 12 predicted proteins | sample 9134231 | NCBI WGS metagenome assembly JAEEGL01 (sample SAMN16246548, study PRJNA631951) | gut metagenome | biome: gut microbiome; feature: rumen; material: fiber-attached | host: Bos | place: Iran: Karaj | collected 2018-10
ACTTGTGCACGAGTAATAGTTTGGTATGGCATAAATGATTCTGTGGTGTTGTATGATGTCATTCAATTGTCATACATCCAATTAATTGATTCCATAAATTCAGAGCTGTCAGTTAATGTTTCATTTCATGCAATTATGGCTAAACTTACACTACTTCAAGTTGTGGAGGTATCTCCAGTTCAAGAAACTATTTCATTAGAGTCAGGATTAGAAGTGTCTGGATTTGGATTATTGTCTGATGTTTTAGTCTCTTCCCATTTAGATTTTAGTTCTTCTATTTGTTTTAGATAGCTATCATTATCTCATTCTAAATTACTTAAACGAGCTAGATATAACTTATATTGTTCTTCGTCTGTAACCATATTTTTAAATCTGAATATTAATAATGATGCTTCCCATCTAGAAACAGGTTGATCAAATTTTGCTAAATTCATTTCTTTGGTCATTGATAATGTCAAAGCTTTTACATAATATTCAATCCACCATGGTTGAGCAGATTCATTAGACATTTTTCATTCAAATATTCTTAAAAGAACAGCTAAAAGCTGACCTTTAGTTAAATTATCGTGAGGCATATATTGTTGAGTTTTGTCATTTCATCTGAATATTCCTCGTCTACATACATTGTATATATGTTCAGCTAAAGTTGGATCAAACATATTTGTGTCTACAAAACTACAGTTGAATCATTTATCATCTTTTGGAAATCATAATACACTATAAAGTTGACCAACCATTTTTGCAGACTCTTCTCTAGTAAGGTTGTCGTAAGGGCGGAATTCATCAAAATTATCATATTTAGTTAATCAGTTCATATACATCCAGTATAACGCTCTATCAAATTCATCTCAGGTGAGTAATTCTGCATTTACATTTTCTCAAAAACTGCGAGTTGCTGGTTCATTAGTATTATTTCATGAGGAAATATCTGTTCCAGTATTGATTTCAGTTCATGTTCATGTAATATCTCAGGATGTAGCTTCAATTCAAGTTCAAACTATGGATCAAGAATTTGTATCAGTTCAAGTATTGGTGACAGCTCATGTGTTTTCAGTTATATCGTCTCATGATAGGTAATCTTCGGCATTTTCTAATGTTATCTTTGTATCTCATGATGTGAGATAGATTTCGTTATTTTCATCGTCTATTTGTAAATCATATTCAGCTTTGGCTGTGTTTCATAGTAGTGAAAAACTAATAGCTGTAAGTCACAAAATGATTAAATATTTTTTCATTAATGTAAGGGAAATAAATAAAAATCAAAATATTTTATAAAATGATAGAAATATTATTGTTTTTTTCAAAAGATTTTCGGATTTTTATTGTATACATTCTATATATTCTTTATAACAGTCTTGACTAATTAATAAAATATTGTATTGTATTTTCATCTCAAAAATTTAATCTAGTGTTAAGAAAAACAAAAAAATAATAATTATGATAAAAGACAGTTTTTTTTCAGGTTTGAAGACAATATTGCCTATAGTATTGTTTCTCATTATTTTGGGATGGGTATTCGGAACTTTGTTTTATTGGATTGAGTGTGTTGAATTAATTCTCCCGGAAAAGTTTTTGGAAACTATTGGTTTACCTGATGTAGTAATTAAATTACTTGGATTGATTTTGATTTGTATAGTTGTGTGGGTTATTGGAGTAATTTCGAAACAGCCAAAAATGAGTAAAAAATTTAAAAGTTGGTTAGATCCAGTTATTTATAAAGTCCCACTTTTGAGTCATTTATTCAAAATTACAAATCAGGTAGAGAGTACATTGCGTAATACCGATTCTTTTAAGAAAGTGGTTCTTGTGAAAACTTTCGATGATGGGTATGAAGTTGGTTTTATCACAGGAGAAAATCCTCAAGGATTCTGTGAATCTTCGAATGAATCTAATTTAATATCTGTTGTATTGCCATTTTCGCCACTTACTAGTTATCGAGTTCTGATAGTCAAACCAGAGAATATTATTGAGACAGATGTGCCAGTTTCTGTAGCTATATCCTACATTATTTCAATGGGGGCGGCAGGGGCGACTAATCAAATTGTAAAAGAGTCCCACTCTTATTTGGAGTGAGACTTTTTTATTGTTTTTTGTATTTATAAAATTATATATGATTTCCGTATGATATTTATAATGAATATGATTTATAAATGATTCAAAAAATAAAAAAAGCGAAAAATCATTTTCTTACTTGATTGTTGATGGTATTGCCAACAGTACTTTTCTTTGTGATTTTAGGTTGGTTGATTTCTCTTATTTTGAGATGGGTTGGTAAAATTGTTGAACTATTCCCGGATGCGATGACAGATAAGTTATGAATGCCAGATATTTTAATACATTTTTTGGGATTTTTAGTGTTGTGTGGATTGGTATGGTTATTATGATTTGTGATGAATCAATGACATGTATGAGAAAAAGTCAAAGCATGTTTGGATCCTTTGATTGAAAAAGTACCGTTGTTAAATTCTTTAACAAAAATTACAAACCAAGCAGCGAATACTCTACAAAATACAAATTCATTTAAAAAAGTTGTATTAGTTAGATTTCCAACTGAAAAAACTTGGTCAGTTTGATTCTTAACGGGGGAAGATTTAGATAATTTTGAAAATGCTTTGGCAGAAAATGGTTTAGTGTCTGTATTTATACCGACTACGCCAAATCCAGCGAATGGTTATTTGGTTATGCTTAATCCGAGAGATTTTGTAGAGACAGATGTAGCTGTTTCAGATGCGATATCGTTTGTTATTTCTATGGGGACAATTGGAGCGACAAATAAAATATTAAAAAAGTCTCACTTTAAGCTGAAGTAAGACTTTTTTTAGAAAATGATTTGTATTTAACTCATGTTATGAGCTATATTTTGAATCGTCAAATGCTAAAATTCCATAAAAAATAGGGCTTAAAAATAATAATCATAAACAAAACGCCCGGTGTTTACCAAATTTTTTAGATAATCATAAGCAAAGAAGTATAACGGCAATTAATGGTAAAAACGTAGCGCAAATACCTAAGATTCGGTTAATAAGTGATTTGATTGTTATTAATGATCTTCAAGCTCATGCAGCTCATAATAATCGAAAGATTATAGAAACAGCAATCCATGCTAATGGTACTATTAATAATCATCGAAACCATTTTTTATGACCTGAAATTTTGAATAATACCCAAATGTTTCGGATTGGAATAAGGGATTCTCGTCATTTTCTTCCAGCCTTTTTGAAAATCTTCCACAAGCATACGATTGACCGAATGAATAGCGCTAATCAAACGATTCATCAAAAGGTTCATCCTGAGCTAGATGTACCATAGTCGTAATAGTATTCCATTTTTGATTTTTGTAAAAAATAAAAATTTTTATATAGTTAAGGCTATAAATAACTTTTTATATTGCAAGGGAATTTTCTGGTAAAGTTTGCTTGTTAAAATACAGGAAAAATGTATCAATAAATCAGATTTTTAGATTTTGATTTGATGTTTATGTTGATAATTGTAGATAAACCTATATGAATAAGTAGTTTTGATGTAATTCGTGTGCTAAAAAGAGAATTATGAGAGAAAAAAATCTGACATAGCTGAACATTGGATCCATTAGCAACTGGATTAATGTTAATTTGAACGTGAGATGATACCAAAAGATTAAATGATTTAATATGACTCGATAAATCGTATGAAACTATTATTGATTTTTCTAAAAAATCTGATACTCGAGATATGGGATATCGAGATTATTATGAAGAAATAGATGTGGCATGAAAAGAAATTTCATTTGAAGATGTTAAATCAAAATTGGACTTAATTATTCCAGAATATGAATTACCTCTTACACCATTCAGTGCAAAGAAAAAAGACTGAAAGAAACTATACGATTTGGCTAGAAAATGAGAACAAATAATTGAAAATAGACTGATGAAAACATATGGATATGAAGTTTTAGATTTCAATTTTCCGGAATTAAGATTAAAGTTGGATGTGGGTTCATGAACTTATATTAGATCAATTTGACATTGGTTATGAGAACAATTTTGACTATGATGAATACTTACAATGCTTAGAAGGATCAGAGTAGGTGAGTATGAATTATCAAAAATTAATTTGGATAAAGAATGAACTTTTTTTAGAAAAGAGTGAGATGATATAAGTTTTAAATATTGAATTATCTGATAATCAGATTTTTATTAGCTTAAAAATAAGGATGCAACAAGTATTATTTATTTGATGATGAAATAGTTATCCTAGTCGTGAAGGTTTTATAGAAGAATTGAAAAAATGGGATTATAATCCATTTGAAATAAAGAAAAAATGGAAGAATACTTTATCTAAGGAACTATGAGAAAATTATCAAGTAGCATTACTTGATATGCCAAATAAAAATATTGCATTGTATAAAGAATGGAAAATTCAGTTCGAAAAAACTTTTGAATATTTAGATGGTGGCCAGATTATTATAGCTCATTCATTATGAACTATTTTCATTCTAAAATATTTAACAGAAAACTGATTTCCAAAAAAGATTAGGCAATTGCATTTAGTGTCAGCTTTAATTGATAGTCAAGATTTATCACCAGAAGAATCATATATTTGAGATTTTGCTTTTGATATTCACAAAATTCCAGAGATAGAAAAAAGTTGTGATAAAATATTTTTGTATCATTCAAAAGATGATTTTTGTGTCCCATTTAGTCAATGAAAAAGATTACATGGATTTTTACCTAATGCAAAATTTGAAGTTTTTGAAGATAGATGACATATGAATATGGAAGAATTCCCTGAACTAATCCAGAATGTTAAGAATTAGGTTTTATTTTATATAATTCTATTGACATTTTATAATAAATATGTATCTATAGATATAGATATAAAACGAAATATAAAACTATGGAACAAAAGGAAAAGAGTTTGAAATCTCTTAAAAAATTTTTCTTTGCCATCGTATCGGTGGTGGAGGTGGGGTTGATTTGGCTAATAGCATGGATATTAGCAGCCTTTATTAATTTTAGAGTGTTGGGCATTGACGGAGAAAATGTTTCTACTGATAATGAGATGATTTCTGTCTTTGTCGGCTTATTTTTTATGGCAGTAATGTCCGGAGCTGTGTTTCTAGGTTATAAGACCTATGAAAAATTGGAAGAAAAATACTGTTAGTGTATCTAGCAGTATTTTTTAAAGATGTGATATTTGTTAATATTAAAGATTAATTAGCATGATTTTTTTCAAAGAATTTTCCTTGTAAAACTTATGTTTGCTGATAATTTTATGATTTATAAAATTATTTACTCATCTGTTCGTTTTCTAATATTTTTTTCGCAAAAATTATATTCGCTAATAGAATTACGATTCATAGAATAATTAAAGCAATGTTTGGATTAAAATAAGATAATAGAAATTTTGCAATAGTCATATATAAAGAAACGCATGCAAAAATGATTGATCTACATGTAGATCTTGCTTTTCCATTAGTTAATAGTACTACACAATGATTTCTAGATGGGTAAATAATCCCATCAAAAATATTAAAAATTAAATAAATTGCAGCCAAGAATATCCAAGAACTGAAAAATATTCAAGCTATAAGCAAAAGAATTCATTGAGCAACTGTACTTCGTACCATCGAAGAATTATATCAATATTTCTCTCACCATCTCCAAACATTTCTTGAAGCGAATAGTGATCAAAGTGTAAATATGGTTGTAAGTACACCAGAAATCCAATCTTCCATTCATTTACTAGCTAAAATTGGCAATAAAAGCACTCAGAAAAATTTTGCATGATGTGAAAAACAGCGATAAATTAAATATAATTTTAAATCTTTATTTCCAAAAACGTCTTTTATTGCCGAAATTCATGTATCGATATTTAGATTTAATGATTCTTTAAATGTTTTAAATTTTTGAGTAATTTGGGAAACTTCAACAAGTTGAGAAGTTAGGATTACAAGCAAAAGTGCAGATATAGCATCTAGTATAGCTAAAATTGTATATCAGTTTTCTGAATTTCGTTTCAAAATGAATGATGCTAAAATAGGTGTGAATAGAGATGCTAATTCTTCATAAGAAGAAAATCTTCAAAAAAATCTTCCGAATTTTTTCTGTTCTCATAATATAGTTAAATTTTCTTCAAGAAAAACCTGTCAAGTTCCACTCCAAAAACTGTAATATAATGATTGAAATAAGGCTGCAATACTAAATCAGATAAGATTTGGAAATAATACAATTATGGTTGCACAAATGAAATTACAAATGACAGAAGCCATTAATGATTTTTTTCTTCAAAAAGTATCGGCTAATGTTGAGGTTGGTAGCTCAAAAATCCACATTCATAATGTGAATATGTTTGAAATTAATATTATCTCAGCTGTAGAAAGTCAGGTATATTTATAAAAAATAGAAATTATTGGTACTAAAAATGTGATTCATGATAAAAAGTTTATTAAACCATATATTTTCAAATTTTTTTTAGCTTGTTTCTTTGTTAGTGTCATGATTTTGATGGTTGTAAAATATGTAACTTATATTTAAAAGAATGTTGATTAAAAGGAAAGATATAAAAAAATAGAAGTGCTGGGATACTGCGCTTCTATTATAGTTTGAGAGGTGGCTACTTAATAGCCTAGTTCTTCGAGTTGTGACAACTCTTTCTTGGCATTTTCTGCGATTGCCTTGATGTTGCTTGAAAGCTGGTGCTTGTACTGCCGAAGAACGATTTCATATACCGTAAGGTATTCGTAGATTGGATATCCTCCTCCGCTCTTACCTTCGTCCTTATAGCGTTCCCAAAATTCAATGTTTTTTGTGAACAGGCCGAAGATGTCTCCAAGAAATACCTGAGAAGGAGTCATTGTTTCAATCGACTCACAGCGGTACATTCCATATGAGTTTGGACCGATGTTCTCGTTTTGAAATCCTCGTGACCATGCTTCTTTATGGATTGCAAGGACATCGAGTAGTGATGTAACTCCAGTCACTCTTGCAGAATCTGAATTTCCTTCAGTGTAACTGACTTCACCAATCTTCTGGATGTATTCAGGAGCAAGTGAGATAAGTTTTTCAGCTCTTTTTTTCCGTTCAATGTTTGCCTTTGTTTCTTCCTTGTGGAATAGGCGATTCCACCGTGAGTTTTTTGTAGTTTTCATTTTTTTAAGTGTTTGATGTTTGACATTAGTTTTGTTTCTGAGTATAGAATATCTTTTTTTAATAAAATGTCAATAGAAAATGTATTGAATGATGTTAAAAAATAATTACAGAATATCTGTTTAAATAATCTGTTGAAATGTTATTTCAGATTAAGTCAAAACCAGAAGATTTCATTGTAGAAGAAGTTTTGCGGGAATGAGTCCCATTATGAAAATGAGACTTCTTATATGTTTTTTTTGAAAAAGAAAATCTGACTACGATGGATATCGTGGATGATTTGACCAAAAAATTTCACCTACAGCGTGATGAAATATGAATAGCATGACTCAAAGATAAAGCATGAATTACTAGACAATGGATTTCTATTTCACAGCGTTCTCTAAACAAAATATGATGAGAAGAATTATTCATTCAAACTCTATGAAAAAAAGTCAGAATTTTAGAAAAATCTTATAATGAAACTTGACTGAAAGTGGCTAGTAATCTGTGAAATAAATTTGAAATTCATTTACGTGCAAGGCAAAATATTTCAAAAGAAGTAAAAAATCAGGTTGATAATAACGTGCAAAAAATAATTGAGAAATGATTCCCAAATTGCTTTGGTATGCAGAGATTTGGGAAATGAAAGAAAAATTTTTATGAAGCAAAAGACCGTTTGAGACAATTGGCTAAAGAATTTAATGAAAAATGAAAATTGAAAGAGGCTGATTTGCCTTATCATTTGAGGTTTCTTTTGCAGGCATATCCTAGTATGTATTTCAATGAATATGTACTAAATCGCTGAGAGAAGTGACTTTTTTTGTTACAGTGAGATATCTTGGTAGATAGATTTAATTCTAATTGAGTAAAAACTGTTGTTTACGATTCTCAAAACATTTATCCATTTGACTATCAAAAATTAAAAAAAGAAAAAGCTGATTTGAACTTTTTTGAACCCGATATTTCAGATAAATGCGATGTTTTTGATTTAAACAAACGATTTCCAACGTGACCGATGCTTTGACGAAATTTATTATTACCATCACAATGAACTAAAGCTCGTGTCCGTGATAATCAATTACTTCAGTTAGCTGAATTTGATGAATGAATACAACAAGTTTGTAAAATTTATAATTTATGGTGAGTTAGAAGAGTTCTATTTATCAAGGTCTCCGATTTGAAATTTGAATGGGATAACGATGATATTAAATTACAGTTCTTTTTACCAACTGGAAGTTATGCGACAACTTTGGTGTCATTTATTTTACAGTGAATTGATTATTTAACATTAAAAGATAATTCTCTTTTGATTCCAAGAATTTCTGCGAAATAAATCAGGTTTTAAATATAATTTTACAATATGATATTTCCTATTTCAAATCAATATACATATAGTGAAGTAAAAGATTCTAAATGATTGATTATTTTTGTGCATTGATTGACGAGTAGTAAGGTTGAAGAAATCTTTGTTCAATGAGAAAAATTCTTTAATGAAAAATGATTCTCGACGTTAAGATTTAATCTTTATGGAGATTTGCCAGAAGAGAGAAAATTGAATGAGGTATGTTTGCAGGATAATATTGATGATGTAAATTCTGTCTTAAAATTTTGAAAAGAGCTTGGATATAAATCGATATTTTTGGTATGACATAGTTATGGGTGAATCGCTAATTTATATGTTGACCATTCAAAAGTTACCAGATTATTAATGTGGGATTCTTCGGTAGGTTGAGAGCAATTACTTAGTGATGTTTATTGCGATGAAAATGGAAAACATTATATCGATTGGTGAGATGGATATAAGCATTATATTGGTAAAAAGTTGTATGAAGACTTTCTGATTCCATCGAAAATATTTTTGGAAAAAATATCTGAAATAAATATTCCAGTGAAAATAATTTGAGCTGAATTTTGACTTTCGGAGACTGCTAAAAAATATTACGAATATGCAAATGAGCCCAAAGAATTAAATATTATTTCATGAGCTGATCATCGTTTTTTAGATTGATGAATGGATGAGTTATTGTCTGTTAGCTTAAAATGGATGGATGAAATTTTTTAAAAGAAAAAAACGGAAGGCAACCCTTCCGTTGATGACCAACCCGAAAGGACGAGCTTTATAAAGCCCGATATCTTTACCTTATCTTTAACAAGATATAGATATAGAGCGTTATAAAAGTTCCATCCGGGTTGGCCGTGATTCATCACGGTCTATTGGGTAGTATACCGAGATGAGAATCGGATGAATACATCCTTGACGATAAGCAACCTAGTATAAGGGATTACTGTGTGGTGGTAGAACCTTACGGTAGTTCACTTATGTCATGATTATTATATCCTAAAATAAAAAATTATGCAAATTTTTGGGGATATTTTATATGTAAATGGCTTGACATTTTGATATAATAATTTCTAATTATAGAAATATCATAACTTTATATAAAAGTTTGATTTTTTTTGCTTTTTAAATAATGTTTGATTATACTTATTGAGTGAGTGTTTTATCATTTGCTGAGTTGATGCCAAATTTATTAGACAATTATAAACCAACTCTTTTACAGTTTTCGTCATCGAAGCTGTTTTTTCAGCATCAAAATCAGCTTTTGCAAGATATTTGATTTGTTTCTCCGTTGAGTATAGACATTCATTTTAAATATACTTTTCAGGAAGTTAATGAGAATTACTTCATTGAATGATGAGAATTTGAGTGATTGACAGTTGATCATGATGTACATGAGCAGTGAATAATTTATAAAATCTGATTTCTTCATCCAAAATTTCAGAATGTTCAACATATTTCTCTGGATTTAAATAATAAAGTTTTTGATAATCCATCAATTTTACCATTAATTGGAGGACTTTTATGATGGGTAATAATTTTCGGTTTGTTGGCATGGCTTTATAGTAAATGACAATTTTGGCATGTTTTATTTCGATTAAATTTGATAGGTGGTTGAATTTTATTTTGTTTCTTGATGTGGAAAGTGTCTAAAGTTTTGTTTAATAAACTTAAAACGAAAACAGTAGATTATGGATGATTTACAGTTAATTATACAAATCAATCTGATGCATTAATACTTTCTCCTGAAGTTATAAAAATGCAAAAAACTTTGAGTAAAGACTATCGGATTACAAAATTTTGTTATACTTGAAATTGTATTTATATGTTGCAAGATGTGCATGATCATGAATGAAATAGAGTGTCATCTTCTTCGAAATTGTATTCAGAACAAGAAAAAGCAAGTCTTCAACAGAAGACAATAAATTATATACATCAATCAGACTTTTTATCTTTATTTAGTTTGGACTAAATGGTAGAACCACTTATTAATAATGAAAAAATCTCTCAATGATCTTGATCAAAATTCTGAAGTTTTGGTGCTACACAGAAAATAGCTGAATGATTTGCAAAAATTTTGTGAAGGAAAAAATTTCAAAAAGCTGCTATACAGGAGCATGATGATCAAATAGTTGAGGTAATAAAAGAAGTGTATCTTCCCCCAGAGAAACGTGCTGATTGAGTTGGAGATTGGATTTTAGATAGAGAAACAAGTTTTTTGGTACATGCTGCATATAAGCATTGCAAAGAAAATATCGTATTGGTATGTTATAGATGAACGGATTTTAAGGATGTGAAAGATATATTTAGTGATGTACAAATTGTACTTTGAGTGAATTGAATTGATAATCGTGTACAACAATCATTAGATTTTTTTGATGATATTCAAATGAAATACCCTGATACTAGGAAATGGGTGTGTGGACATTCGTTATGATGAACGATTTCTTATGTTGTAACAAGACATAGGAGCCCTGAGCGTTGTGTGGTGTTTAATCCATGAGCTAGTCCGACAACAAGTTTTGTATGAATGATGAAAGATACGTTATTTAGAAAAGAGTGGACTAGATGTATAACAACATATAAAATTTGGTGAGATGTAGTATCAACGTTGAGCTTTATTGGGAATGTAAAAAATTTTACAGTAAAATCTGCAAGTCCATTAACATTACATACAATTAATAGTTTTCCGGAGTTATTCGAAAAGATGAAAAATGAAAATTAATAAAAACACCCTTTAGGGTGTTTTTTAAGAATGATTTTTTTATGATATTCAAATTAAGGAAGTTAATGTTTTCATGATTGCATATGAGAATATGACAATGATTACTCATATGATTGCA
>JAEEGL013109118.1_pt1 | contig 11291 bp, 11 predicted proteins | sample 9134231 | NCBI WGS metagenome assembly JAEEGL01 (sample SAMN16246548, study PRJNA631951) | gut metagenome | biome: gut microbiome; feature: rumen; material: fiber-attached | host: Bos | place: Iran: Karaj | collected 2018-10
GATTGTAAAGATCTTCCTGCATTTATTATTAAAAGATTACCTGTTAGACTTATATATGATAATAATTATTTTAATGATAAATATCAAGGTATTCCAATTGGAGGCTATACTTTATTAGTTAAAAAAATGTTAGATGGTATTGAAGTTAGATTAAATACTAATTATTTTGATAATAAAGAAGAATTTAATAATTTAGCAAATAAAATAATATATACTGGTGCTCTTGATGAATTTTATGACTATGAATTAGGAAAACTTGAATATAGATCATTAAAATTTGATACTAAAATACTTGAACAACAGAATTATCAAGGAAATGCAGTTGTAAATTATACTGGTCATGAAGTTGATTATACTAGAGTTATTGAACATAAACATTTTGAATTTGATTCTACAAGTTCAAAGACTGTTGTCACTTTTGAATATCCATCTGATTATGAAGAAGGTATGGAAAAATATTATACAATTAATGATAATAAAAATAATGCTTTAGCGGAACAATATAGACAACTGGCTATGAAAGAAGAAAATGTTATATTTGGCGGTAGACTTGCTGAGTATAAATATTATGACATGGATGATGTTATTAAAGCTGCATTTAATGTTATTGATAATATTAAATAAGAATAATTGTTGGTGATAATATGAAAAGACTTTTAAAAAATCAATTAACATTATATTTATGTGGAGTAAATTTAATATTAGATATATTATTATTATTTTTTACTTGTAAATTAAATGTTTTACCTATTAAAATAATAATACTTTTATTTATTGTTTTATTAGTTGTTAATATAGGTGTATTTTTTCTTTCATATTCAAAAAAGGTAGTATTTAAAATAATTGGATGTGTTATAACAGGCATATATTTAATAGGAACAATATTTGTTATAAATTATTGTATTAGTACTGATAATTTCTTTAATAATTCATTTTCTAATTTGGAATCACAACATGAAACAACATATTATTTATATGTTAAAGATGATATTGAAAGCCTTGATAATTTACATAATACTAAAATAGGTTATTATAGGAATACTCCTAATATTGATGAAGCATTAGAATATTTAGATTTTTATTATGAAAGTGTTGAATATAGTAATTTAAGTGATGTAATAAAGGCTTTTGATAAAAATGAAATAGTAGCTTTTATAGTTGAAAAAACAATGTATGAAATGCATAAAGAATCTACAAGTGATGGTAAAATTAATTTAGATAACTATAAAAAATTAGAAGAATTTAAAGTAAGTATTAAAAATGATATAGAAACTAATTCGACTGCTGATGATATATATAATATTTATGTAGGTGGTCTTGATTTTACAGAAACTAATACTGATTTTAATATGATTATCACTGTTAATAGGAATACTCATAAAATATTACTTACTAGTATTCCAAGGGATTATTATGTTGATATATATGGCAAAGATGGTAAAGATTTACTTGGATATGCTGGTATTTGGAGTTTAGGTACATCTGTTAAAACGGTTGAGAATTTATTTGGTATTGATATTGATTATTATCTTCGCATACATACTACTAATTTAGTTGATTTAGTTGATGCTTTAGGTGGAGTTGAATTTTGTTCTAATTATGGATTTACTACTACTCATGCATTAATACTTGGTTCTTATGATGACAGGTATGATGAACATTTATATGTTAGAAGTGGTTGTCGTGAATATAGCGGTATTGAAATACTTACAATTGCTAGAGAACGTTTACAAGTTGGTGGAGATAGAGTAAGACAAAAGAACTGTCAAGATATTATAATTAATATTTTTAAGAAAATGGTAAGTTCTAATACATTTACTCATTATGATAGTATATTAAAAAAACTTGGTAATACATATACTACTAATGTTTCTAGAAAAGTAGTAGAAGCTGTTATTCGTGATACAATTGATAATCCAAGTGCTTGGACTTTTGAAAAACAATCTGTTGATGGAGAAAGTGCAGTTGATTATGTTCATTTTAGTGATTATTATGATCATGTTATGTATCCTGATATGGATACTGTTATGGAAGCAACAAATAAAATAAAAGAGGTTATGGGAAAATAACTTCTTTTTTGTTATAATAATATTAGAGGTGTTTTATGAAAACATATTTAGTTACTGGCGGAGCTGGTTTTATTGGTTCTAGTTTATGTTATGAATTATTAAATAATGATAATAAAGTAATAGTAATTGATAATTTTTGTGATTTTTATGATATAAAAATTAAAGAAAATAATATTAAAGAATTAATAGATAATAAATATTTTAATTTATATAGAGTTGATATTAGAAATAGAAGTGAATTAAAAAAAGTATTTGATGATAATAAAATAGATATTGTTGTTCATTTAGCTGCTATGGCAGGTGTTAGATCATCTATTGAGAATCCCATATATTATCAAGAAGTTAATTGTTTAGGAACACAAAATATTTTAGAAGAAATGAAGTTACATAATATTCAAAATTTAATAATAGCTTCATCAAGTAGTGTATATGGTAATTGTAAAGAAGTTCCATTTAGGGAAGATATGAATGTTGATTTAGTATTAAGTCCATATGCGGCAACTAAAAGATCAAATGAAATTATGACTCATGTATATCACAAATTATTTAATATGAATATTATATTATTAAGATTTTTTACAGTATATGGTCCTAAACAAAGACCTGATTTAGCTATCAATAAATTTACTAGATTAATGCTTGAAGGAAAAGAAATCCCAATGTTTGGTGATGGAAATACTTCAAGAGATTATACTTATATTGATGATATAGTAGATGGTATTATTAAATCATGTGATTATATAGCATCACATAATAATGTTTTTGAAATTATAAATTTAGGTAATTCATCACCAATTTCATTAAAAGAAATGATTAATATGATTGCAAAAACATTAAACGTAAAACCTAAAATTTTGAAATTACCTATGCAAATGGGTGATGTTGATAGAACATATGCTGATATTACTAAAGCAAAAAAGTTAATTGGATATAATCCAAAAACTTCATTTGAGCAAGGAATTAAAAAATTTGTTGATTGGTATAAAGATAATAAGAATTTATATAAATAGTTTTGATTGAAGTAGAAATAATTCTTTTTTTTATCTATTTATTGTATAATTATATAGGAGGTATTATATGACATTAGTAATTATGGCTGCTGGTATGGGTAGTAGATACGGCGGTTTAAAACAAATAGATCCTATTGGTCCAAATGGAGAATTTATAATTGATTATTCTATATATGATGCTATAAAAGCTGGATTTGATAAAATAGTATTTATAATAAAACGTGAAAACTTTGATATATTTAAAGAAACAATTGGTAAAAGAATTGAAAAGCAAATAAAAGTAGAGTATGTATTTCAAGATATTCCTTCTTTTATTGAAGGAAGAATAAAACCACTTGGAACTGCACATGCAATATATTGTTGTCGTGATGTAGTTAAAGATAATTTTGCTGTTATTAATGCTGATGATTTTTATGGATATGATGGCATTAAAACTATATTTGAAAATTTAAAAAGTGTTAATGAACATGAATATTGTATGGTAGGATATGAAGCAAATAATACTTTAACTGAAAATGGTTCTGTTAAACGTGGTGTTTGTGAGTTAGAAGATGGTTATTTAACTGATATTACAGAATGTAGTATTGAAAAAATAAATGATAATATAGTGGCTACTTCACTCAATGAAGGAAATAGTTTTAATATTAATTTTGATACTTTAGTATCTATGAATTTACTTGGATTTCATCCTTCTATATTTAAATATATGGAAGAAGATTTTAAATGCTTTTTAGACAAAAATAGAGATGATTTGAGTACAGTTGAATGGTTTATACCTGATGTTATTTTTAAATTAATTAAAAATGGGGAAATTAAGGAAAAAGTAGTTAGAACAAGTGCTAAATGGTATGGAGTTACATATAAAGAAGATAAACAAATGGTTGTAGATGCTATTAATAAAATGGTAAATGATGGTATTTATCCAAATAAATTATGGAAATAGAACAAAAAGTTCTATTTTTTTAATTTTTAGGTAGGAATTTGATCTTTTAATTTGGAATAATATATTTAGGTGATAAATATGAAAAAAATAAAAGAATATACCGAAAAATTATTTGAAGACATTAAACACATTGATGAGTTTGGTAATGAATATTGGTATGCTAGAGAGTTAATGATAGCACTAGAGTATAAAGAATGGAGAAAGTTTAATAGAGTGATTAAGAAAGCAATGGAAGCATGCACAGGAAGTAATTATTATATTTTAGACCATTTTGTCTTTGAGGACAAAATGGTTAACATTGGTTCTAATACAATTAGAAAAATTCAAGATTACAAATTGTCCAGATATGCTTGCTATTTAATAGTTCAAAACTGTAATCCAAGAATTAAAATCATTGCTCTAGCTCAAACTTATTTTGCAATTCAAACAAGAAAACAAGAATTAATGAAAAAAGATTATAATTCATTAACTGAAGATGAGAAAAGATTATATCAAAGAAATTTAACTAAAAAAGGAAATTATTCATTAAATCAAACTGCTAATAAAGCAGGTGTTAAAAACTTTGATAAGTTCCATAATTATGGCTATAAAGGTTTATATAATGGTGAAACAGCTAATGATATTGCTAAAAGAAAAGGATTAAGATATAGAGAAGATATTTTAGATAATATGGGTAGTGAAGAACTTGTAGATAATTTATTTCGGATTGTTCAAACAGAATCTAAATTAAGAAAAGATAATATTAAAGGGGAAAGTAGTGCTAATAAGTTACATTTCGAAGTTGGTAAAAAAGTCAGAAATACAATTAAAGAATTAGGTGGAACAATGCCAGAAAATTTAGAAACACCAAAGAAAAGTTTAAAGGAACTAGAAAATATGAAATAGAACATAGTTCTGTTTTTTTATTATATAATGGTTAATTTTGGTAATAATAATTATATAAATTTATAATAAAATGAAGAATTTAGTTGCAAAAATTTGTTTTTTTGTATATTATATATATTACATATTGTTTTGGGGGTTATTATGAAGAAATTATTAAAGAAAATTGATATTAATATCATAATTATAATTGCTGTTTCATTTATAATACTTATTCCAATTTTTGTAACTGAATATAAACTTGGACATGATTCAAGAATACATGTTACAAATGTAAGTGAAACAACTGATTTACTTAGACAAGATATATTCTTAAGTAATAAAATATATGCGAAAACAGGACGTGGATTAGGATATGGAACAATGATATTTTATCCAACTATCCCATATACTTCAACAGCTATTTTAAATTTACCTATTGATAGAGCAACTATTAGTATGAAATGGATGCATTTTATTGTATTATCTCTTTCTGGTATTACAATGTATTATTTATCTAAGCGTCTTTCTAAAAATAAGAAAGTAGCTTTGATGTCAGCAATTATTTATATATTATTTCCATATCATTTGTCGGAAATATATATTCGTGATGCATATGCAGAAAGTTTCTTATTTATATTTTTGCCTATGATACTTTCAAGTATATATGAATTATTTAATGGTAATAAAAAGAAATTTTATTTATTGTTTGTACTTGGATATACAGGTGGATTATTATGCCACTTAACATTAATGATTTATTTTACAATATTACTTGCAGCATATTTATTATTTAGATATAAAGATACATTTAAAAATCTAAAATCATTTATTGGTGCAACAGTACTTGTTTTCTTAATTATTTCTGGATTTGTAGCACCAATGATTCAACATAAATTTTTGGGTGATTATCGTGTATTTGCTGAAGGAGTAATGGTTAGAGATCATATTCAAAAAATTGATATTTCTGCATATATTAATTTTACTGTTACTGAGTTTAATGAAATAAGACATAATTTTAATATTGTTACATTGATTTTATTAATACTAACTCTTCTTAATTTTAATAAATTTAAGAGTAAAAAATATTATACACATATTTTAGTATTTAGTTTTATTATAATGGTATTAACATTAAATGTTTTCCCTTGGGATTCTATTCCTTGGAATTTTAAAATGTTTCAGTTTGCTTGGCGCTTTCAAACATTCTTTGTATTACTTATTAGTTTAGTAGCTCCTCTTATAATTCATGAAGTTATTAATAAAAAATATTTATATAGTATTATTGCAATTATGTTAGTTTTCTCATTTAACGTAAATAATTTAAATAATAAGAATTTATATAATTATGATTCTGATTATAATTATGAAGCTGCAATTGGTTGGATGGAAGAATATTTACCAGATAAATTAAGTGATCAAATGGAATATTATGAAAAAAGAAATAAGGAAGTACTTGTTCGTTCTGGTATAGGTACAATAACTGTTCATGAAGATAAAGTTCCATATATGAAATTTACTATTGATAATAAAATGAAAATAGAATTTCCAAGAATATATTATTTAGGATATGAATTAACAGATATGTATAATAATAAGTATGATATTTATGAAAATGAGAGAGGATTTATTGAAGCAGAATTAGGTCCTGGTATCTATGAACTTAAATATGTAGGAACTAATATTGATCATGTATGTATGTATATATCATTAGGTGGAATCATATCTTGGATAATTTTCCTTGTTAGATTTGACAAGAAAAAAGTAAAAGCTAGATAAAAAACTAGCTTTTTTTTAAGCTTTAATATATAATTTATAATAGGAGTGGTAATGTGAAAAAGATAATTACTATTTGTTTAATTTGTATTCTTTTTTTTACAGCTTGTGGTAAAAAGGAAGATATTAAAACTAATAATACAAAAGCTGAGGAAAAAGAAGAACAACCAATTGTTCAAGAAAGTAAAAAAATACAAATTGTTGATGTAGATTCTAATACTAGACCATATTTAGTTGTAGTTAATAATTATCCAAGTGCTGTAAAAGTACAATCAGGACTTAGCTCTGCATATATGGTTTATGAAGTTCCTGTTGAAGGTGGCGTATCTAGAAGTCTTGCATTATATAAAGATAAGTATCCTGAAAGAATAGGTACTATTCGTAGTGCTCGCCATAATTTTTTAGATTATGCTATGGAAAATGATGCGATTTTTGTTCATTTCGGTTGGAGTCATTATGCTCAAGATGAAATTAAAAATAATTCAAGTATTGATAATATAAATGGATTATATGATTCACCATTTTGGAGAGATAATCCAGAAGGTCTTGCATATGAGCATACTGCATATACTAATTTAAATAGTGTTAAAGAGTTGGCTACCACTCGTGGTTATAGATTAACTACTAATGTAAAACCAATACTTAATTATTCTGTTTCTGAAATTAATTTAAGCGATGGGGTAGTTGCTAATGAAGTAATTGTTCCATATTCTAGTTATTACATTGTTAAATTTCTATATGATACAGATGCAAAAAAATATAAAAGATATGTAAATGATGTTCCACATACAGATTATTATACTGGTGAACATTTTGATGCGAAAAACATAATTGTTGTTAAATTGGATTATAATGTTACTGATGATAATTATTATTTGAATTTGCATAATACTGGAACTGGTAATGGTTATTATATTACTAATGGAATGGCTAAAGCTATTACTTGGGAAAAACAAGCACGTGATTCTAAAACTATTTATCGTTATTTAGATGGCACTGAAATAAATGTTAATGATGGTAATACTTATATTATGATACAGTCAACTTACCAAGATACAACAATCGATTAGAAAGGTTTTTTATGAATAAAAGAGTTAGTAAAAAGAAAATTAAAAAAATTAAATTAATTGGGTTAATTACTAGTTTTTTACTTGTACTTACCTTAATTATATTTTATATATTTATAATTGGTGTTGATGTATTGCCACTTAAATATTTGGCACCTCTTGTTGCAATATCCAGTATATTTGTATTTTTATTTATATATGTGATGCTTAAAAGAAAATTTCGCTTGTGGCTTAAATGTGTGTGTATTTTCCTTAGTATTATATTAATAATTGTGTTTATTGGCGCATGTGTTTATATTAATAAAACATATTCATTCTTAGATAAGATACAAGCAAGAGAGATGATTACTGAAAATTATTATGTTATGGTTTCTAATGAATCTAAATTTACAAGTTTAAAAGATTTAGAAGGTAAGAAAATAGGTACTTTTGATGAAAAGTTAGAAATTTATAATAATGCAATTGATATGTTGAAGAAAGAAGTATCTGCTGAAATAGTGAAATATGATTCAGTTGATACTATGGCGCATGATTTATTAGATGAGAAAATAGATGCTATTATTTTGAGTACTTATCACAAAGATATTGTTTCTGAAAATTTACTTGGATTTAGTACTTCTTGTAAAGAACTTGAAAAAATTGAATCACAAGTTAAAAATACTTCTAAAATAGAGCATAGTAATGTTGATGTTACTAATGAGACATTTACTATATATATTAGTGGTATTGATCAGTATGGTGATATATCCCAACGTAGTCGTAGTGATGTAAATATGTTGGTTACAATAAATCCAAAAAATTATGAAATACTTCTTACATCTATACCACGTGATTATTATGTTAAACTTCATGATACAACAGGATATCGTGATAAACTTACTCATGCTGGTATTTATGGTATTGATATGTCTATTTATACTATAGAGGATTTGTTTGATATAGATATTGATTATTACTTTAGAATTAATTTTTCGACTTTAATTAATGTAGTTGATACAATTGGTGGTGTTGATATTTATTCTGATAAAGGATTTGTTCCATATACTAATAGAAATTTATATATTGAAGAAGGAATGAATCATATGGATGGAGAAATGGCGCTTGCTTTTGCAAGAGAACGTTATACGTATTCTGAAGGTGATCGTCATCGTGTTCAAAATCAACAAGATGTCTTAACAGCTATTATTAATAAAGTAACAAAATCAACAACTTTATTAACTAAATATACAACATTACTTGAACAACTTGCTGATTCATTTGAAACAAATATTAATTTTAAAAAGACAATTGCACCACTTGTTAAATTACAACTTGATAAAATGCCAAGTTGGACAATTAAGAAGTATAGTTTAAATGGTAGTGATGCTATGGATTATACTTATAGTACTGGTTCACAAAAATTATATGTTATGATTCCAAATGAAGAAACTGTTGATAAAGCATCTACTTATATAAAAGGCATGGAAGATAATAAGACATTTGCAGAATTAAATATTGAAAATGAATAAAAAAATAATTTTTAAATCCATTTTAGTTATATTATGGCTTATTGTTATTTACTTTTTCTCTAGTCAGAATGGATCTCAATCTACTAATTTAACTAAAGGATTAATTGAAAAAATATTTTGGTTTGTTGAAAATGATTTCTTCTTTGTTTTTATACGTAAGTGTGCTCACTTAACTGAATATTTTATACTGGGATTACTTATTTATAATTTATTATCAGAATTTAATGTTTCATATAAATCAATAATTATATTTTTATCTTGTCTTATTTGTGCTTCTTTGGATGAAATACATCAAATGTTTGTATTTGGTAGAAGTGGAAATATTATAGATGTTTTAATTGATATATCTGGAACAATTGTATTTTTAATTAGTTTAGTATTTATTAAAAGAAAAAAAACTTCATAGAAGTTTTTTTAATTGTTACCCCAAGATCTTGTTCCAATTATAATTACAAGTAAAATAAATAATACTAATACAATTGCAGCTCCATAACCAGTTCCATATCCAGATCCGTAATAAGGAGTATTACCACAACAACTATTACCATAACCTTGGTATCCACCATAATAATACATAAAATTACCTCCAATCAATATATTTTATTAACCTTTAAAATAATTGTTAATGAAAAATACCTATTTGTCATATTTTAAAATAATATTAATATAATGAAATAGTGATATTGGAGGAATAGATATGATAAATAAAAAAAGTTTATGGTTTGTGACATTATTTAGTTTAATACTTGTTTTAAGTGTATATTATATTACTATGCCATCAGAGTTATTACTTACAAATAATAGTAACTTTTTAACTAGTGAAAAAATAGAAAATGTGGATAATAAAGCTAGTGTAGATGTTGAAGAAAGTTCTATATTAGTTGCATTAAGGGTAGAAGCAAATGATCAAGTAGCAAGTGAAATAGAAGATTTAAAAATGATATTAACAAGTGTTGATACTAGTAGTGATGAAAAAAATAATGCCTTTGAAAAAATGAAATTATTAAATATTAGAAGAGGGGAAGAAGAAAAATTAGAAGCTAAAATAAAGACAGAATTTAATTTAAATTCCTTTGTTAAAATAAATGATGATCAAATAAGAGTTGTAGTTGCTTCTAGTGAACATAATAATGAACTTGCTAATAAAATAATGCGTATAGTTCAAGAAAATTATGATAATAAAAAATATATATCAGTAAAATTTCAAAAATAAGAACTTATATAAAAATTCATCATAGAATATTATGAATATAGAACCACCCTTATTAGAAAGGTGAAAAATGATGAATAATACAATACTTACTAAACGAGAAAAAGAAGTATTTGATTTATTAATAAAGAATAATAGTACTAAAGAAATAGCTAGTATTTTAAATATTAGTGAAAAAACTGTTCGTAATCATATTTCAAATACTATGCAAAAACTAGGAGTAAAAGGAAGAGCTAGTGCGGTTGTAGAACTTTTAAAACTTGGTGAAATTACTTTATAAAAGTGCATTTTATTGTACTTTTTTTCATATATTTATTTAGAGGTGTTAATATGTTAAAAAATTTTTGGATGAAAAAAATAATAGTATCTTCTTCAGCTTTATTTGCTTTACTTTTATTATGCCTTATTCCTAAAAATAATACTAATAAATTAAAGGATATTAAACAAGAAGTAGTTTATACTGTAGCAAATGAAAACAAGCATGAAATATATTTACTTGATGCATATGGATATTTAGCTAGAACAACAGCAGCTATTGCTAAGAATGATGTAGAAAAGGAAGCTAAAGATATATTAAATACATTAATTATTGGATCTGCTAATGAAAGTAAAATTCCTAATGGCTTTTTAGGCATTATTCCAACTGATACTAAAGTAAGTTCAATAGAATTTAAAGATGGTATAATTAAAGTAAATTTTTCTAGTAACTTACTTGATGTTAAAAAGGAATTAGAAGAAAAAGTAATTGAAGCTATAGTATATAATTTAACTAGCATTGAAGGAGTAGAAAAAGTAATTATTTTTGTAGACAATCAAATATTAACAAAACTTCCACAAACAGGCATTA
>JAEEGL015647641.1_pt1 | contig 11291 bp, 9 predicted proteins | sample 9134231 | NCBI WGS metagenome assembly JAEEGL01 (sample SAMN16246548, study PRJNA631951) | gut metagenome | biome: gut microbiome; feature: rumen; material: fiber-attached | host: Bos | place: Iran: Karaj | collected 2018-10
ATGTATAATTATGCGGATAATAAATTGCTGGCATCTTTATCCTTTGGAGATATGAATTCTATTTCGGCAATCCTTTCGGCTTATAACTCAAAAGAAGCTTTTATTGCAATAGGTATATTGTTTATAATAGCCGGAATGGTAAAATCTGCACAGTTTCCGTTTCATACTTGGCTTCAAGATGCAATGGAGGCGAAACTCCCAGTAAGTGCTTTGCTTCACTCAGCAACAATGGTTGTTGCAGGTGTATATTTAATTATACAAATCATGCCTATTTTATCTTTGGACAATAGTTTAATGCAATTGATATCAGTAATAGGTATAATTACTGTACTGATTTGTTCCGGATTGGCATGTTTGGAACGGCATCCTAAAAAAGCTCTTGCTTATTCTACATCTGCCAGTTTGGGATTGATGTTTATGGGACTTGGCACAGGAAATACTAATGCGGTATTAATATTTCTGGTAGCGCATGCAATGATTAAATCCAGTCTATTTATGCTTCTACCGAATGAAGATAATAAATGGAATTATAGTAAAGCAGGTCTGTTTACTGTAAATGCTCTATGCCTTATCGGACTTATGTTTTCCGGTTTTGCTGCAAAAGAAATATTGTTTGCGAGTGTGTATATTCCTGGAAAATATATCTTCGAAATTGCATTTATACTTCCTGCTCTTTATATATCAGGATTAACATGTTCTTTATTTAAAAGATCAATGTTTGAATCAAAAATTCAATTTTTAGAAATTTTTCCTGTTGTTATTATGCTTTTATTAAACATAGGATTTTACTTTGTATTAAGAGGTTCATACACACCCATAATACCCAAAATATTGCTTGTTGTATTTTCTATACTCGGGATTGGTTGTATGTATAATTTCTATAAAATACCAAAAATTATCGAAGGATTTTATAACAGAATTTTGCCTGTTATTTATGAAAAAGTATCAAATGCTTTTAATTGGATTGAGATAAATATCTTTTCTAGGTATGGATTAGTATTAGGCATAGCAAGGTTCAATGTTAAACTGTTTGGATTAATAGAAGAAAATATAATGAATAATTCACTCAGAAAGATTTCAGACTTTTGTAAATTTGTTTCTATGCGTGATTTAATAATACAAACTAAAAATGTGCAATCTTATAATGCATATGCATTTATATTAATAACAATTGTAGTAACTTTGATAATGATTATAGTTGGAAAATTAAACTAAAGGAGAAACATGAATATATTTTTATCAATACCGTTTGTAATATTTATGCCGATGATTTTATCATTGGTGTTAATATCACCGTTGTTTACATCAAATGAAGTTGTCATAAGACGTTTTGTTAAAGGTTTCTGCGGATTCCATTTTGCGTACGTTCTTCTACTGCTCTTATTATTTGATTCAGCAAATCCATATATGAGTGAAATACATTTTTTTGGTTTAGATTGGGTTCAATCACTGGGCATTAAATTTTCTTTTAAATTAGATGCTGTATCACTGATACTTTCAGTTCTGACTTCTTTTATATTTATGATGGCTGCCGTTTCAAGCAAATTTAATGTAAGAAGAAACCATAAATTTTATTATTCTATGTTTCTTCTTTTAATGTCGGCAATCCTGGGTATATTTAGTGCGAACGACATGTTTGTATTTTTCTTATTCTGGGAACTAGAAATGATACCGGCTTATTTTCTAATTGGTGGGAAATATTCATTACCCGAAAATGTTGAAGCTGAAGATGAAGCTAAAAAGTCGGCAGTAAAATTTATACTATTTACATTTGTAGGTAGTATGTTTATGCTGCTAGGTATTCTACTTGCTCATTATTATAACTTTATGTCCTCAGGAATATTGTCTTCAGTTTTTTCTGATATATCTGAAGCTGGAATTCCTGTTGATATCAGAATTTTAATTTCGATATGCCTTTTGATAGGATTTGGCGTAAAGCTTCCTATTGTACCTTTGCACACTTGGCTTCCTGATGCCCACACAAATGCAGTGACTCCTGTAAGTATGATTTTGGCGGGTATTCTTTTAAAGACCGGAGGGTATGGAATTTTTAGATTTTTGTATCAGGATTTTCCGTTGACATTTAAAATTATTGCTCCAGTGCTTGCAATTTTTGCGCTAGTAAATATTATATATATTGCATTTGTTACTTACGCTCAAACTGATATAAAAAGAATTGTAGCATATTCAAGTATTACAAATATGGGACTTGTGCTTTTGGGGTTATGCGCAATTAATAAAATTGGTTTATCAGCTTCAATTTTTCATATGGTTTCTCACGGGCTAGTAACTTGCGGTTTATTTGCGGTAGTCGGAATTGTATATCTCCGTTATAAAAACAGAGATATTAATACTCTACAGGGAATAGCATCACAAATGCCAAGATTGTATGGATTTGCGGTGCTGATTGTACTGGCATCAATCGGAGTCCCTATGTTTGCACCGTTTATTAGTGAAATATTAACTATAATTGCATCTATGAATTCTGAGTTTTCTCTGATATTAAAATTTGTGGCTGTATTCTCGCTGCCAATTTTAATACTAAGTTCTTGTTACATGTTAAAATTTTTACATAAAGGGTTTTTCGGTCAACCGTCAATTCTATATGAGAAGGTAAATGATATTTCAGTTCATGAATTTATTATTTTGGCATCAATTCTTGGTGGCCTTTTGATATTCGGACTGTACCCAAATGCTATACTGAGCATGTTTGGATAAGGAGAGTATAGAAATGCTTAATGACATTTTTAATATATTATTACCGCAAATGATTCTCGGAGGTTTTATAATTATGCTCCTTGTATTAAGCATGATTTTATCTCCGAGGTTATACAGATATGCACGTTTTATTTCTATTACTGGAATTTCTCTTTCAATTGTATTTCTTGCAACAGTTCAGACAGAACCGCAATATTTTGGTTTTAAAGGTTCTATAATGTCTGACAGTTATACGCTTCTTTTTGATTTTTTAATATTATTATGTGGTTTTTTTGTTGCACTTTTAAGCAGGGCGCTTGTTAAAACAATTAAACGTAATGCATATACTTTCCACGCCTTACTTTTATCGGCACTATTCGGAGCAATGAATATCGTTTCAGCAAATGATTTTTTAACATTATTTGTTTCTGTAGAAATTTTAGGGTTTTCAACTTATTTTCTTATTGCATCGGACAAAGGTTATTATTCTAAAGAAGCATCATTTAAGTATTTGATTACGTCTGCGATAGCAACAGGTGTATTTTTATTTGGCGTTTCGTATTTATACGGTATGGTTGGAAGCATAAATTTTAGTGAAATATACGAAATAATTGCTGAAAAAGAATTGACAATTTTATATTCGGTCTCTGCTATGTTTGTTACATTCGGGCTTATTGCAAAGTTAGCGGTCTTTCCTTTCGCAAATTGGGTTATTGATGTATATAAAGGATGTGAGAACTCTATTCTAGCTTTTTTATCCACTGTTCCAAAGCTTGCAATATTTGGAATTGTTTGCAGGTTATTTGTTTTTCCGTTTTGCAGTAATTTTGAACTGGCGCTTGTTATAGCAGTTTTATGTTTAGTTACAGCATTCTGGGCAAATACTTATGCAATAAGAGAGAATAATGTAAAAGTAATTCTTGCGTGTTCTGCATCTGCAAACGCATCTTATGCACTTCTTGCTGCAAGCCTTGTCTCTGTTTACAATATTTCAGCAGTTATTTTTTATCTTATATGTTATGTATTTATGAATATCGGAGTGTTCGCTTTTTTGAATATATATGGTGACAAAAACTCTATGAATGTCGGTGATTTTAAAGGAATTTTCAATGAAAATCGCGGATTAGCAGGGGCATATGCTATATGTATATTAGCGCTTGCTGGTATTCCGATTACTTCCGGTTTTATTGCAAAAATATATTTGTTTACGGCAATTGCAAGTTCTGGAATAATATTTATTCCGTTTTTGCTTGTTTTACTCTTATTGACAGTAGTTGCGTTGTTCTATTACCTCAAAATTTTACTTCCTCTTTTTGATAACTGTGATAAAAATATGCTAATATCAAAATTAAATCCGGTATTTTCGCAAAAGTTTGTACTTGTAGCGGCAGTGGTTGTAGTACTTTTGATAGGAATTTTTCCTGAACGAATTATTGAACTTTGTAGGTTCATTGCATATAATATCTAGAACTAAAAAACTCTTCTCTATGGCATAAAATAGAATTTAATGCTATTATAAGAAAGAGCAGAGGGGCTGATGTTTAATCGAACTACATTCAAAAAAAGAATACTTTTTGTCGGAATTCCTGACATGGCATATATAGGACTCGACGGTCTTTTGATGGCAGGGGTTAATATTGTTGGTGTTTTGGGACCTAAAAAAGACCACAATCTATATTACGACTTCAAAGATTTTGTTCAGGCAAGAAGGTTAAATTATATTGATTATGACGAATTAGATGAGCCACAACTAATAGAAAAGGTCAGACAATTGGATGCGGATGCAGCTGTTGTATGTTCTTTTAATTATAAGATTCCAAAAATACTTTTAGAGTCTACCAAAGATGGATTTTTAAATGTTCATCCTTCAATGCTTCCCAAATACAGAGGTGGAAATCCTTATTCAAGAGTTATCATGAACGGTGAGACAGAAACCGGTGTTACTATTCATTTTATGGATGAAGGATTCGATACAGGTGATATTATTGCTCAAAAGGCTTACCACATACACTCTAAAGCAACAATGGGAACAATTTTTAATGAATTGAATGTTATTGGTATTGAGCTTTTGCTTCAAGTTCTTCAATCTTATGAAACTCAGCCGCTTCCGAGACTTGCTCAACCAAGAGGTGATTTTATTTCAGGTAAAGGTTTAAGGGAACAGGAATTATTTATTAACTATAATAAATCTGCAGAAGAAATAGAACGTTTTATTCGGGCGCTTAATCCGTTCATTTTGGCCAGTACTACATTTCGCGGAAATATGATGAAAATTATGAAGGCAGAGGTTGCATCTGATGCTTTTTGCGTACCTCATCCGGCCGGAACTGTTGCCAAAATTGAGGATGACAAATTTTTTATAGCAACATCAAAAGGCTTGATTGTGCCGACAGTAATGCAATTTGGAAGTTTCTTTATGGGTGACAGTAAGGATTTTATACGTATAGTTAATCCAAAGATAGGAGAAGAATTTAAATAGTGCTACGCACGTAAATAACAGGTCGGCTGACATCATTAAATATACAAGTTGTTTTATATCAGCAAGTTACTCTCTAAGTTAGAACAACATACTTGAGCAATATTTAAAACGGAGTATTTATGGATAATTTATATTTTATAACAGCGGGTGTACCGCTTCGAGCTAAAGGATATGAAGACGGTTTTCAGGTTTTGGATAAGATGTGCCTGGATGGATTGGAACTTGAATTTGTTAGAGGCGTAAGAATCAGTGATAAAAGCAGAGAAGCAGTATCTGGTTCAGGCAAAGTTATAACGGCTCACGCACCTTTTTATGTGAACCTTAATGCAAGAGAAGATGACAAAGTTGAAGCAAGTATTCAGCGTATTATAGAAACTGCGCAAACTGCATATGAACTTGGCGGTTTTAGTATAACTTTTCATGCCGGTTATTATCTTGGAATGGATTCGGAGTCTACTTATAATAAGATAAGAGAAGGTATTGAAATTATTACAAATGTTCTTTCAAAAGAAAATAACAAAATTTGGATTCGTCCAGAAACGACAGGAAAGGCTACCCAGTGGGGTGATTTGGAAGAAATTATAAGGCTTTCAAAAGAATTTCCGACAGTTCTGCCTTGTGTAGATTTTTCTCACTTGCATGCACGTTACAATGGTATTTCTAATACTTATGACGAATTTGCGGCTATTTTTGAAAAAATTGGTAAAGAACTTGGTCAAGTTGCGTTAGATAATTTTCATGCACATATTGCCGGAATAGATTATGGTGCAAAAGGCGAAAAGAAGCATCTTAATCTCGCAGAATCCGATATGAATTATAAAGATCTTCTAAGGGCTTTTAAGACATTTAATATAAAAGGTGCAATAGTTTGCGAAAGTCCGAATATCGAAGATGATGCAAAGCTAATGAAAGAATACTATTTAAGCCTATAAATTTTTACGAAAAAAACAAATTTAACCCTAGAATTGTTAAGTTTTGTTAAGCAATATTCTCCAAAACAGGCAATTTTCCATGCGTATCTTACTTTATATATATAAAGGGATATTTTAGGAGAATAAAAAAATGAACTGGGAAGTTCCACCGTACTATTTTTCAGCTATGAATAAAGCTTTGGTAAGCGATAATCCTTGGGATTCAATAGGGCTTACTTGGGCAGTTGGCTTTGCAAGGATGCAGAATATGATGAGTGCATTTATGGTTCCCAATTATGAAAGCACGGGCTTATGCTTACCGTTTTGGAATTCTTGCGTAGGAACGGAGTTATTAAATCCTGGTCTTGCAATTAATCAAGTTATGCAGCAAATGCCAAATATAGGTTGCGGACCTTGCGGACTTGTCGGTGGTAATGTAGATAGCTTTACAAACTCAAGCGGTATGTCTAATCCGTTTGGTTTTGGATATACTGGAGCAGGATTTAGCGATATGGGAGCGTCCAATATTGGCTCAATGAGCGGAATGATGGGCGGTATGCCTGGAATGATGGGTGGAACAGTAGGCACAGACGGATCATCAGGAAGCATGTTTACACCTTGGTGGATGCAAAATGGCGGCGGCAGCACAGGCAAGACTCAAGCAGAGAAAATTGCAAACAATGAGTATAACAACTTAAAAGCTAGCGCACAAAAAATTGCTAATATAAAAGGGCTTGATTCTAATGTAAAAACAACACTTATGAATGCTCTTAATAAAAATGGTACAATAGAAGAGAAAAAAGCTGCTCTAAGAGAAGCTATAAGCACAATAGGAGACAAGAGTATATTTAAAGAAGGTGCAATTGTTGATTTTAAAGATGCACTTATTGCTATAGGTTATAATTTCCCGAGTTTGGCGTATTTCAAGAATGCTGATATAACATCAAATACTTCTAAAAATGCAAGACATTTTGTTGATGAATTTAAGATACAAATGCAGCAAGGCGGCGATATAGATACATTATTATCTGCATGCCAGTCATATACTATTCCGGTAATTAGTTGTTGGAATGATGATACATCAAATGAAAATATTATTAAATATATGAGTAAAAATGGCGGTAAATCTATACCAACAGACGAAACCAAAAACAAAAAAGCAGCAAATGCTATAGATATAATGGCAGCAGGACTTCAAAGCAAAGCAACAGCTCTATGTGACGGTGACTCAAATGCTCGCAATTTGGCAAGTGCACAAAAAGCTCTTGTATCAGCACGAGGTAAACTTAATAAAGACGGCAAGTTAACTCAATCGCAGGTTGATGAACTTGCAAGTGCTTTTGATAAACTTTATGCTCAAATCAGAATGTATGAAGCACAAAAGGTAAGAAATGAAATTCTTACAAAATATGACAGCTTGAACAGTATTGAAAAAGGTCTTATACCAGATGACATAATTGTTAAAGAAACAATAGATGATTTAAAACGTGAAAGAATAGCGGTTCCTTCAAATTATGACAGAATCAGCAGACCACAGAAAGCTGAAGTAAAAACCGTTGAAGAAAAATCAGATTTAGATAATAAGCCAGCAAAGACTCAGGTAAACGGGCTTGTAAATAATGGTAGTATTAAGAAAACAGCAAATAAAGAAATATATGAATCTGAAACTTCAGAAGGTAAAAAGTACTATGCTATTACAAAGAAAGATGGCAAAGAAGTATTGACTGAAGTTAAGGGAATCAAATCAGTTGAAGACGGAAAAATTAATGGTGAATATGAAACAGTAGCTGATGCAATAGATGCAAAAGCTTTAACAGTTGAGGAAGTTACTCCTACTGTTATTCAAAATCGTGTTCAAACAAAAGCAACAATGGAAGCTTTGGAAAGTAATGGTTCAATAGTTAAGAAAGATGGCAAATACTATTCTAAATACAGAAATAAAGACGGTAAAAGAGAAGAATATACGGTAAGTCAATCAGGTGCTTTTGTTAAAAAAGGTACAGACGAGCTGGTAAATACAAATACAGTACCGGAAGAAGATACATTCACGGAAGGACAGCAGGAAAGGCTGGAAAGATTGATAGATGAAGGGAAAATCTATAAAATAGAAGAAGTACCCGGTTATGATAATATATATGCATCTACAGGTGTAGATTCAAATGGACATCATCAGTATTTTATGTTGACTGAAAAGTATGGTCTAGTCAGAATTAACGGCATAGTTCTGACGAACGGAGAAGTCAAATTAAACTACCTTAATGGCAGGAGAAAAAGTATTAGTAGTTTAGGTCAACACAAAGAAGATTTCAAAGTCATCAACGAAAGCGAAATTTTGGTTGGTACTGTATCAGAAACAGTGCCGGAAAAACCGAAGGAAGAGACAAAAACAGAAGAAGTAACTAAAGTAACAAAAGAACAAGAAGTTGCCAATGAAGAGAATGGCGTATATTCACTTGGTTATCAAGTAGCGCAAGATTTAATAGGCTATACAAATGATAAAGAGCTAGAAAGTGTAAAACGTTCTCTCAAAACCGTTACATCATCTAATGTAAAAGATTTTCTTGAAGGCTATTATAAACATAATGGCGGTGGCAATGGATTATTCAAACAATTGGCACTTGAAACAAAACATTTGAAGAATGCGGACGTAGTTCCTGTAATGAAAGCTGCAATTGATGCAGTTCCTGCTGAATACAAGTCTACCACTGAATATAAAGAAGCTACAAGAATTTATAATTTGTACAAGAAAAAACCTGATAAAGATGATTTCAAACTCGATGATTGGGGTTGGGGATGGAACCGAATTTGGGGTGAGGACGATGTACACAAATTCGATCAAGCAATACAAAAATTACTCAGCCTTGATGGTAAATCAATAGAATGATAAAAAGTTCGTAATATAAGATGTAAGATGGGTGTTTCAAATAAATACAGCCGGAAGTTAAGAAAAATCAAACCTCCGGCTTTTATTTTGCCATATTATGTGGCTACTTTCTTTGACCGCAAAGAAAGTAGCCGGAAAGAAACTCCCCGACCTCGAACTGCGCTCATTAATCAATTGTACGGTTCAACTTGAGGCGGTTAAACTCACTTCGTTCAGACAGTAACCGCCCTGTTACTGTTTTACCTACATTGATTATTCGCTCCGTTAGGCTCGGGATAAAACAAAAGATAATCAGAACTAATTATTATTTTCAAAATTCAACCAATTCTTTCAAGTAATTTGGCAAAGCAAATCTTGCTTCGTGGTATTCCTTGTTATAAATCTTGCAAGTCTTAGTAATTTGCTCTCCGCGTCTTTCATCCCAATAAGAGAGTGGTTTTACTGATTCCGAGCAGAATGCCCAAGCCCAATATCCGCCCGGGTATGTCGGAATGTTTGATGTGTAAGTCGAAACAATCGGGAACACACGTCTTAGCTGTGTGTACATCTTTTTGATTTCTTCTTTGTTTGTGAACGGGCTTTCAGATTGTGCAACCATTATTCCGCCTTCTTTTAGCGAGCGTTTTACGTTTGTATAGAATTCATCCGTAAACAATCCTTCTCCCGGGCCCATGGGATCTGTTGAATCAATCAGGATAATGTCAAACATATTTTCTTTGTCTTTAATATACTCAATAGCATCCTGAACAAGAATTTCGCATTTCGGGTTATCAAGTTCGCAAGAGATTGTCGGAAGGTATTTTTTGCAAACATCAATTACCATACCGTCAATTTCGCAAAGAACAACTTTTTCGACTGTGTCGTGTTTAAGAACTTCTCTTACAGTTCCTCCGTCACCGCCGCCGATTACCAGAACCGTTTTCGGATTTTTGTGGTGCATCATAGGAATATGGACAATCATCTCGTGATAATGCCACTCATCCCCTTCCGTTGTCATCATCAAATCATCCAGAGTTAGAACTCTGCCTAAAGTTGAATCTGTATCAAAAACCTCAACTTTTTGAAACGGTGAATGGTCAGAAAACAGAATATCTTTTGTTTTAATAGCAATTCCGTATCAGCCAGGAGTAATTTCTTTATAGATTTTTTGTTCTTTATCTACACCTTGTAGTACCAATGTATTGTTCATATTATTTATCCTTTCTTTTATGTTTATGCCCGGTAAAACCGATGCATATATAGCATCTTCGCCCATTATAGGAGAGAGTTGGGGTGAGGGGATTAAAATTTCATCTTTCCGCTCAAGATATGTATATGCAGGTGAAAAACTTCTTGACCTGCTTCTTTACCGGTATTAATAAGTGTTTTATATGACTTAATACCGAGTTTTTTTGTCGCTTCTTTTACTGTCATCATAAGTTTGCCAAGCAAATTTTCATCATCAAGTTCATTGAGTGATTCAACGTGAATTCTCGGCACAACCAAAAGGTGAATATCCGCTTTAGGATTAATATCCTTAAAGACAACCGCATATTCATTTTCATAAACAAATTCAGTACCAAAATCGCCGTTAATTATTTTACAAAAAATACAGTCATTCATATTAATCTCCCTATTGGTTTTTATATCTTTTTAAGACAAGGCTTTTCATGTTTTCATCTTTAAGTTTTAGAGCTTTTCGGAGAGAGTCTTCTGTTACAATGGCTCCGGAATCGAGCAAGCTTTCTATAATTTCGCAATCTTTCTTTGTAATTGCATAACTCAAAGGCTTAATACCTAAAACTTCTTCATTTACGTTTGCGCCATGTTTAATCAATGTATCAACAGTGTCTGAATTTTTTGTGCATATTGCTGTTATTAAAGGAGTTTGGTTCATGAATTTGAGATTAGCGTCAACTCCGTTGTTTAATAATTTATCAACTATCTGTGGTTGTTTGTTCTTTATAGCAAAGTATATTGCCGGAAGTTTCATATAAGTTGTATTAGCATCCATTCCTGATTTCAAAAACAAATCTACGTCAGCAAGGCTGCCGTCTTTTATTGCATGGAAAAATCCTGAAGGCGAATAATCATAATCATGTTCAAAAATTTGACGTATATATGTTTCTTTTTGTGTAAACTGCATTTCTTCAGCGCCAATGTTTAAATTAGCGAACACCAGCATAAAAACAAATAAACTCAAAGTTCTTTTCATACAAAACCCTCCTTAAATCTTGCTATAGAAATGATTATAGCATTCAAAAAAATGAGTGGCAACAAAATTTAAAATCTGTTTAAAAATTTTTTCGATTTTGGTATTATAAATTTATTACAAATCAAG
>JAEEGL017154209.1_pt1 | contig 11291 bp, 10 predicted proteins | sample 9134231 | NCBI WGS metagenome assembly JAEEGL01 (sample SAMN16246548, study PRJNA631951) | gut metagenome | biome: gut microbiome; feature: rumen; material: fiber-attached | host: Bos | place: Iran: Karaj | collected 2018-10
ACAAAGGCATACGCTGCCATTAACAAAGATGAGACCATTCGAGCGAAGAGTTCTTCAGGTGGTGTGTTCCATGCGCTTGCCAAATGGACAATTGAACATGGTGGTGTTGTTTTTGGTGCCCGTTTTGATGAGAATTGGGAGGTGATACACGATTTTTCTGAGACCTTGGAAGGAATCATTCCTTTTATGGGCAGCAAGTATGTGCAAAGTTGCATTGGTGATACATTCAAGCAGGCAAAGATATTCTTGGAACAAGGCCGTTGGGTGCTGTTTTCTGGAACACCTTGCCAATTGGGCGGATTGCGTGCGTTTCTGGGAAAAGAATTTGAACGGTTGATTCAAGTGGATTTGATTTGTCATGGAGTGCCTAGTCCGTCAGTGTGGAGAAGCTATTTAAAGGATTATATTAAAGACGGGGAGATTCTTTCCGTCAGCTTCCGGGATAAGGAAGAGGGCTGGCTGCGTTTTCAGAATGTTACTACTACTACTACTACTACTATTCGAGAACATCAGATGGATAATCCCTTTTTCAGAGGTTTTTTGAAGAATGTATATTTGAGAAAAAGTTGCTATGATTGTCAATTCAGGTCTTTTCAAAGGAATTCTGATATTACCATAGCAGACTATTGGGGCGTGCATGAATTGTGCCCGAAGATGTTTGATGATAAAGGAACGTCTATCGTTTTTACGCATACAGCGATTGGGGAAGCAGTATTGTGGGAATTGGGCGATGTGATTGAATTGTTGCCTCAGAGCAAGGAAAATGCTGTAAAGTTCAATCCAAGTATGGATCGTGAAAATCCTAAGGACTTAAAGAGAAAAAGATTTTTTTGGGTTTTCAGATTGACTTCATTTGAAAGAGCATTATACGTTATCGACAAAGATGTGTTCTATATTCGAGGGGTGAGAAAAGTAAAGAAGTGTATGCGGAGATTATTGAATATTATCAATAAAGGATTATACATCAAGAAATGAATGCAAGAGTTAAAGTGATTCATGTGTAAAAATGGATGAATAAATGAGAATTGCTGTTATTACTTTTTTCCAATCCCAAGATAATTATGGTCAATTATTGCAATGTTTTGCTTTGCAAAAAGTGCTTCGTGAAATGGGACATCGACCATTTGTGATTCGATATGGTTTTCATCAAGAATTTTTTCATTGGTTCAAGAGAAAGAATTTTCTCACAAAAAAGGGTTTGAAGGTTACTTATCATAGAATTAAAGAATTAATTTGGCCTTCTATGGCTTTTTGTGAGAGAGGTTTTGATTCTTTTAGGAATAAGCATTTGATTCAATCTGTTCGTTGTTATAATTCGTTGGCAGAATTACAGAGGAATCCTCCCAATGCTGATTGTTATATTTCGGGTAGTGACCAAGTATGGGCACAGTTGTTGTCAAATGACAATAACCGTAGCTTTTTTCTTGATTTCGGAGCTGATAATGTGAGAAGAATCTCATATGCACCCAGCTTTGCCATGAATGATTATCCTCAAGAATTAAAAGGTAGACTCTCTGACCAATTGAAGAAGTTCGATGCAATCAGTGTTAGAGAGCAATCTGGAGTAAGGATATGTGAGAGTTTAGGCTTTGATGCAAAACTTGTCTTAGATCCTACTCTTTTATTGGAGGTTTCTAACTATGAGCAAGTGATGGATAAACCTGCGATTTTTAATTATTGTTTTATTTATCATGTTAATGTTACATCAAAAGAGGAGCTTTATTGGGATGTTTTTTTTGAATTTAATAAAAATGTTGGTTATCAATCGATAGCATCTTTCGCAAATCCACAGGATGAGGTTAATATGGAGTTTTTGGATGGTGCGGAGTATGTTTATCCATCTATTGAGAAATGGTTGGGATACATTAGTCAGTCTAAATACGTTCTAACATCCTCATTTCATGGTTTGGTGTTCTCTGTTTTGTTTCATAAGCCATTTGTGGTTTGTCTTCGGAAAGAAAGCATGTTTGCTGGTAATGATAGGGTAATGACGCTCTTGAGGATGCTTCAACTTGAAGATAGGATTATGAATGATTCTGTAAATCCAGCTGATATTTTGTCAAAGTCAATTGATTGGGATGCGATAGACGTAACATTAAATAGAAACAGAGAAGAATCTTTACGCTTTTTGAAGACCAATCTAAGTAGATGAATGTTTTTTTTGATTATCAAGCTTTTGAACTCCAAAATATTGGAGGAGTATCCCGATCCTACGCAGAGTTGATTTCTCATCTTTCCCAGTTTGAGTGCAACTGTAGATTGGGTATAAAGGAGAGTGATAACGTTTATCTTAATGAATGTGGTATTTCTGCGAAGGTCAAACCACTGCATTATATGCATAGCCGTCTGTTTGAAGGAAAAAAGCTGTTCAAAGGGCAACGCTTTTTGACGAGAAAAGTCCTTGAGACCTTGGGACACCAAAATGGAGGATTGGATATCAATCAAGAGTATTGCATAAAGCAACTGAAGCGTCAATCATTTGATGTTTTTGAACCCACTTTTTTTGATTCCTATTTCTTGCCTTATCTAAAGGGAAAACCTTTCGTGATGACGATTCATGATATGATTCCCGAGCTGTTCCCTCAATTCTTTCAAAGAGACGATTTCCAGATTGTTCAAAAAAAATTGTTATGTCCTTTGGCTGCTCAAATACATGTTCCTTCTCGAAAAACAAAAGAGGATTTGGTAAACATTCTAAACATCCCACCTGAGAAGATCACGGTAATTCCTCATGGCAGGCCGAAGTTTATTCCAGACAATTATTCAGCGTCTCCGATATTTGACTTTCCTTATCTTTTGTATGTGGGAGACAGGATTGGTTATAAAAACTATTCTAGGTTTATCAAGGAATGTTCTTATATTATCCAAAAGATTCCTGAGCTTCGTGTGGTGTGTACGGGAAAAGTGTTTTCGGAGAGTGAGAAAGCTGAGTTGGCAGAGCTTGGCATTGCCGCGAATGTAATCCATCATTTTGTTAATGATGAGTCGCTGAAGAATTTGTATCATTATGCTGTCGCTTTTGTGTATCCATCTGCTTATGAGGGTTTTGGATTGCCTATTTTGGAGGCTTTCACCTGCGAATGTCCCGTTATGCTTAACGATGCAAGTTGCTTTCCAGAGGTTGCGGAAGATGCTGCCATTTATTTTGACATTAATGAGGTAGGGGATTTGTACGAGAAAGTCGTCGGGCTTTATTCATCGGGGGTTGGTTTGAGAAAAGAGTTGATTCAAAAAGGTAGAGAGCAGGCTGAGAAGTATTCTTGGGAGAAGTCGGCGGAATTGTTGAAAGAAGTATATGATACGTTGTTGTAGGCTTCTGGAATTTGAATGTGTATGAAAAGGCTTTCGATTATCACCGTAAATCTGAACAATAAAGACGGTCTTCAGAAGACCATCGACAGTGTCGTATCACAAACTTTTAAGGACTTAGAATGGATTGTGATTGACGGAGGCTCCACTGATGGCAGCCGAGAACTGATAGAGCAGTATGCCGACTACATTTCTTATTGGGTGAGCGAGCCAGATAAAGGTGTGTATAATGCCATGAATAAAGGAATCAAGGTGGCAAAGGGGGAGTATTTGCAGTTTTTGAACAGTGGAGATTGGCTGTGTGACGAAAACTCATTGGAACGTTGTTTCTCCCATGGATTTACGGCAGATATTGTATACGGAGATTTGTATTTTTGTAACGGCGAAAGTAAAGACAGATACAATTATCCGAAGAAACTGACATTAAAGTATTTATATGACAAGTCGTTAGGCCATTGTGCTTCGTTTATTAGGAAGGAATTGATTGCGAATGAACTGTATAATGAGGAACTACGAATCGTATCAGATTGGGAGTTTTTCTTGAAACAGGCCATGAAGAATAGAACTTTTGAGTTTATTGATGAAGCTGTCGCGTGTTTTGATATGTGTGGTATTAGTTCAACAAATCTACAATTGGTAGAACAAGAACGCGGCTTTGTGTTAGATAAGCTGATTCCGAATATGTTTATTGGAGATTATGAGTGGATGGATGAAATGGAGGCTTTATTGAATAAGGATCATGTTAGAAAAGTGTTGGAATATGGAGGCAAGAGAAAAATATATCATAAATTGATATCAGGCTGTTTGATGTTTATTGGTTTTATTGACAGCATCTTTACTCAAAAAAAAGATTGAAGTGAATCAACCATTAGTGTCTATTATTGTTCCTTGTTACAAACAAGCGGAATATCTTCCAGAGACTTTGAATTCAGTTTTGGCCCAGACCTATCCGAATTGGGAATGTGTCATTGTCAATGATGGTTCGCCTGACAATACAGAAGAAGTCGCTCAAGACTATTGCAAGAGGGATTCTCGTTTTAAGTATGTAAAAAAAGAAAACGGAGGATTGGCATCTGCACGAAATTATGGTATACAATATAGTTCTGGAGAGTTTGTTTTGCCGTTGGATGCTGATGATTTGATAGGGTCAGAATATTTGGAAAAGGCCATTAGGTATTTTGAAGAATTTCCGGAAACCAAATTGGTTTACTGCAAAGCTGAGTTGTTCGGAAAGAAAGTGGAATATTGGGATTTGGATATTTATGATTACGATAGATTCATTTGGAGGAATTGCATTTTTTGCACAGCCATGTTTCGTAGACATGATTATGATAAGACAAAAGGTTACAATGTGAATATGGTACATGGATATGAGGACTGGGATTTTTGGCTTACATTGTTGAAAAGAGAAGATGTTGTATATTGCATTGACGAGGTTCTGTTTTATTACAGGATAAAAGAGATTTCAAGGAGTACAGAATTGAACAAACATCATCATTATGAAACATTAATACAATTATGCAATAACCATCCTGACATATATGATCAATACAAAGGAAATATTTTATTGTATCATACGGAGTTGGAAAGACTATCGGCTCGTGAGGAGGATTATTTAAGAATACAACGCTCTTATGCATATCGTCTCGGCAAGTTTTTATTGAAGCCTTTTTCGTGGATAAGGAACATGTTAAAGTAAATCTGTATTGTTAATTGTACAGCATGACAACATTGACAAGATGAATCCACTAGTTTCGGTAATTATTCCTAATTATAACCATGCTCGCTACCTTAGACAGCGACTGGATAGTGCTTTTAACCAGACTTATCAGAACTTTGAGGTAATCATTTTGGATGATTGCTCTACGGATAACAGTTTGGAGGTCATTGAACAATATAGGGATAATCCGCATCTCAGCCAGATTGTGGTTAACGAAATAAATTCGGGATCGACTTTTAAACAATGGGACAGGGGGATAGAACTTGCTAAAGGTGAATGGATTTGGATTGCAGAGAGTGATGATTATTGTGAATTGAATTTTTTGGAGGAACTTGTTAATGCTGTGAACAGGAAAAGAAATTGTGTGTTGGCCTACTCTCCGACTTTGATGACAGATGACGAAGGGAGTATGTGGGATATTCCTTATGAGGGAAGAAATCAGTATATGAGTGGCATTCATTATATTAGACATTATCTTACGCTTTTTAATTGGATTAAGAATGCCAGCTGTGCCATCTTTAGCAAAAAAGCGGCGATGAATGTGCCGTATGATTATTTATCCTACAAAGGAGCAGGAGACTTGCTTTTTTGGGTGGAGATTGCTCGTCAAGGTAATGTGGCGATTGTCAATAAACCATTGGCTTATTTCTGTCGCCACGCGGGAACAGTTACCAACCAAAAAGAATTAGACGGTACCAACCCGTTGGAAGTCAAAATGATTTTGAATTATATAAATTCGTTTGTGCCTATACATGGTTGGCGCAAGCATTTGGTTTTTGCATATCATAGGCAATGGCACAATCATGTTTTTAATTCGGAAGACATACATCAGAAGGTGGCGCAAGAGTGGCAGTTTGAGAAATATAATACAAGGTTTGACAATTGGTTGTTAGCACAAGCAAGGCGTTTTCGTAAATACTTCAATTGTTATATTTAGATGAAAACCATTTTGTTACTAGGGGGATATGGGTTCTTGGGTACCAATATCATAAAATATATTGATGCTCGTCTTGGGGAACAATATAAGGTGATAGTATTTGATAAGTTTGAGAGCCATCCGAGAGGGGTGATGTTTCAAAGTGTTGTTGATACTTATGCGGGCGACTTTGTTGATAGTGTTTTCTTGAAGAAAGTATTTGATGAGAATAAAGTTGATATAGTACTTCACTCACTGAGTACCACCGTCCCGGTTAGTTCGCACAATGCAAGATATGATGTAGAGACAAATTTGCTGCCTACTTTAGATGTCCTCAATTTAATGGTGGAATATGAAGTCCGTGATATCGTATATATGTCTTCAGGCGGAGCTATTTATGGTGCATGCCGCGGGAAAGGCCATAGTGAAAATGACGATGTGTTCCCTGTGAGTAGCTATGGGGTGGTGAAATTAGCCATAGAAAAATATCTAATGCAATATGCCCAATTGTTTGGAATCAAGCCCCTTATTATTCGGTTAAGCAATCCTTACGGTCCCTACCATTATGGAATGAAGCAAGGAGTAATTAATGTGGCACTAACCAAAGCCTTGAAAGGTGAGAAGATGGATGTATGGGGAAGTGGTGATGGGCTGAAGGATTATATTTATGTTGAGGATTTTGTGGCCATTTTGTTCTACTTGTTGAAAAGAAATATTTTCAACGAGGTTATTAATATCGCTAGTGGACAATTGCTTTCGGTAAATGATATTGTTACTACTGTTCGGACACTTGTACCGACATTTGTTACGCGTCAGGTTGAAGCTGAAAAGTTCGATGCTCCACAGTTCTCTTTAGATACAACAAAGTTGCATCAGCTCATAGGGGAATATGATTTCTGCTCGATACAAGAAGGGATGCAGAAAACCTATCAATGGACTAAATCAATTCTATAAATGGAAAAAGAACGAATAAATATTTTGATAGGTTCAGATATCAACTATGCACCATATTATGGAGTGATGTTGACATCTCTTTTTATTAATAATCGTGAGAGTCAATTTGATATATTCCTTTTGACCGATAATTCATGGACAGAAAAGGAAACAAAGAAGTTTGAGAAATTGTGTGCGAGTTATCATTCAAGGTTTTTTGTGCGTGTTGTAGAAGAAGAAGAATTGAGGATTTGTCCACTTAATCCTAATAACCATATTTCGCGAAGCACTTATTATCGGTTAAGGGCGGCAGTGCTGTTGCCTGATTCGGTAGATAAGATTCTTTATTTGGATGGAGATATGATTGTTTGTGGAGATATTCGTGAACTTTGGAACTATGATATTTCAGGAAAAGCAATAGCTGGAGTTGTTGATAGTCTTCAATTTGATGATGAAACATATAACAGATTAGGATTTGAAAAAAAATATGGTTATATTAATGCAGGGGTAGAGCTAATAAATCTTTATTATTGGCGAAAGAACCAGGTCTCACAACTGGTGATTAATTATATTAAAAACCACCAAGAAAGTCTTCCAATGATGGATCAAGACGCGATTAATGCGGTTCTAGCTCCAGTGAAGTCTTGTCTGCCAATTTGTTACAATTTTCAGACGATGTATTTGACCAAGTTCTTTTCGAAGAATTTCACGTCTGAGTTTATGAATGAGGTGTTGATTACTAGTAAGATTCCTGTTGTCATTCATTATAATGGAGGCACCAAACCTTGGCATTGGAGATACTATGGTTTGCCTTATCGAAGGGAATGGCTGTTTGCATACAGGCATTCTTCATGGTGTTGTGCATACAAATTCACACCATTAAGTGGTTTTGTTAAATATTTGGTTAAGAGAATATTACTAAAGGATGCGTTGATAAGAGCACGACGTGAACAGTATATTCCCGAATCATACGACTTGTAGTATCGGATGGATGATAATGTAATAAATATTCTATGTGCCACGGATGATAGTTATGTTCCGTATTGTGGCATCATGTTGACCTCAATCTTTGAGAGTAATCAAGGAAAAAAAGTAGATGTATATATTATTATTGATAAGTTTCTTTCTCCTTCGAATGAAAGGCGATTTCGACGTCTGAGCAAACGGTATGAGCAAAAAATAGAATATGTAATGATAGATAAAGACCAATTGTCTCGTTTTCCGACAAAAGGTATGGATTATTGGTCGATAGCTATGTATTATCGAATCTTTGCCGAAGCATTGTTGCCAAGTTCGGTAAAGCGTGTCTTATATGTTGATTGTGACATTGTTGTATGTCATGATTTGTTGTCTTTATGGGATTTGAATATGATGGATAAAGCTGTTGGCGTCATCCAAGATATTTTTACTTATAGTGAAAACATTTACAAGCGTTTACAATATCCAGAAGAGGTAGGATATTTCAACTCTGGGGTGTTATTGATGAATCTGGATTATTGGAGGGAACATCATGTTTGCCAACAATGCCTGGATTTCCTAACGAATCATTATGATCAATTGTTTGCCAACGACCAAGATGTTTTAAATGCCGTACTGTGGGATAAGAAAATGTGTCTGCCACTAACCTACAACTTTCAAGTGCAGTTCTTGAAAACCTATTTTTACGACCAAGAAGCACCAGCTTTGCAGGCGGAGATAATACAAGCTAAGACAGATCCTGCTATTATCCATTATGCTGTGCCAATTAAACCATGGAATGTGATGTATTATAAGATGCCATATAAGCGTGTTTGGCGGCAGTATAAGCGAAGGTCTCCTTGGTGGTTTTTATTGCCGCAATTACCGAAACGAAAAACCATTAATTATCTCATAAAACGTTTTCTCTTTTGGCCGTTGGGTATTATGTGGAAAGAGGAATATATTATAGACAAAAACTGTAATCGGCTATGATTCCACCAACTATCCATTACTGCTGGTACGGTCGAGGTAAGCTCTCACCGGAAATCGAGATGTGCATCGCGTCTTGGCAGAAGCATTGCCCAAATTTTGAGATTAAAGAATGGAACGAAGAGAATTCCCCAATGGATATTCCTTGGATTCGGGATGCATACAAGCATAGGAAATATGCTTTTGTAGCGGATTATATGCGTTTCTATGCATTGTTTCACGAGGGTGGCGTTTATATGGATACAGATATGCTTCTTATACGTTCTATTGATGCATTCCTGCATGAGAGGTTGTTTATAGGAAGAGAGGATGCTTATAATGCTTCCATGGGTATCATAGGTTCTGAAAGGGGAAATCTTTTTTGCAAGATGTGTCTTGACTACTACGATAACGCAAAATTTGATGTTGTTAGTCCTCCTATCATCACTAGGTTTATTACACCTCAACTTTTCCAATTTGGCTTTACCAAGGAGGACACAACGCAACGCTTAACCAATGAATTGACAGTATATAGGTCGTCGTATTTCTATCCAATACATTACTCACAGGAGTTTGCGTTGGAAGAGGTGATGCAATATTCCAAGCCCGATACATACGGCATACATCTCTGGAACAAGTCGTGGACGGATGAATTGCAATTGTTAAGCAAGGGCGAATATGAGCAGGGCTTTCGTATGGCTATGAAGCATATTAGGAGAACGCCATTCCTCCCTTTGAGATACTATAAAAAGCTGATGAAATATTTAGTTTATTGGATAATAGGGAAAAAGCCATGAACAACCCTCTTCATATCGTCATGACCCCCGTTCGCAACGAGGCATGGGTGCTGCGTACTTTCCTCGAAGCTACTTCTTTGTGGGCAGACCATATTATCATTGCCGACCAGATGTCGACCGATGGTAGTCGTGAGATTGCCAAGGAATATCCCAAGGTGATTCTCATTGACAACAGGAATCCTGAGTTCAATGAAGCGGAACGGCAGGCCATGTTAGTCGCCAAAGCGCGCGAAGTGGCGGCTGGCCGCGATACTTTGCTTTGGGGCTTGGATGCTGATGAGGTATTGGCGGCCAACACGTTTGAAACAGAGGATTGGCAACGTATCTTGAATTCCAGACCAGGCGATGTGTTCTGGTTTAAGTGGGCTGAGATTTGTCCCAACCAAAAAGAATATTGGCTCTCACCAACAACTTACTATCCATGGCTTTTCCATGACGATGGCAAGGAACCTCATGGCAACTATGTGCGCAATATGCACTCCATGCGTATCCCGTATCCGATAGAGGAGAAGCAAATGTTTTATGTGGATGATTTTAGGGTGTTGCATTTTGCATATTTAAACCAGCATAGAATAGCTTCAAAACGTCGTTTCTATCAATTCGTGGATTGGGAAATGAATCATAGAAATCCAGTAGTGTTGAGCAGAAGTTATAGCCAAACGAAGAAAAACGAACAAATATTGGCACTTCCCGACGAATTCTTATTTCATGGAGAAAAGTATGGCTTCGAATTGTTGGAACTTGTAGACACAGAAGTTGCCAAATGCTATATGGATGATTATATCGTGGAACGTTTTGCTCGTCATTCGATGAAGGATTTGCGGAAATTGGACATTTGGGATGAAACTTTTCTGGAAACCTATCAATTGGAGGATCCGCAACGAATGATTGATAGGTGGATACATTCATATTTAAGAAAAACTGCCATGAAAAAATATGGCTTGACTGTACGTTTTTTTGATAAAGTATTAAAGACATTGTATTGAGAAAACCTAATTCGAAGAATATGCCAACAGCAATAGAATTCAATAATATCAGCAAACTTTACCGTTTGGGATTGGTATCGAGCGGTACGCTGAGCAATGACCTAAAAAGGTGGTGGCAAATGAGCATTTTAGGCAAGGAAGACCCTTTCCTAAGGGTGGGTTCGGTAAACGACCGTTCCAAAGCCGCCGACAGCGAATATGTTTGGGCCTTGAAGGACATCGACTTCAAAGTGGAGCAAGGCGATGTAGTGGGCATTATTGGCAAGAACGGTGCTGGAAAGAGTACATTACTTAAATTGCTATCGAAAGTGACAGGGCCAACTACGGGTACAATCAAAGCGAAAGGTCGTATTGCAAGCCTTTTGGAAGTGGGTACCGGTTTCCATTCTGAGTTAACTGGTAGGGAGAATATATATATGAATGGCGCTATCTTAGGTATGACTAAGAAAGAAATTGACAGAAAGATTGACGAAATTGTTGATTTTTCTGGCTGTGAGCGTTACATTGATACTCCTGTGAAGCGTTATAGTTCGGGTATGACGGTTCGTCTCGGCTTTGCCGTTGCGGCTCATTTGGATCGCGGGATTCTTGTGGTAGAAGAAGTGTTAGTTGTGGTTGATGCTCAACTCAAAAAAAAGGCTAGTTTCATGATGCAGGATTTGAGCAAAGGAGAGGGAAGGACCGTGCTGTTTGTGAGCCACAAT
>JAEEGL010920329.1_pt1 | contig 11290 bp, 10 predicted proteins | sample 9134231 | NCBI WGS metagenome assembly JAEEGL01 (sample SAMN16246548, study PRJNA631951) | gut metagenome | biome: gut microbiome; feature: rumen; material: fiber-attached | host: Bos | place: Iran: Karaj | collected 2018-10
CCAGCAGCGCTGCCATTAAAATACCCGCGATCTTTCTGCATTTCATTGTTGATCATACTCCTTTTTTTGCAGATATTCCTTTCGGTAAAGATGCCGCCATAATATACAGCATCTATGCTTTTATTATACACACTCATGACAGGATTGTCAAGCATTAATTACACGGATCCACCGGTTCCGGGGCGGCACTTCCGTAAGGCAGATTTTTCTTGAAAAAATCTCTTGAAATATGACGTGCGCTATGTTATAATTAAATTTACAGAGTTTTTTACAAGGAAGCGATTAATTGAAGACGATGATCAATGACAGGACACTGTCATACATAAGATTCAACGAGGATCATATAAAGAAAAGCGAACTGGACGCCTACGTCAAGGCCGTGAAGATGTGCGGCGCGGACTATATAGAGCTTGGCACCGCCGCCGCGAAACTGATAGACGCGGACGACTACTCGGAGCAGTATATACTCAACGTCCGCAGCGCCTACGACCTCGGCTTCTGCGCTGTCATGCGGTTTGCGTATGTGACGATACCTTTTTCCTGCGCGGAATGGATAGAAAAGGTGCCGGACGATCAGCCGGTCATTATCGAAGCACCCGTCGATGAGTACAGCGCCATTCCGATACTGCTGTACCTGCGCAGGTTCACGTTCATAAAGCGGGTTGCCGCGGTGCGTCTGACCGGGATAATGGGAGACAGCGTTGAAGCGCTGGTGAAATGGTGCCGCAAGAACTACTTCACACCCGTGGATATATGCCCGCTCAACACCATGCTCACCGGAGCTTCCGATGCCGTTGCCGCCTCCGAGGCCGGTGCACCGATGCTGACGCTTTCTTTCGGGCGCGGATATTACTACACATCTATGGAGCAGTATCTTATCGATCTGCATATAAACCGCCGTGCCGTGATAAAGGCGGACGTAATAAAGGCAATATGCGTTGCGAGCCTGCTGTTCACTGACATATTCGGTATGCTGCCCGCGGGTCTCGCAGGAATAATCGACGGCACCGCGGACACCATGACAGCCGTGTTCGATGTGGAATCCGGCGTGATGTACAGACCCTACCGCGCTCTCAAACGCCAGAAAGCCGAACCTCACGAAGGCACCGTTGAGCGCCGCATAAAGAGTCTCGGCCTTGAGCTTGAGATAGAGACCGCTATCATTGATATGCTGAAGAAAGTGGATTTCAGTTTCTACAAGGAGATAACCAAACGCAACATCATCGACTGACAACGGGAGGAAGAACATGGATAACGGTATAGTCGCCTATCAGTGTCCGTCATGCGGAGCGCCGCTGACGTACACCACCGAGTCGCAGGATTTCGGCTGCGCCTACTGCGGTTCTCATTTTACGAAAGAAACGCTCGACAAGCCTCTTGAGGGTCACACCGAGACCATATCGCCCGAGGAAGCCGAGCTTTATGAAAAGCAGAAGAAATTCGGCGAGGACAACCGCCTTTATCTCTGCCCGGGCTGCGGAGCCGCCATTATCACCGACTCCGAGCTTTCCGCCTCTGCCGAGTGCGCCTACTGCCACAGCGCCGTGGTACTTTCCGGCAGGCTTGCCGGTCAGTACCGTCCCGACAAGATAATCCCGTTCAAGAAGACCCGTGAGGACGCTCTTGCGCAGTTCAAGGCGTGGACGAATAAGAAGAAGTTTTTTATGGCCAAGGGCTTCGGCAGCGAGGAGACTCTGGCGAAGATGCAGGGCATCTATATCCCGTTCTGGCTGGCGGACTGCTGTGTCGAGGGCAGGGTAAACGCTACCTGCTTCAATACAATCAGCACCATACGCAAAGGCGACTACATAATCACCACAAAGGCCAAATACGATGTTGTCCGTGAGGGCAGCATCATATACCAGGGCGTTCCGGCGGACGGCTCTACCAGCGCGGACGATGCGCTCATGGACAGTGTCGAGCCCTTCGACTACACGGAAATGGTCGATTTCGATCTTTCGTACCTGTCGGGACACAGCGCGCAGAGATACGATGTTACGCAGGATCAGGTCTTTCCGCGCATAAACAGCCGTGTCCTCGAAGCGACGGAGAAGGCGTTCCTCGGCACGATAAAAGGCTACGGTCAGGTGAATGTCTCGGGCAAGGCCATGCGGATAAACAACATAAACTGGCAGCACGTCATGCTGCCGCTCTGGTTCCTGTCATACAAGTACAAGGACAAGATGTACTACTTCGCCATGAACGCCCAGACGGGCAAATTCGGCGGAAATCTTCCGGTGAACAATGTCAAGCTGGCGCTGATATCCTTCGGAATACCGCTTGTTATCGTGCTCCTGCTCTCTCTGTTCATGGGATTTTTCGGAGGTATGGTATGATGAAGAAACTGTTGTCTTTCATATCCGCGGTCATAGTTTCCGTCACAGTCCTGTGCGTATCCGCATTTGCGGAAGGTGCCGTCGGTCTGGTCGTCGATGCCGGAGACATCTTCACCGGAGCGCAGGAAAGCGAAATACTCGACAAAGCCTCCTCCGCTGCCGCAAATACCGGGCTGAACATTATCGTTTATACTACGACTGATGTGGGCAGCGACAAATCCGACAGTGCCGTAATGGATTTCGCGGACGTCAGGTACGAAGAGCTCTGCGGCATCAACACCGACGGCGTTCTGCTGCTCCTGAACAACGATACCAAATTCGACTGGATATCCACCAGCGGCGCCGGAATAAACTACCTCAGCGACTACCGCATCGAGACTATATTCAACTCGATGGACAAGTACTACAACAAGGACGATCTCTGCGGCGCGGCGCTGTGCTTCATATCGAAAGTGGAAAGTTACTGCGCGCAGGGCAAGGCCAACAACCAGCAGGAAGTGCTCGGCCGGGAAGTCGATTTTGACTACTTTGCCGCAGAGTTCTTTTCGACATTCATGTTCACCGGCTTTATCGGCCTCATCGTCGGGCTCATAATTTTCGCCTACTTCTCAAAACAGTATGCAATAACAAAGCCCGAGACCGGGAATTATAAATTGAAGGATTCCTTGCTGTTCTCGCAGAAAACCGATACTTTTATGGGGAATATCACCTCCCGCACCTACTCGCCGCGCAGCAGCAGCTCCGGCGGACATTCAAGCGGCGGACATTCCCACCACTCCTCCACCCACCATTCCTCCGGCGGCGGACGTCACGGCGGCGGCGGTCATCATCGTTAAAAGTCGCTCGCGCTTGAGTGAGCAGAGAGTCGCTCGCGCTTGAGAACGGGAATAAGAGTCGCGCAAAGCGCTCGAGAAGAATATTTTGTTTTTTTGCCTCCGGCGGCCAACCCCTTTAAAAAGGGTTTGGATCCCTAAACAAATCGCTTCGCCTTGCAGATTCGTCAATGTGTACCCCTTCTGGAAAACTACCAAAAGGCGCACCCCGAAGGAGGTGCGGAGGGCGATCGGAAAGCCCTCCGCGAAAAAGCAGTATCTACCGGCTGCGAGGCACAGATTTTAAAAACCAGAATTTAACAGACGGATTGACTGCGGGGGTACCGCGCATATTAACAAAAACTGCTCTTTTCATAAGGAGCAGTTTAATTGTATTTGTTAAAATTGACAAAAATATTTATAGAATTGGTATTATTTGAATGAAATTGTTCAAAATCTATTGATTTTTTGTTACAATTAAGTTATAATTATAATATTAACAGTAAAAATGGGGGCGTATGCATGGAAAACGAGAATATAACAGTAAATTATCTGCATAACGCATACGGTCATTTCAAGACTATAACACGGCATAAACTGCTCGTGATGCACTATTGCTTCAAAGCCGGACTTTATAAACAGGGACTTCTCCATGACCTGTCAAAATATTCCCCCACAGAATTTATGGTGGGCGTGAAGTATTTCAGCGGAGAGAAAAGCCCCAACACCTACGAGCGCAAGGAACTCGGCTACAGTGCCGCCTGGCTCCACCACAAGGGCAGGAATAAGCACCACTTCGAATACTGGATAGATAACAAGCCCGACGGAGACAGAAAAATGGCAGGCGTCAAAATGCCCGTTCAGTACGTCGTGGAAATGGTCTGCGACCGCATAGCCGCCTGTATGGTATATATGGGCAGCCGCTATACCGATGCCTCCGCGTATGAGTATTATGCGGCTTCACATAAGCATTATATGATACACCCCGATACGGACAGACTTTTAAGACGGCTCCTCATAATCCTGCGCGATTACGGCGAAGAAAAGACCTTCGCCTACATAAGAGCCCGGGTATTGCAGCCGGGATATAAGTATTGAGATAATAGTTCATGGAATTTTTAGCAGGTGCAGCGGTAATTATAGTGCTGCTCTATATACTCGGCTTCGGATTCAATCTGATAGCCTCAGGCATAGGCGTGTGCCTCATAGCGGCTACCGTGCTGTGTGAGATATTCTTCATATTCTGCCTTGTACGGCTGTTCCTGTCGAAAAAGGTCAGGGGAACATTCGTCAGGATAGGCAGAAAAGAAAAAGGGCATTTCGATACCGCGTTCTACATGATAGACGGCAGGGAGCTGCCAAATATCTTTCCCAGCGAAATGGCCATGAAGGACAAATTCTACAAAGAAAACAAGGAAGTGACCCTGCGGCTCGGGATAGGCAAGAAATGCGTCTATGACCTGAACGCAGTGCTGACTATCGTGTGCGGCACTGTCCTGTTCGGAGCGGGCTGTCTGTTCATCTTATTCATTTACGATAAACTGAAATAAAGATAAACGGAGTTTACTATGGTTCCAAAGATAGCAAGTATAGGGCTTTTCGGGCTGAACGCGTTTCCGGTGAAGGTCGAGATAAGCGTTTCGCAGGGCGTGCCGGATATCATAATCGGCGGTCTTGCGGACAGATCGGTGCAGGAAAGCGTTATGCGCATCAAGGCCGCCATGCAGAACAACGGCATGAAGATAGGCCAGATGAAGTGCGAGATAAACCTTTCGCCCTCGGGTGTGAAGAAAAGCGGATCCGGCTTCGATCTCGCCATACTTACGGCCGTGCTGGCAGCCGCGGGCTATGTTCCCGCCGGCCTTGACGGCAAGGCCTTCATAGGAGAAGTGTCGCTGGCCGGCGATATCTGCGGCATTCCGGGAGCGCTGGCTATGGCTATCGAGGCTGCGCAGAACGGCATAACCGAGCTGTATCTGCCCGCCGAGAACGCCGCCGAAGCCTCGGTGGTGAAAAATCTCCGGGTATTCGGAGTAAGCAATGTGGCGGAACTTACGGGACACCTGTGCGGGCGGAAGCTCCTGATGCCGTCAAAGCCCGAGCCTCCCGATGCCGACAGCCTCCGCAGCGAGCTTGACTTCGCCGATGTCAGGGGACAGGAGGCAGTCAAGGGTGCTATTGAGGTGGCAGCTGCGGGATTCCACAACCTGCTGATGATCGGCCCTCCCGGAACGGGCAAGAGCATGATAGCAAAGCGTATTCCCACGGTGCTGCCGAAGATGAGTTTCGAGGAAAGCATAGAAACAACGAAGATATACTCGGTGGCGGGAATGCTGTCAAGCGAGAGTCCGCTTGTGACCCGCAGGCCGTTCCGCAATGTGAGCCATACCGCCTCGGGCGTGGGCCTTATCGGCGGCGGCAGCATACCGCGTCCCGGCGAGATATCCTTGGCGCACAACGGGGTACTGTTTCTGGACGAATTTCCGGAGTTCGACCGCAAGGTGCTGGAAACACTGCGCCAGCCGCTTGAAAACGGCGAGATCACCATATCCCGCGCCGCCGGAGCCATAACCTATCCGTGCAATATAATGCTGGTAGCGGCTATGAACCCGTGTCCCTGCGGGAACTACGGTTCAACGGTAAAAAGATGCACCTGCACGATGCAGCAGGTATCGAAGTATCTCGGCAAGATAAGCCAGCCGATACTCGACCGCATAGATATACAGACCGAGGTGGCCTCGGTATCCTACGACGACCTTACGGGAAACGGGAAGTCGGAAAGCTCCGCGGCAATGGCGGAGCGCATCGCCGCCGCGAGAGAGGTGCAGCGCGAGCGCTACAAGGGTACGGATATACGTTCAAACTCCGGCATCACGCCCGACAAGCTGCACGATATATGTGTACTGGACGACAAGGCCGAGGCTTATCTGAAACTCGCCTTTGAAAAGGCCGGGCTGTCGGCGCGCGCCTATGACCGCGTGCTGAAAGTCGCGCGCACCTGCGCCGATCTGGACGGCTCGGAGGTAATACAGAAGAAACACGTTGCCCGAGCTGTGGGTTACCGCAGTCTGGACAGGAAGTACTGGAAGAATGCGCTGCCGCTGTAACGGCTGCGCTGACGGCAGGAAAAAGAAGGAAGAGATATGGATATTCTTAAGATCAATATGCTTGGCGACTTTTCGATGTCGTACGGGGAAAATATTATAACCGAACAGAGCAAACGCTCGAAGAAGATGTGGACGCTGCTGCAGTTCATGATAGCGAACCACAGCCGTGAGATATCGCAGAATGAGCTTATTTCGCTGCTGTGGGGCGACAAGGACAGCGACAACCCCGTAGGTGCGCTGAAGACCTCGCTGCACAGGCTGCGCGCGTGCCTTGATACTTTAGGGCTGCCCGACGGAGTGGAAATAATCGTCAATTCCATGGGCACCTACTCGCTCAACAGCCGCCTGAACTGCGAGATCGACTTCGACGAGTTCGATATGCTTTACAAGAAAAGCACCATAGCCCAGTCCGAAAAGGAAAAGACCACGCTCTACCTTGCGGCGATAGAACTGTACAAAGGTGATTTTCTGCACCGCTCCCGCTCGGACAGCTGGGTAACGCCGATAAACAATTACTATCATTCGCTTTATCTGCGCATAGTGCACGACACAGTGGAGATACTCTACCGCCACAAGCGCTACAACGAGCTGATAAACATCTGCCGCCGCGCTTTTGAGATCGAGAAGCTGGATGACCGCATACATTACTATTATGTCAAGGCACTGCTGAACATAGGCGAGAAATCCGCAGCGAAACAGCATTACACCTATGTTATGGATCTTTTCTACAACAGGAACGGCATAAATCCGTCCCCCGAGTTCGTAGCTCTCTATGAGCATACAGTCAAGGACGACAACGCCTACAATGCGGACTTCGGCATACTCAAGGGACAGCTCGACAGCATCGACGACGGCATAGGCGCGTACTACTGCGAGTTCGCGTTCTTCAAGCATGTCTATCAGCTGGAGATACGCGACGCCGTGAGAAGCGGCAGGCCTACGCACCTTTGCCTGATCACCGCCGTTTCAAAGTCGCAGGACGATCTGGAAACGAAGCAGCTCAACCGCGTGATGACGAAGCTCTCGGACTGCATAAGCTCGTCACTGCGTTCGAGGGACGTGTATTCGCGCTACGGTGCGTCACAGTATGTACTGCTGCTGACCAACACCACCAAGGAACAGGCAGAAATGGTGCTCGACCGTATCCTGAAACGCTTCAAGCGCGACAATCCGAAACTCGGCTGCACGCTGCTCTATAAATTCGACAAGGCCGGCAGACCCGGAAAACCGCTTCAGGAGGCACCGTGAATTACAAGACCGTAAACGGCAGCGCCGAAGACAGATTCATAGAGAAGAAGAGCGAATTCATCGGCTATATCCGTCACACGGAGACCGAGGCCGAAGCTCTGGCATTCATAGCGGAGATACGCGCCATGCACCGCAAGGCGACGCATAACTGCTACGCCTATATACTCCGGGACAACAACCTGTCGCGCCATTCCGACGACGGGGAACCCGGCGGAACGGCCGGTGTGCCGATATATGAGGTACTGCGCAAGGAAGGCCTCACCGATGTGACCTGCGTGGTCACGCGATATTTCGGAGGCATACTTCTCGGCGCGGGAGGCCTTGTGCGGGCGTACACCCGCGGAGCGAAGGCTGCCTGCGACGCCGCGGAAACTCTCGATATGCGCTCCGCCGCGAAGCTGAAACTCACTCTTGCCTACCCGATGTACGGCAGGATAGGAAAGACTCTCGGCGACTTCGACGTGCGCACCGAAAGCGAGGACTTCGGAGCGGATGTGGTGATAACGCTGTTTATCCCCATTGAAGCTGTTGACGGCTTCACCGCCGCCCTGACTGAGGTTTGCAACGGCAGTATAATAGTCGAAAAACTTGCCGAAACCGAATACAATTTTGGTCAGAATGCCGAAAATTAAAATTTCCTCCCCGAAAAAAAGGAAATCCGGGGAGGAATTTTGTATATATAAGTGTATAGTATAGTTATGGTATCGCCCGAGGCGATATTATTGAAACAGGTCGGCGTAGCCGACACCACAATTATTCACTGTTCATTATTCACTATTCACTCCCTCAATAACAGGAAGATCCCGTAAACGAAGAAACCGGCATATACAGAAGAACCAAGAGGATATAAGCCATGCTTCCCCGTGAAACAACACAGGAAAACGAAAAGAAGATACTTTCACAGTACGCCTGCCTGAGTGCCGACTCGAAGGGCAGACAGAGGTATGAAGAACCGTGCCCGATACGCACGGATTTTCAGCGTGACCGTGACAGAATAATACACTGCAACGCGTTCAGGCGGCTGAAACATAAAACGCAGGTGTTTCTTATACCCAAGTCCGACCACTACCGCACCAGACTGACCCATACACTTGAAGTCTCGCAGATAGCGAGAACGATAGCAAGAGCCCTGCGGCTCAACGAAGACCTTACCGAAGCGATCGCGCTGGGTCATGATCTCGGGCATACGCCTTTCGGGCATGACGGGGAAAGAATGCTTCAGAAGCTGTGCCCGGAGAACGACTTCCGGCACTTCAAGCAGAGCCTGCGCGTCGTGGACAGGATCGAGCGCGACGGAGCCGGCCTGAATCTTACCTATGAAGTGCGCAACGGCATACTCTGTCACACGAATATGACTGCGGAGACTCTTGAAGGCGTTGTAGTGAAATACGCCGACAAGATAGCGTATATGAACCACGATATCGAGGACGCAGTCCGCGGAGGAGTGCTCGACCCCTCGGAAATACCGGCAAATGTGATAAAGACGCTGGGAGACACGAAAAGCAGGCGCATCACTACGCTTGTTTCGGACATAATCGCGAACAGCGGCGAGAAGATATGCTATTCCGCGGAGATACAGGCCGCCCACGACGAGCTGCGCAGTTTCATGTTCGGGAACATTTACAGCGCCGAGGCCATAAACCGCGAAAAGGACAAGGCCTGCCGGATCGTGGATTTCCTGTTTCACTATTATATGCAGAACAAGGACGCTATGCCGGAGCTTTACCTGCGTCTGGCGGACGAGGACGGTCCCGAAACGGCTGTCTGTGACTATATATCATGCATGACCGACGAATACGCGATAGATCTGTTCAAGGAACTGTGTATCCCGAAACAGTGGATCGCGCCGCGGAGGTGAGAGTTTGGCAAAACTGCCGGAGAGCTTTCTTGACGCTCTCAAAGCAAACAACGAGATAACCGCAGTGATGTCTTCTTATGTCGAACTGAAGCGGGCAGGGAGAGATTATGTCTGCTCCTGTCCGTTCCACGCCGAGAGAACGCCGTCCTGCCACGTCTATACCGGCACCCAGAGCTTTTACTGCTTCGGCTGCCACGCGGGCGGCGATGTGATCTCGTTCATCAGACTGATAGAACATCTTGAATATATGGAGAGCGTGCGTTTCCTCGCCCAGAGGTCGGGAATGTCGATGCCCGAGGACGCCGGTGACGACGATACCTCGAAAAAGCGTATGCGTATGCTCGAAATGAACCGCGACGCGGCGCGCTATTTCCGCGACGTGCTCAACTCCCCGGAAGGGCGCGAGGGCAGGGATTACATCGCGGAGCGGCGGCTGGAACGCGGCACCGTGATAAGATACGGGCTGGGATATGCTCCCAACGACTGGCACAGCCTGCACTTCCACCTGCGGAAGCTGGGCTACTCCGACGAGGAAATGGAAGCGGGAGCTCTTCTGGTAAGGCGGAACAACTCCGTTTACGACAAGTTCCGGCACCGCGTTATGTTCCCGATAATCGACAGACGCGGGAATGTGATAGCCTTCGGAGGCCGCGCACTGGAAAAGGATGCCCCCGCGAAGTACCTCAACAGCGATGAGACGCTGGTGTTCCACAAGCGCGAGAACCTGTTCTCGCTGAATTTCGCCAAAAACACGAAGGAGAAGTTCCTGATACTCTGTGAAGGGTACATGGACGTGATAATGCTCAACCAGGCGGGCTTTGACAGCGCCGTCGCCACGCTGGGCACAGCCATAACGCCCCAGCAGGTGCAGATAATGAAACAGTACGCTCCGGAAGTGATAATATCCTACGACTCGGACAGCGCAGGTCAGAACGCCGCCATGAAAGCGATAAACCTGCTCTCCGAAGCGGGTGTGGCATCAAGAGTGCTGGTGATACCGGACGCAAAGGATCCGGACGAGTATATCAAGAAGTTCGGCGCCGAGAGCTTCAGACAGCTTCTCGGAAAGACTGCCAACGCCCTTGACCACGAGTTCGGACGGATAAAGGCGGGCATAGACCTGACCGGGGCGGCCGGAAAAGCGGAATTCCTCAAAAAGGCGGTACCGTTCCTCGCGTCGATATACACCGATACGGACAGGACGATCTACATATCGGAGACCGCGAAGATCACCGAGCAGCCGCTGAACGTGATAACCGACCTGGTGAACGACCGCCGGAAAAAGAACACCGCGAATGAGCGGCGCGCCGAAGAGCGTGAGCTGATACACAGCAAGATAACCCGGGACCCCATAAACCCGGATTCCATAAGCTACCCGCGTGAGGAACGCGCCGAACGCGGCATAATCGCCTATATGTTCAATTCTCCCGACCTGCTGCCGCGGGTGGAGAAACGGCTGACCCCCGAGGATTTCCCCACAGCCTTCAACCGCCGGGTGTTCGTCTGCGTTTCAGAACGCATAAAAAACGGCGAGACCCTCGACATAGGCTCGATCGGAGCCGAATTTTCACCCGACGAAGTGGGCAGAATAACCGGTATATGCAGGCAGGCGGATAAGCTGCCGTACAGCATACCGCAGCTGGACGAGTACATAAGCGTGCTTGTGGCGTATCGCTCACAAAGGCAGGACAAGCCGGTGTCGGAAATGTCGGACGAGGAGCTTCTGCGTAAAATGGACGAGCTCCGGAACAAGAAGAAAAAGTAAGTCAATGATCAAAAATCAATATAAAGGGAACCTCTAAAAACCCATTTGAGAGAAAAAGAACTGCTTGCACCAACTGCTTCGTCAAGTCTCCTCACCTTGCGTCAGCAAGCTTTCGGAGCCTTTCCTTGCATTTGGCGCAATCATCTCATTTTCTCTATTCAAAG